>OLGH01001032.1_pt1 | contig 29115 bp, 40 predicted proteins | sample 1604851 | NCBI WGS metagenome assembly OLGH01 (sample SAMEA3888894, study PRJEB22519) | human gut metagenome | biome: human gut; feature: human-associated habitat; material: faeces | place: Denmark | collected 2010 | reverse complement strand
TGGTTACCGTCAGACTGTTTTCATCTGTTGAGTTTTCAGCAAGAAGTGTTCCCGACTGGGACTGCTTTATGTGCGGCGCAATTAAATCTCCGGTCAGCGTTCCTCCGGTCAATGGAAGATAGCTTTGCAAATCGGTGTTGTCCTGTAGGATTCTCGGAGTTACCGTTGTCCAGCCGCCCGGAGCGTCCGCAGTATCGCCGAAATCTGACAGCGTTACATTTGTACCCCTCAAAACCGTTACTGCAAAAACAGAACGGTATGTTCCGGTATATGCGCCAAAATAAAAATAACCGTTTTCGTTGTCCTCATAATATCCAAAATTTACTGTACCCCTTTTATGCGGCAGCAGCGTTGTAACCGACATAGTCGGCTTGCTTTCACGGTTACTTAATTGTATCAGCCATGCGCCTGTCTGGGGAGAACCAAAATTGCCTGCGTCTGTCACAAGCAAGGTTGCTCCGCAGTTTTCAAGCGTATTGATATTGCTTGTTCTGGCAAACATTGAATATCTGGAAATGCTGTCATACGGACCCAATTCATAACGGCGGGTTTTGCCGGTCACATCTATCGTTATATCCTGTGTTCCGTCAAATGATACTCCGTTGATCTTACGGGCTGTTTCAAGCTTTTTGGCGCTGTCAGATAACTCTGACGCACCTTTTATGCCCTCTTCCATATGATTAAAATTTTCAGCTGACATAGGAGTTCCCTGCTGTACGACCTTTCCCGCAGGAGTGATTGAAACCGTTCCGTCGCTGTTTTGATTGATACGGTAACGATTATCGGAAAGAATATGATCTTTCCATTTTGTCGGAATATATCCCATTATAATTCGCCCTCCTCATATACACGGAATTTTAATTTCATAATCAGAATTTGTCCGGATTTTTTTACTATATGTTCTTCTCTCTGCCCTATAACCGAATCCATACCCAAAAGCTGAATTCCGGTTACTGTACCGTCTGCGGCTTCGGGTATTGTTATTGTAATAACATATTTTCCGTCAATTTCCGAAGTGTCGGTTATTTCCGCATACTTCCACTGATCTCCGTCAAGCTGAAACTGACAGCTGTCTACTGTATTAAGTACCGTGGAACTCAGCATATTTAAAATATTTTCTTTCCAGAACATTTATACACCTCCTGAAATGGTATTTGTCCGCATGAGTAAAGACCGCATAACGGCAAGTCGGTATTGTACAATTCAACTTCACAGCTTAAATATATCGGTGCGTCTATACCGAATGAAATCTCATATTCAATGTGCGCCAGAATCTTTTCACTCAAAAGATTTTTTACTTCCTGCAAATAAATCTGCGGACTGTTTCCTCTTTCTGCATTGATATACAAGCAATTATTGCCTTCCGAATCAAACGGCTCAAGACTGCATTTTACTTCTCCGCCCGTATACGCCTTTATCATATCGGAAATTACAGAAGCTGAAATTTTACCCAAACCGATCAGTCTTGCTTTTACAAGTCGGCGGCGTTCTTCAATCGGTTTTAAAGAATCCGGAATAATCCCCATAATTTTTTCATAAGAAGAGATCACGCTTTCATCCGCACTGTCTATAAACTGATTGGAAAATACCTGTTCAATACTATTTTGCAGATTGTCGGCAAGTCTGCCCTGAGCTTTGAGAATTTCAACCATTTCATATACTTCACGGTAAAAGACCGGGTAATAGGTTATAAGCTCCTCATAGTTGTTTTTGTAATGACTTTCAAACAGCTTCAATTTCAGTCACCCCCAAAACAGGCACGCTTTCAGCGTTTACCGCAATATTTTCGTCCGAACCGTTAATGACGAGATTTCTGTAATCTGCTATTTCAGTAACATCGGAAATCACAGCGCCTATTTCAGAAATTCGTATCATAATTTCCTCTGCATCAGAGCTGTTCATTACCTGAGTTTTAAAATAATTCTCTATCCCCGATTTTATTGACTCCTTTGCCGCTTCAAAGCTAAACCCCTGCTTTACCTCAATCGTAACGGAAATATCTATATACTCGCTTTCAGCTGCCGCAGCTGTAAAATGAGCGCCTATAGGAGCGCAGCCCTCGCCCAGTCCCAGACTGTCAGGGTCCACATACTCTTGTACTTCATTTACAATATCTTTTCCGCACGGAAGTCCGTTTAAATCTATAAGAACCGCCTTTACAGTATTAGGACCGTTCCACAGCGGAAAGATTTTTGCCTTGCCTACGCCGTCAATACTTTCGCACCATATTTTGTAATGCTGTTTGTTTCCGTTTTCTCCCGAACCGGATATTTTGTCTTTCAGACGGCGGCGCAGACTTTCGTCATCTTCCGGCGTTGTACCGTATTCAATTACCGTACCGAATTCTGCTCCTTCAAGTCCCGATATAGTATCAACGGGAACTGCCGCTGTTCCGGGAAAAATATTATTGTATTCCGTTCCTGTTTCCTCGGCTTCAAAGTACCAGCCGGATTCATCGGTTTTAAGTACAAAATACAGTCCATTGTAAAAGAAACGTTCATTTTCTTCTGTAACAGTTCCCATAATTGCGGCAGTATATCTTGCCTTTTCAGCTCCATGACGTGTAATTCCGTACTCAGACGCTTTGGAATCAAGATATTCTCCCGAAGCGGTTTCTACCTGTGAAAGCGAAAATATCAATTCAAGATCAGTATAGTATTTTGCGATTTTAATAAGGATTCCGGAAACTGCATCATAAAAAATGCTCCCCAGACGTGTGTCAATATCGTCGGGAGCATTATTTAAAACCTCTTCAAGAAGTTTTTCATAAGTATAGCTTTCAAACATCATATCACCTCTCTTATCTGAGTTTCACCGAATACGGTATCGGCTTTAAACGCAATAAAGGCTTCATCATTCTTAAAACTTATTTCAAAATCATACACATCAAGTATTCGTGTATCCTGTGAAAGAGCGTCCCTGACTAATTCTGGCAAGGCTGTTTCTATCAGTTCGGGAGTTGATACCTCGTCATAGACCATATCCTTCAGCTCTCCGCCGTAATCGTCATCATAAATAAGGCACTTGTAACGTGCCGTTATTATCGCTTTTCTTATCGCCTGATTTACTGCTTCGATCCCGTCAACAGTACCGATAATTCTTCCCGAATCAAGGTCAAGACGGTATGTTTTTGTAGGCTTTTCCGTCTCTTCTTCAATAGTATCAATGGGAATTTCAATATCTACCGCCATTTACATCACCGCCCTGTCCAACGCATAATACTTTTTGCCGTTATTAAATACCAGTAAATGAACATGTTCTCCCGTATGCAAATCGGAAAGTCTTTGAGGGACGATTGGGAGCGGTGTAAGCTTTTCATCATTTATTACCTGTACTCTGACAGGATTTTCAGAAATAACCCTGCCTATTACAATATCATTTCCCTTTGGCAGCATTTGCTGCATCAATCCTTTAATACTTGTTGGATTATCCATTCAGACCTCCTATTCGTTTACAGAATTAAGCGTAAGATTCATTGTATGACTTCCTCCTTTGAAAGTATGAGTATCTTCATCGACATAGAAAGTTCGCTTGATTCCCAGTTCATCAATTATTACATAAACCCCAACTCCTGATATAACATCGGGTATACCTAAAGCCTCAACACTCAGGCTTATTTCGGGAGTACTGATTTCTTTCAGCGTTTCCTTTATATGTTCCTGAAGCTTGGCTTCTGAAAGATCATCGTCCTTTTTTTCGATATCCTGAAAAATACCGATTTTCTTTTCAAGCTCGGTATTCTTCTTAACGGCATAAACCTTATCTTCGTCAGAGAGAATTTTTAAACGTGTCTTTATATCCTCAATACTCTTTTTGTATGTATATGACATAATGTTTCCGCCCGTCTCAAGAACCCATTGAAGTATATTTTCACGACGTTTTATAAGGCTTAAAACTCCCTTTGAGGAATTTACATAATACTTTGTTCCCGTAGCTTTAAAATCCTGAGAAATGGCGTCGAGTATTGCGTCCCATGCAGTTGTTTTAGATTTTGTAAGCTCCGGAATCTTGTATGATGTCTTTGCGACGTCTGAATATTTAATACCGAAACGCTTGCACACGTCAATAAAAATATCGTGTACGGTTTTGTTCTCGTACACGAATGTATCTTTATTGTTTGACAGGTAAATACCGTTGTCATAGGCGGTAATGGGCATTTTAAAGCTTTCGGACTGCTGCTGTGACATTATCATACCCCTAAATAATTCCTTGCCCTTATAACTGAAAATCAATTGATGACATTTTGTGACATCTATTCCGCTTTGTGCGCCTTTGCAGTCCAAAAGCGAAATGCTTACAGACCGTGCGGCAGAACCCTTTCTCCCTTTCCACTTGATACTTTCCACAAGTTCTGAAATATCGTAGGTTTTGCCGTCACGGTATAAAATCAAATTGATATCGGACATAACTTGCCTCCTTACGGTATTGTTAATACCTGACCTGCCTTTATCAGATTAGAATTAGAGCCGATGATTTTTTTATTGGCTTCATAGATTTTAGTATACTTAGAGCCGTCTCCGTAATACTTTTTGGCAATATTGTAAAGACAGTCTCCTGATTTTACGGTATAAGTCTTAGGCTTTGATTTGGTATTTACTCTTGCGTTTGTCTTTTTGGGGGCAGACGCTTTTTTGTTCTTGTTAATATTTATCTGTCTGACTCTTACCGTCTTATATGATTTCAGCGAAATGGTATAATCATAAGAACCAACGTCTCCGCCGCTTTGGGAGTAGGAAAAGCTTTCAATTGTCGCATACCATACAATATCGCATTTAGTTATATACAGTCGGACAACAGTCTTTTCGTTAAGCCATGTGGATATTGCATTGATATACGCATGGGGTAAAAGAGGTTTTTTTACAGTACAGCCGGGGAAATACGTCTTGGGGAAAAAGGACGAAAATGTAATAGTCACGGCTTTGGGTTCTTGTAATATGGTAGTTTCTCCAAGTCCGGCAATGGTTACGCTCTGATTGTTGCCGTTTCTCTGAATCTTGATACTTTCGGGATTCACAGGTAATTGATGTTTCTTTTTTCCTGCTTCAAGCCATATTTGATATTTGCTAGAAGTCATAAGAGTTTTCGCCCTCCTCAAATAATTCAGTTGAAATAATACTCATAAGTGCAGGCTTTAAATTTTCTATAAGGATCTCCGCCACCTGTTCCTTATCCATATTGCTTTTTACGTTTATAGAACCTTTTCCGTTGATATTGAGATCAACTTCACGGCGGGATACTGATTCGGTTTTGTTTTCAAACTTTTTTACAGGAGATTCAGCAGGAGTAACGTTGAAATGATTATCAGCGTAACCGCTAATGATCTTTTCCGTCTCATCGGCAGTATATACCGTTTCTCCGCCTTTGAACCGTACAAGCTCAGGGCCCTCTTCACCGACCAATGCAATACCGGGTTCTGTCGATAGCGTACCGGAAGCGTAGGCATTCACATTTGCAGTAAACCCACGAACAGCAGCCGCAGCATTTGAAACTGCCGACGAAACGTCAATGCTTAATGCAGCAGTGATTCTGCTTGCAATGCTCTGGGCTTGCTGAACGGCAGTGTCACCACTGGATTTAAGTTGGGATATGTATCCGTCCATTGTAAGCTTTGCAGAATCAGCAGCTTCTTTGCCAAGTTCCATGTCATCAACAGCTTCGCCGAGTCGTTTTTTAATATCATCAAGTTTTTCCGAAAATTCTGTTTCAACATCTGCCATTTTCTCGGCAACTTTATCTTTCGCTTCAGATAATTTATCAAATGAACCGTTTAACTCTTCTATCTTAGCCGCCGCTTGTGAAGCATCAATTTCACCAAGTTGTTCAAGTTGTTGAGCAAAAGCAACAGCCTGCTCTGGATCCAACTGTTCAATTATAGAATTATCAACTCCCATATCAGAAAGCCGACTTAGAGCTTCTTCATATTGGTTGAAATAATCGATCTGACTTTCAAGATTGTCTATAGCAGCATCAAGAGACAACGTATTTTCAAGATTTATGCTTGCTTCTTCAAACAACCCGAACATACCGTCAAGGTCTGTTCTTATAGCGGTATATGCCTCGTCATAAGCCTGAGCGAGTTGATTTATCTCTTCTTCTTTAGCTGCCCATACTTCTGAAATTGCTTCTTCAGGAGTCATAGCTTTCTGAGCTTCTTCCGCTGATTTCCCTAAATCGTTGTAAGCATTTGCAGTATCTTCAATAGTCTTTAGAAATTCTTCAGCGCCGTCGGGATTATCCATTATACTAAAGGCTTCAAAAGCGGTATTTTTATACCCATCAACAACCTTTTGAGCTTCTGCGATTTTTTTGCCGAAATATTCATTAGCTTCCGACATAGTATAGCTTGTCATATTGGCATGACCGGGATCATTCATGGATTTTGTTATTTCATCTTTAACTATTTTATACTCTGTCTCAAAATCTTTAAGCTCTTTAAGACCGTCTAAATAACCGTTAGTAAAATCGGCGCTAGTCACAGATTCACTTGCTGCTTGTTTGCGATTATCCATGGCTATCTTAATCATCTGTGAATTTATATTAGTCGGATCGAACCCTGTTAATTTACCCGTATCATAATCAACCTCAATATTACAATTAAACGTATCATTAAGGTAATCGGCATATTGAGACATCATATCAAGGTCGGCATTGGTTAATTCAGACTGCTTGGATAATGCTTCAAGCTGAGCTACTGCAACCATTCCATTTTGCCAATCCTTGTCTATCTCGTCCATTTTGCTGTTGTATTCAGTAGTGAACGAAGTAAGGGCTTCCTTGCTTTCTTCCAATCGCTGAGCATAATCAGCGGCAAATCCTCCGCCTTTTTGATACTGAGCATTAAGAGTTTCAAGTTCAGAAGCAAGACCTTGTGCCGCCTGAGATTCAGCTCCGTACATATTGCAGACATTTTCATAAGCTGTTCTGGTATTGTCAATTTCTGTACTGCATTGTTCAAGCGTTCCGTTGTAGTCCTCAACGGCATCAGTATTGCTTTTAATTACATTTGTAAACGAAGCTACTCCTGCAACTACACCTGCTATACCTACAGCAATCATAGCTCCTTTTACCAGAGGATTCGCTTGTAAAACAGCGGTAAAGGTTTTGGTTGCCGCCGAAGCCACCTTAGAAGCGACGCTGTATCCGGTCAAAGCTACAGTGCCTATTCCTAAAGTAACACTTACCCCTGTAATTGCCGCTGTCACGCCCGGATGTTCATCGGTAAATTCCGAGAACCCGTCTACAACATCAGCAACACCGTTATACAAATCTGAAATAACCGGATTCAACTGCGAACCTATTGTAATACCAAGATTGCCGAAAGCGTTCTGCATTCTCTTCTGAGCATGTTCCGTGGTATTGGTCATAGTCATGTACGCTTTTTCAGTCGCTCCGGCTGAATCCTGCATTTTGCCCAGAGTGCTGTTAAACTCTGCCGCTCCTGCATTAAACAAAGCCAACGCACCGATTCCGGCTTCCTGACTTCCCCAAAGGTTATTAAATGCCGTGGTATCACCGTTTACGCTGTCTCCGATTACAGTCAGTACATCACCCAGTGAATAACCGCTTTCTGTAAGCTGTGCAAAAGACTGTCCTGTTTGTTCCTGTAAAACTCCGGCAACCGCACTTCCTGTATCACCGAGTTCATTCAGCATGGATTTTAAATATGTTGTTGACTCTGCCGTGGCAATACCGTTTTTTGTGAGAATAGCATAACCGGTTGAAAGATTATCCATTTCAACGTTATATGCCGCTGCAAGGGGAATAACACGTCCCATGTTCTGAGCAAGTTCATCAACTGTTGTTTTACCGAGATTCTGAGTTGTTATCAGCATATCTGACACTTGTGTCGCTTCTGATACGGCTAACCCGTAAGCGTTAATCGCCGTTGTCAGCACATCTGCCGCTGTTGCCTGTTGAGTAAATCCTCCCACAGCAAGCTTATTGGCTTCATCAACGAACTTAACGGCATAGGCAGTATCGACACTGGCTGAAATTGCCTGATATGTGGCTTCTGTTAAATCGCCTGCACCTTGTCCGGTTGAACGTGAAAGAGCCATAATATCTGATTCTATAGTACTCAAGGAAACCTGACTTGTATCGGCAATTGTGGAAACCTTTGCAATACTTGCCTCAAACTGTGCCGCTGAATTACTGCAATCAAGAAACGATTCGCCGATTTTTTTAAGCCCCATGACTATTCCGGCACCTGCAATAATTGATTCCAGTTCAGAAATTGCGTTACCGCCCTTATCCCCCAGTTTTTCGCTGTCATCAGCCGCCTTTATCATGGCATCGCCGTACTCCTTAGCCTCCTGTTCGGATTTATTGAGAGAGTCGGCTACTTTTTGCTCAGCAGAAGCAGTTTTGTTTGCGGAGTTATATAATTGTTCGTCTGCTTGTGCGGCTTCTTCCAAAGCAGCCGCATTTTTTTTAGCTGCGGCAGTGTCAGATTCTAAATTCTGTGCCTTCTTTTCAGCTCGCTTAGCAGCTTCTTCCTTAGCCTTAGCAAAACGTCTTGCTTGTTCGGTTCGTTCGGCAAGAACCTTTGTATCTTCTTTTGAAGCTTCGGTATTTTCCCGTACTGTCAAAAGCTCCGATTTAAGATTTTCATGCAACTCTTTTGCCACTTGCGCAGCTTGTCTTTTGGCATCTGCGTCTTTATGTGCTTCTATCGCTGCCAGTCTTAACTTTTCAGCTTCATTAGAAAATTCTTTAGCAAGAGCTCTTGTAGCAGATATATTACCCGAAGTGCTGGCTTCAAGCTTCGCAAAAGAGGTTGCCGTCGATGTTGCGGTTTTAGCAGTACGATTCATGGAAGAACCAGAATTTTCCAACGCATCAGCAGCTTTTTGTTCAGATTGTGCCGCCTTATTTACCGAATCGACAAGCTTATCTTCCGCCTGAGCCGCCTGAACAGCCGCCTGAGCATTATTATCCAAATTAATATATGCTTGTTCGGCAGCATCCGCTTCTTCACGCAATCCGGCAGCGATTTGTTCTGAGGTCTCAGCCCTTTGACGTGCAATTTCTACGCTTTGGCTCATAGATTCAGAAGCTTTTTCTTCGGCCGTACTCTGATTTAAAAGTTCTTCATAATGCTTTCTGTCAGCTTCTGCCGCACGTTCGGCTTCATCTGCTTTCAGCTGCAATGACTGTGCATTTTTTCTCAATGTCTCGGATTCTCCGTCTATTGCAGCGGAAACCTGTTCTGACTGTGATACAATACCCGACATTTCGCCGGAAATCTTTGATATTGAGGCGGAGGCTTCCGAAAACATTTTTGCCGACTGCCCAACAGAGGAGTTTACGCCGAGAAAACCGTCTTCAAGACCGGCAACAACCTTTTCTCCGATTTGACCTATGCTTGTTAATATAGGACTTATCCCGTCTGTTGCCTTAAATACGGCATTCATTACATATGACATTACAGCCTCACCCCGCTTTTAAGCATAGCAAGCAAAATTTGTGTATCTATCCTGCAAGGGTCGTTTAACTCGCACAATTCGGACACAATATAGAAGAGTTTTGTGCGTTTAGGCATTTTCTCAAACTCTTCCATACGCAGTCCGTGGCGCTGCCATAAGACATGCGCCCAGTATTCAAACGATCCCTTGCAGGTTATTAGTTTTTTGCTTCTTTAACTTCGTCTGAATCTTCGTCCTTTTTTATAAGTCCAAGCACTGACATAACGGAATTAAATACCTGACTGTATTCTCCCGGTCTGTGAAATACTTTAAGCGGCATTTCACTGATATCATAACAGTGATAGAAGTCCATTATCTCCTTAGATTTTAAATCGGGATAAACCAACGCTTCAGCTACGATATGTCTCATTGCTCTGTTGATATCATTTTCTGTCTGGAATACTACTTCACCGTTCGATAGATAAGGATTTCCTGAATTATCCAGAGCAATAGAACGCTTGCGGTAATTGTCCTGAATTTTTCTTATCTTGTCATTGGAAATTGTTTTAATTTCAAGTTCAAGACGGTTTCCATTTTCGTCAACGAAACTTTCCGGTGCAGGAGCGTTTACGATTTCTTCCTTCTGTTCTCTCATGAAATAGCTTAAATTCTTTGTCATTTTTATGACCTCCATAATATTATAATAATTTTTTGCGGAGCAGTTTTACGTCTTGATCGCTTTCGGACATAAAAACAAGACGTATAATACGTCTTAAATCACATCTTTCGCATTAAAAGAAATAGCGTCCTCTCTTACTCCTCCGGCAGTATCCAGAGCCATAAGAGGAATGTCGCCTGTAAATACGCAGCCTACTGCGGTAACAGTATCAGAACCGTACATCTGATAATAATCAGAGCCTTTATCGTCCATTACGCCTTGGATCGTGCATTCAGGCGTTATTCCGTCTTTCTGATATTTCTGAACTATCTCCTTATACCATGGAGTTGATATTCTTCTTGTGATAGTTCCCGTAATTGTATATCCCATCCAGCGTGAGCTTGGGGAACGTTCTCCCAATACCTTTCCGGTATACACATCAGGTGTAAATTTCAATTCAAACTTAACACCGTCAAGTATCTGCACACCGTCTACAAAAACCTTTCCCTCGCTGAGCGCTATTGGGTTATCGTTGTATCTTTCCATAACCTAACCTCCTTATCTGGTCTTTACTGTAAAATATAACTTTTCCGCACTGTCTACAGGCTGAATTCCTACATTGAAATAAGTACTGTCGCCCTTGCTTTCGCCCCTGACCACTGCAAAATCAGAATCATAGTCAACATTCCGGATAGCTCCTGCGTCAAAAAATTGCTTTAAAATACTTCTTCCCATACCGTCCATAATATCCCAGCCGTTTTCATTGTTGCTGTATTTATTAGGCGGGAAATTCAATCTAATAGATTCTGCAAAGCTGTCAAATACTCTCAGAACCCTGTTCTTGCTGTAGGATTTGTCTTTTCTGTCTGTAAACGATGTAAGACTGTTTATGTCATACTCAACAATTACATCTCCATTTTCGGAATATGAAAAGAAAAACTCGCCGTTCTGGATTGCCGCAACTGCCTGTTCATGGGTTTTAGCTCCTGCAACACTTTCCGCACCCACATAGATTTTATATGTGTTGCTCTGAACGTTTGAAGCGGAAGCGTCCGCACCTGCGACCCACGCTGTGGCTTGTGCATTACTAAGCGTAACGCCGTTTATTACAACGGAATTTGTAACGTTAATAATACCCTCATAGTCGGCTTTGTAGTCGGGAACAACAGCCTTAACGCCTCTTCCTACATTTTCCCTCAGATACTTTATCTTTGTAACACACGCCGCAAGCAATGATTCTTCCGTTACAGGAAAAGCAAGGGTATTGAAATTAACGCTTTCCATATCGTCAAGAAACGCTGCAATGTCAGAATTTGCAGCCGTACCGTCCGTACCTCCTGTAAGCGAAACCCCTGCTGCTGCTTCAAGAGAAGTACCCTCTGAGGCTGTAAATGTTATGTACTTACTGTCGGTCAGAGCTGAAACATCTGTAACACCTTCAAACGCTTCAACAGTTGAACCGTCAAGATAAACGGAAACGTCAAAGCCTGCTACAGGATTCGCCGCAACGGAATAACTGAGAGCGTTACCTCTTGAACCGCCGTACTTTGCCTGAGCTGACAAGCCTCCGCCTGTACCCGTTGCTTTAGTTCCTGCCTTGGCAATGTATACAATTACCGTACTTGCATTTTTAAATGCCTCACGAATAAGCAGCATTGACGGGTCATCGTCATATACGCTGTAACCCAGCTTGTCAATTGCCGAATCCACCGATTCATTTGAAATAGTTATAAATTCCTTTTCCGGACCGTATGAATGATTGATCAGTGGGATCAGAACCGTTCCTCTGTCGGAAGAACCCAGCGTACTTTGATTTGAAGCCTCAAAATTAATGTAAGTACCCGGTCTTACTTTTCCTACAGACTTATCGAATGTTCCTCCAGCCATAATTATTTAACCTCCTTGTTCTGCCAATTAGAAATAATTTTCTTCATTTCCGAGACAGTGAATTCACCGCTCAGACCGTATGTCACACCGTCAAAGGTGCTTTGAGTTACACCGAAAAGCTTAAGACTGTTTTCCCTCAGCTTTTCAATTGTAAACTTAGACGCAGGAGATGCCTGAACCTCCCGCTTTATATCTTCATTTTTGGTTTTCATATTTTACCTCCGTTCAAGTAAAAGTTTTGTATTAACTGCGCTTCTTCGCAATTGTACGGTCTTCTGCTTACCCAGCCGACCTGCATCTGATATGCGCATTCATCTGATTTTTTTAGCTGAACATCCTGAATTCTTATATATTGCCCTGTGGTTTTTCCGTTAATGTCAATCGCGGGGATAAGCTTACGAGCAGCGTTGATACTGTGAAACACAGGCAGTGCAAGCTCATAGGCAAGTTCAGTACTGCTGTGAAAGAAATTCACAAATATATTGTAATCCGCACCGTAGGTACTGAAAGTATCGGGTTCAAAAGTAATCTCCGGAGACGGAAAATACACTGACGGAACAACGAAGTTTTCAGGCATGTTATGATAGTAAGGCATAGGATTTCCGGCAGAATCAAGAATAAACTTAATTATACTTGCAACCTCTTTTTCAAGCATAAACCCTCCTTAGTGCATGACCGCACCGGACAAATCGAATTTTATTTTACGGAATCCGTTTTTTATTGGCACGACCATTTATTTTTAAAAGTAATTATCCATCCATTGCTGAACTTTTGCTTCAAGAAGTCCGGGTATCATTTTTTCCATGATTTTTATTCCGCTTTCCCAGAAATGTCTCCCCTCGACCCATTTTTGCTTTAACATCATACCGCTTTTAGCAGATGGATCATAAATGAATCTGTTTCCGCTCCAACGTCCGGGGACAAATCTCATAGCCTCTCCTTTGCCGCAAGTCCAATGACCGTCGTTAACGAATTTTGCATATTCAACATTTGTACCCACTTCAACAGTCAAATCTCCTTCGGAAAGCTCTGAATTTCCGTTATCTCCAATATGAAAACTGCTCAGCAAAAGCCTTGTATCTATAACCTTAAGCCGAATTATTTCATCTTGAATGACTCTTAGGAATTCAAGTCCCAGTCCCTGAACAAATACCGAAAGAGCTTTTTTGAAATCACCGTTTCCGGCAGAACTGCATTTGCCGAAAAACTGTTTCATGTCGTCTGATTCAAACATTTATTTAAGCGCCTCCTGTTCCTTTGTGCGCTTGATATATACAAAAATGTGATGACCACGGATATTTCTAGGTCTTTCAGCTGTATATTCAAGTCCCGTTTCACAGTCAACTACCTTGTCATTAATGCGTATATCCGTACCGATGGACAATGTAAGCTTTATCCTTTCAGTTAATATATTCTGCGGATTTTTCTGTTCAACAGACGAATCAAGAGACTCTACCCCGAAATGGCATGTAACATTTTTTAGATCGGGGACGTCTCCGTAATTAAAAGAAACAGTATCAGGCAAACCGTATCCTACAGTACTTTTAGACTTTTTCAAGTGATAGATATCGCATTTATGGTCCAGAAGATTTTCTAATGACATTTTAAAGCCTCCTTAACCGCATTGTAACGCCGCTTCTGGGTTTTACCTTTATAAATTCCTCAAGAAGCGGTTTAATACCCAGAGTATCGAAGCTGACAATACTGTTTTCAGCCGTATAACTATAATCGTCAAAGGTCTCGGATTTAATGCTCTGAGCTGAAACCACAGAATTATAGCCGTAAGTCTCGGCTAAGAGAATCACGGCTGTTTTTACATTCTGCGGTATTTCCTCATAATCGGAAAAATCATTGTTTGTATATGAAATTACATACTGCTCGGCTCTTGAAATATCAACGGCAATACGTGTATCGTTTCTTTCCTGAACTGATTTAATTTCCGTATAGTCTCGCACCTCTTGAGGAGTTACCCATGGTCTGACCGCCATGTTATCACGCTCTTTCAAAAAATCCGGTTTTCATCAGCTTGTCTGCTATATCCGGAGGAACAGGCTCAAGAACGCCCTTGTTATATACCTTTCCGCCGGATGTAAATGTTGCTCCCTTCGCCAGACGCAGCACCGCTTTGCTGTTCGGATCAGCAGCAACAGACTTTTCTTGAAAAACTTTTTCCTTTGCAACATCAGGTTCTTCAGCAACCAGCGGCGACATATCTTCAGCATAAACGGAAGTATCTTCTGTACTGCTCTCAGCCGGTTCTTCAACGAAGTCCGGCTCTGTTATCTTGTGATTTTCATCGACCTTTTTTCTCGGCATTTTAAAAACCTCCTTTAAACTGTCTGCTCAGTATCGCCTTTTTCCGTATCGGTCTGTGCTGTAAAGTTTCCGCCGATTACAAGCGCATCGGGATTATTTATTTCCATATCAAAATCCGCAAGAAGAGTATATTCGTGTCTTGTTTTACGGGGAACAACATCATGGTATACTTCAAGACTCTGACCGTAAATACCGTAGATAAGATTTTCATAAGGAGTAACAATCTGAATATCGTCGGGGATAAATGCTACCGGTACAATTTCAAATCCGTCATAGCTTACGTTTTTACCGCCTGTGATAAGTGCGTCGCCCAAAGCCGTATTACGAGCCTGAAGCTGCTGTTTGTACTTTCTGTTGACTGTCGGAGAACAGAAAATCTTTATCTTAGATTTATCTTCCTCAGTGTAAAGGCTGTAATACTTGTTAGGCATAGCCGCAAGAAGTCCGGGAAAAACTGTATTTAAATAATCTGCACTGCCCTCTGTGTCAAACTTGTGAGTGTCGCTGTCCTCTTTGGCAATCTTGATCCAGCCGTCATTGATATTGATGAAGTTATCTGTGTCGGATTCGTCTCCCAGAAAAGCAAGCTCCACGGTATCATTGGCAAACCGCTGTGCAAAAAGCTTTGCAAGAGTAGAGTTTACATTCTTACCCTCAATATTTTCTTTCATGTACTGGAATGAAACGTCATAAGGCATCACAACGCCTATCGCTTTAAGAGAACGTCTTTTCTGAGTTACCGTACCTGTTGCGGGATTATCGGCATTCTCAACCTGTCGGCGAAGTGCTCGCTTGTTTACTTCAAGACTGTCAAGGTCTCTGGTTGTTTTGGTCATTTTGATAAAATTTACTTTCTTCAGGAATGAAGAATAGTCTCTCATGAATGTTATGAACTGATTTGCCTGTTCGGCGTTCATTCTTCCGCCGTTACCCAGTGCGGAAGTGTCTACTGCCGCTTTGGCGATTATATTTCTGTTAGATTTCATTTTCTTGTACCTCCTTTATACAAATAGTCCATCAAAAAGATCGTCGCTTTTGCCTACAGGCTCCGGCTCGCCGTTGAGATTTGTTACAATTCCTCTTGCTTTGTACAGAGGTTCCATAGCACTTTTTACCATTTCAGCAACTTCTTCCTTAGTAACCGATTTATTCTTTTGTGATTCGGCAAGAACTTCCTTTATTGTATCAACAATAAACTTCTTGGTTTTTTCATCAAGCTTATCCGAATCCTTACTGCTTCCGCTTTCGGCTTTCTGAATTTCATTTTTTATGAAATCCATTACTTCTGCTTTTGTCATCTTTTCCTCCGTTTCTCCTGCTTCTTCAAGCAGTTTTCCTATACTTTCATAAATTGATTTAAGACTTGCAATATTTTTTGCGCTGAGAGTTTTTCCGGCTTTCATGACCGGAACCGTATCAGACGCAAGAACCTGTTCGATCGTTTCGGAAAATTCCTTAAGGCATTCTTTGATTGTTTCCGGTTCAGTTTCATACTTGTATTTTCCGAGTATCGGGTCATAACTGTAAAGAATATTCTGCAAGTCGTAGAACGCATTATAAAAATCTGACTGCTTCTTACTTTCAGCATACTTATCGGCAAACGCTCCCTTTTCCACGACCTCAAAACCAAACATTTTAGCAAGCTTCTTGAAAAAGCTTTTGCCCTCTGATTTGCTGAGACTGTCCGGATCAACATCATCCTCGCTGTAAATACCCGTGCCGCCCATTGAAAATCCGGTTATTTCGCCCTTTTCAACTGCTGCCCAGACATCGGGGTCTGTGATTTCAACGGTCATCAGCCAAGTTCCCTTTTTGATTTTTTCCTTACCGATCTCAAAATCCGCTTTGGCTATCCAGTTCTCCACAACTTCGGCTTTTTCAAACTTTTCAAAGTTGTGCTGAATGTCAATACCGTCTCCGTTTTTGGCAAACCAATGCGCTGCTTTGCGTATTTCTTCTTCAGTCATGTAGTCACCCTGTGAATCCTCCGTCATAGGCTCGTAGACAATACCTGTCACATAATGACTGTCGGTATCCGTCTTTACGATTTTACCATATGCGGAAAATGAAGCTTTACCGTCTTCGGATTTAGTTATAAGGAAAGACTTCTTATTCGCCGCTTTGTCCACAAGGGATACAAACTGTATCTGTGCGTCTGAAATACTGCGTGTTTTCATTATCTCGCCCATTTTGCACCTCCATTTAAATTTTTAAGCAGTTTTACGCCTTGCTCAGGGCAGTGCGTGACCGCACGGGACATATCGGGCAAAGTTAACTTAAATTTCAGTTAACTGCACGATGGGTTACTTTTGATTTTGGGTATAAAAATAACGCCTCTTTTAAGGCGCTTATTCCTTATGGCCAGCAATGTCAGTAGCCATTTTTATTAATCCGACAACAGCCTGAACACTTGCCAAAACCCATGCAGCTATATAGCAACCTGTAGGTATCTGACCTGTATCCAGTGCATAAAGCAGTATTAATGTTGAAATCATTTCGATCATCCTTTCTTATTTTGGGTATAAAATTAGCACCTTCAGCTGAACTGAAAGTGCTTAAATTATTAAATTATTAGATCTCTGGAACAGTATCCTTTATTCCTTTAAGCAAATTTGCGGCTTTCTTCATCATTGAATTATCCGATAAATATTCCAACCCTTTCAGCGTTATGTTTATTGATAAAGGTTCTCGCAAATGGGTTGTTTGCTGACCTAGGTTTTTATAGGGTATTAATCCGGTTATATATCCGTCTCTCTGCATTTCCATTAAGAGTTTATTACGACGTTCTTTCGTTATTCCTAAAACCTCTGGACTTATTAAATTATCATCAAATTCTTCATAATCCATTGATTCTTCAAGAGCTTTTAGAATTTTATAAATCACAGTAAAATTATTCATTATTAATCTCCTGTATATCTTATTATTTTTTAGTTCCTTTCAAACAGATACTATTTAAATCTGACATTAAAAGCTTTCTGATAATTTTCAAGATAACGGTCGATTGCCCTATCCATTTTTTTACTTGGAAATTTATCCATTAGTTCATCATATACAGACCACAATGCTGCAAGAACTTCTTCGTCAGCATTATCCATAAATTCAATTATATCATCTTCATCTTCTCCCAAGGCTTCAAGTCTTGGATTCCAGACTTCTTCTTCAAGCCATGGATAATTGTTATCAAGTTTTTTTCTTGCTTCTATAGTATCATAAAATTTTTCTTTATCTACCATTTAATTCAACTCCTTTACGGCTGTTTATCTGCATCTGGAAATATAGTTGTCGGATACCCGTCCTTATCAACATAAAACCCTATTCGGATTCCGTTATATTCACCAAATCTTTTTACATCCTTAGATTTAACAGTATTTGAAACATAAGTTCCGGCTTTTAGCACTTCATCATTACCCCAATCTTCCGGAAACCACGATTGACCTGAATGTAAACATTTACTTTCATCCTTATGCAATTCCACGTTACCAATTCTTACACCGTTATCATAAGTTTGGGTAATTGTGTATGCATAACCTTTGGATTCGAGCAAATCAATATTTGCCTGAGAATGCCCGCCGCCTTTCATCTTGCCGCCGTTTTTACCGCCCGGAGGTTTCTTTGGATTCTTCAGGTTAGTAAAATCCCCAACCGTCGAATGTCTCAAAGTTTTATCCGGTACTGTCATTATACCATCATTTTTTAGTTCAGTCAACGATTTAAATACTTTTCTAGGACCGTGTTTTGTATCGACTGTTTTGTAGAGTCTCTCAAGGTCAGCGTCATTCTGAATTACTCCGCTTTCAAACAACGCCCAACGTGAATCGGAACGGAAATACTTTTTTCTTTCTTCGACTGTTTTATTTTTAAGCCAGTCACATTTAATAGTATCCTCATTAATTCCAGCTCTTGCCTTATTACGTGCGTCAAGCTCTTTTTTCCATTCATCGCCCATTTCATCAATAGCCTGCTGCTGTAGCTTTTTGCGTTCTTCAAGAGGTAAGCCTAAAATTTCTTCCGAGGTGATACTCCTATGAATACAATGACAATTAATTACTTCCGCCGCTGGAAGTGCAGGGTCTTTGGGGAAATCGGCAAGATATGTAACTCCGTCTGCACCTTTAAGCTTAAAATTTTCACTTATAAGTACTTTCTGACCATTCATTCTTACGTGATTCGGTCTGGGTTCAATTTTATGATTTCCCGTATGAATCCATTCCTTATACTCGGACGCCGGACACTGCTGTATTGATTCTTCACGGGCAAAGCTGTGCGCTCTTAAGGTTTCAGTAAGCGCCGCACGTCTTGCCTTGTAAAATTCGTCCCTGATACCGCTTTCCAGAACGTCACGGGCAGTCTCCGCAATTCCTTTGCCGTTTTTCAAGCCCTTGACGAGAATATTTTCAATTTCTTCGTGAGAAGAAAGGTGCATTAGATCTGACAGCTCATAGCTCCATTGTGCTATCCAGTCGGTTGTCTTTTCGGAAATCTGTTCCACGATCAACTCCGAATCCACTTCTTTCATGTAAAAATTAGCCAGAACAGGAACATATTCCGTAAATTCATTGAAGAAAATAGGGAATAGCTTTTCCCTGATATCATTTGTTGTCTTAAATTCCTGCCATGAACCTTTAAGAAATTCCTCAAGGTCAATACCTTTCTTATCAGCGGATTCAATCAAATCCTCAAAGTCTTTTGATTGCTCCTGCAAAACCTCGGCTATTTTTTCTTCCAGTTCCTCAATATGCTTTACTGTATTTTTGGAATCTGCATAGCCTTCTTCTTTCAATCGGTCAGCAAGGTCATTGTCGGCTTTGGCTATGTATGCGTCAATAGCTTTAATAAGTAACTGACATTCGGAACACATAAAATCAGCCCCCTTTGCTTTGTTTCATTAGCAGGGAGCGCACTGACTTCATTACCGCCACAATTTCATCGTCGTGATTGTTTTCGGCTTTTGCAATCTGCGTTTCAAGACCATTTAAAGCTGATTGAGTTTTACTGTAGGCAAGAGGTATATTACCCCAATCCTCCTCAAAGTCATCACTGGTCTCACCCAGAGCCTTGTACCCGATTTCTTTGGCCTTGTTAGGAGTAAGACCCCCTGCATTGTTTACAAGAGTAAGTATCTTATACAAGTCATCAGGATTGGTAATATCAGGTGCTTTGAAATAAACTTCAACATGCTTAAAACCGTAATCATTTAACAGCTTGTTATTGATTATCCACGCAAGGGACTGTCTTTCCGGCTGAAACACCTGTTTTTCTGTTACCTCCATTGCGGTCTGAGCTGTAGCACGGTTGAAATCTGTGGTATATCCCACATACAAATCAGGCAAGCGAAAAGCCGACTGTACCTTCTTGCGGTTATTATCCAAATAGTCCTGAAACAGCTCGTCGTGCTGTAAAATATCCGCAAGACTCTTTAATTCAATATCCGGTTGTTTTTCCTCCTGCATATTTGTACTGTTTTCATTTTTTTCAGCTTCAAGAAGCAAAAAGCTATGCTGACCTGCTTCGCCTTTAATGTCGTTCATATAGGTCTGAAGCTTGTCATAGCTTTCGTCTGTCAGAGTACCGCCCTTGATAATTACCGCCATAGGAGTATGCCGACCGTTTTCAAAGTAATTGTTATTCAGATTTTCAGCCTTGCAGCTTCCGTCGACATTCAGCGCCTGACCAATCCAGCGAACCTGACCGTAAGGTCTGGAGCCGAGTTTAAACTCCAGTATCTCATTAGCCCGTTTATCAGAATCCAGCTCAGAAACATATTCGCCTGTTTCTTTATTCATAATTCGTTTGTCTCCGAACTCCTTGAAATACACGGTTTTACTACCTACTGTCTGCTTATACTTTCTGTACCGCTTTTTACGTCTTATAGCTTTTCCTTTGTAAACATATTCAACCTCAACCGACTCTTCAAAAAGTCTGGATTTTTGGACGCTGGGAACATTTTCAATGAATTCGATCTGTACCACTTCGTCCATCCCGTTTCGGATTATCTCCAGATATGCTATGCCATAGGTTTCACGGGCGGCAATGACGTTTTCAAAAACTTCCTTTGTATCACAATCCAACGCAAGAAGATCTACGATATCTGAAAGTCTGTTAAATTCATCTTCAAGCTCTTCCGTGTCTGTAACATCCTCTTTATACCTAACTCCAATACCGAATCCCGCTATATTGGACTTATACGCACTAATGCACTGAGGAAGTATAGAGGAGTGTCTTGTCATATTTTCAAGACCTTTTAAGGTATAGTCTGGCTCAAGCCAGTCTGAATATCCGGAATCTTCTTTTTCTTCAAGATGTGACGGACTATCGGATTTCTTTATCTGAGCTGTTGTTTTTATTATCTCGGCACGAACCTTTCTTTTTTTCTTACTCAAGTTTTTTGCCTCCTTTCTTTTTTGAATTTAACAGGCAGACAGCATAATAAAATACAATCTGCTTCGTCTGGAGAATGACCGCCCCTTTTCTTTATGGCGTCTTTGCTCTCGACTCTCTGTCTGGAATCGTCGGTCATTTCATATTTTCGGGTTGACAGCTGCGCTATTAAGTCCGCATCATCGGGAAGAATCAGTTCTACAGGTTTAGGTTTCCCGTCTTCATCATGAGGTGACAAAAGATTTCTGACCACACTCATCATGTAGGTGGTGGAATCATAATAATATGCATGTTTCATTCTCTGACCGAATTTAACGGGGAATATTTCCATTTGCTTGAAACGCTGAGGATTACTCCGCTTCATTTGTCTTAATCTGTCCACAACACCGCCGCCTACGCCGCCGTCGTCTATCTTAACAGCAACAGGACGTTTATATTTAGGATATTTTTTAAGCAATTTATCATAACACATCACTATATCGTCAGCTGTCTTCATGGTATCCTGCCCCTGACGTTTGCAGACGATATCCGCCTTCTCATTTACTTTAGAACCGATTACTGTCTTATCGTCCCCGAATCTTGCGACATCACAGCCAATATGGATAAGGTCGGGTATTTCCGGTTCTTCAAAATCTTTCACAGACGATGTTGACGTTAATATCAATTCCATAGGAATGAAAACATCGTCTTCCTGTTTAGGAAACTCTCCGTCAACACGGACACGGACAAAATTTGAATCCTTCCCATATTTGCGCTCCATAGCCGCTATATTTTCCTTATTGGTTCTGGAGCTGTCACGGGAAGAAACTCTGTGGCATTTATACAATCCTCTGTCACAGGTGTGAGAATCATAAAAAGTGCCGGAAGTCTTTGTAGGATTTCCGCACATAAGCAGCTTATTATTTGCGCCGGAAAGCGTACCGAGAATCGCCTCCATTATCGGATCGGCAACACCTGAAGCCTCGTCAACGATAAAGAGCATGTTGTCCTCGTGAAAGCCCTGCATGTTTTCAGGCTTTGTGGCTGTTCTTGCGGTAGCAAACCAGCGTTCTTCATTTCCGACAACGGAAACTTTGGTTTTAGTCCATTTTAAAACCGCTTTCAAGAGCGGACTTTTTGACTGCCATTTCGAAACCTCCGCCCAGAGTACGTCATTAAGCTGCTGTTTAGTAGGAGCAGTTGCTACAACTCTGGAATAGGGGAAACATGAAAGAAACCACAAGCACAAAACAGCTTCACAACCGGTTTTACCAACGCCCTGACCGGAACGCACCGTAACTTTAGGAAACTCCGCTATATCCGCAAATACTTCCTTCTGCCATTGGTCACATTCAAACTTGCAGACTTCATGGGCGAACAGTTCGGGAGATTTGCGGTATTCGGGGATTCGTTGAATAAAAAATTTTAAGACCTTATCATTCTTCATTTTCATCACCGCTAATCACTGCTTCTACCCAGTTTTTTACAATATCATTTTCACCTGTGTCACCTGTTAATTGTTTCTCCTTAAGTGCTAGTTCCTTTTTCTTCAAGGCAAGTTCTTCAGAAGAGTTATCTTTGCCAAGAATGTTACGAATTTCTTTTGAAGCTGCAACGTCTCCAGTAGCCGCTCTCAAAAATAACCCTTTAAGTATAACCATTTCATTATCAGATTCCTCAATCGGAATTCCCATAGCTTCAAGCTCTGTTAAATCACTATCACAAGCTGGTAAGGAAAGCAAAAGCTTCATTTTTTCTCTCATAGACTTTTTTTTACGTCTTGCCGCCGCAGAAGCTTTACCCGCTTTTCTTGCGCTTTCTCGGCGTTCACTCGGCGTTAAATCTTCTGGTCGTATCAAATTATTTTCATTCAAGGTCACCACCTACCATAATAAATTTAATCATGAAAAAAGCACCTCCGGGGAGATGCTTAGTTGTTATTCTGAATCATTATTTTCAATAATTGACTTTTCTAAAAACTTATATGGCATTCTTATATTATTAATTAATCCTATTTTAAAAAATATTTTATCTGTAAGTTCTATAAATTCTATAAATCTAGATATTTTATTATCTTCGCCAGAATAACCGATACTTTCAATTACTTGTGTTCGTAAAAAAGACCATTCTGACAACATTCTACGTGGAATTTTATCAATATTTGTTCTGGAGTTCATTACCATTTCAAGATATTTGATAGGTAATAATTTTTCAGGGTCCCTTAAAATAATTTGTTGAGATCTTAATAAATCCAACATTTCTTCCATTATTTCATTTTGATTACTTGATTCTTTCTGTGGATAATTTGATATATCATCTTCAATTGATTTTAACTCTTTGTCTATTTTAGGCCAGGAAAGTTCAAACATTTTTTCTAGACTAGTTTCTTCTAAACCTTTTTCTCCCAAACCTTTATTCATAGTTTTAAATAGTTTAAAAATATCATCTCTATCAACATTTGTCATTTGAAATTGCAAAATTGGGCTATTTGATATCTCTGAAGGTTTCAAATCAAATAAAAAGGGACATACTTTAACCTTATCCAATGCTTTAGACAATGCACCTGCCTCAAAGTTAAGCCATTGTGATTCTAAATTATCTTTAGTTACACATAATATACCAAAATCCGCATCTGATAATTCTTTAGCAATATCAGAACTCCATCTTGCACCCTTATCAATATCTTCTGTAGAAAAATAAGGTTGGATATCTTGAATGACACAAGGTATCCAATCCTTTAATATTTTGGCTACCTTTAAACTTTTATCTCCAGACCAACTAATAAAAACTTTCATTTTATCACCAACCAACATCATACTTTACTCCTATATTAACATATTTTTCCAATAAAGTCAATAATTATTATAAATATTATATTATATGTTTATTTTTATATTTATAACAATTATTTTTGCTGAAAATACCAACTACCGCTCTATTTGACGGTGGTGTTATATTTATACTGCCGGTTTTACCGTTTCGGACGTATCCTAATCAGGCTAAATAGTTGCAACCGGAAACTACTCTAATGCTTGGCGCAGTCTGCCGGAGTTGCACCGACCGAAACTACCGACTGCATAACAGCCGTCTAAGTTTCAACGGCTGTAAATCAAGGAATAAAACAATGTAGAAGAGAGGTTAGAAATAGGGCGGTACTGCTTTCGCCCTATTTCTATGTATATATAATATCATAGAATTATAGTGTCTTTCAATGTCCTAGAAAATAATTTCCATTAATTTTTATAAATTCCCTAATTGCTTTTCTGTGCAATTTATGTACGCTGCTTGTCTCTTCATACCCCATTTCCTCCTGAATCTGTTCCCACTTCAAAAATCTCCAATATCGCTTCAGCAAAACCAAACGGCATTTAGGATTTTTTACTTTGAGAATACGCTTGCGTATTTCAGATTTAATTCTGTCTAGCTGATCTATTTCGTCATTAATTTCATTTTCTAATTCATTGTGTTTATCAATGTAATTCGCCATTTTTAGTTCCGTGCTGTTATCATTATGTTCATCTGGCGGCATATCTGAAAATTGTTGAGTGCATCTGCACATATCTGATACTAATTTCTCAATTTCAAGTATTTTTTCATTGATTTCCTTGTCCAAATAAAATCCTTGACTTAGATATTCCTTAGCAGTCAAACTTGTCCCTCCTCTCAACCACGAAATCAATTTGATTCAAATTCTTATCCCGTATGTACTGTTCTGCCTTAACTGCGTTGTCAAAAATTCTGTAATTATCCTTGATGTCACAAACTATATGTTCGTTGTATTTATGATAGATTACATACGTTTGTGCTGACATTTTAATCCTCCTTTGTTTTAAAATACTCATGGAATCCTGACATTTCTGCTTGTAGATTTTTGACCTCTGAAATGTCTATTTTGGCTTTTCGTTCAATAGTAGATTTATGTAACTGTTGTTTAAACGGCAACGGCTTTGGAAGTAACTGCTCCATATCAATACCAATTTCAGTAAGTTCTTTTCCTGCCATATAATCAAATACATTATCAAGACAGTGCTTGTGGTATTCGTCCATAGTAGTATTAAGTGTTAAAAGGAAATCTTCTATCCGCTTTTTCTTCCACCCTGTATGCCGCATAAGTGCAATTAAAAATACTATTCCGTTAGAATTTATACATCGATCTATTTCTTCCATAGCCTCCCCACATAGCCATCCTATTTCCTTTTTGGAATACGTTCTTACTCTTGATTTCACTTTAATCCTCCTTTAGGTGGATCGGCAATATTAATCCGATTAATTTATTGCTATCTTTTTCAAAGACAAAAACTCTCCGTTCGTCTCCTTTGTAACTTACCCCGGTACCGAAAAATTTTATGTATTTATCGTTTACATATACGGATTTGTCCGAATCTAACTTTAGCCGTCTGACTATTTTATTAGGGGTCGTATATTTGCAATCGCAAGTCAGCTTTAACTCTGGCACTTTGTCCATACCGTCTAAAACTCTTTTTGGCAAACATACAAATCGACTTACATCAAGCATGAGATCCTCCTGCGGTATCACGACCGCCGTAAATCCGTCTGCCGTTAATAATACCCTGCCGTCGTCTAATCTTAACACCCCTGCATGGTCACTCGTCAGTGCCTGCTGCTGACATTTTATAAAAATATTATTTTCCATTTTCAAATACCTCCATATTTCAATTCTACGCCTGTTTTTAGGCGTTTTGATTTTAACCCTGTAAATTTATTATAACACATTCAAAATTGATTACATCGCATTCTAGACGGTGTTTTCAGCGTTTAATCGTCCTCTTTACATAGAATGATATCGTCTAGTTCAAAATGATCGGAGTCATAATAGTCTGTTATTTCTTCTTCAACAGACAAAACAGTTAAGCCGTCAATATCATCTAGCATGTTGTATGCATAATCGCTAATATCTTCTGTAAAATCATCAGGATCAGGAATATATTCTATGATATCTTCATCGCACTCAACGGTAATTAAATGTTTTAATTTAACGGTTTCTTCCACAAAAATTTTATACTTCGGCATTTTCAGCCCTCCTGTTCCAATAATCAATGGATTTTATCGGATTATTATTGCATACCAAATTATCAAAACTCACTGTCGCACCACATTTGTGACACTTGATAAAATATATTGTTTCAGAATTAATAATTCTCTTAACAGCTTCAACGCAGCCACCACAAAACGGACACGGTTTTAATTTTTCATTCATTTTCTTCTCCCTTCAGCAACTCAGAATTGTCAAAAATGTTACCTATTATTTCGCATCGATTACCGTCAATGTTATTTCCAAAATCAACTGTAAATGTATCGAATTCTACAATAAACATTGCGCCATCATTATCAAATTTTACAATTCCATATTCATCATCTGATATGTTAGGATTTTCAACTGTAACTATATCACCATCAAAAATCTTAACGCCGTTTTTATCTGTTAATCCAGTGAATTGTCCAATCGTTTCAACGTCAACCCTAGTCCATGTCATCAATGACATTAAACACCCACAGTTATCTCGTTCTTGATGTAAAATGCAATGGGTTTCGATATCGGTATATAATGGGTCGATTTTTTTTACTAAATACCCATTGACCCACTCGCCGTTATCAACACGCTTGCCTCTGAACAATATCTCTCTGTTCATATTTCAATACCTCCTTTTCCTCAAAAATGCTTTATACAACTTGTCTTTCCATGTTTCGGATTTTCTTATTCTTATCGGCGAACCGCAATATTCACACAGTTCACTACGCACATATTTATCGGAGCTATTAGTGTATACCCATGTCCTTGTGCCGCAAATCTCGCATGTAAATTCATCAACTAAATAGGGATCTTTCATTTTTTCAATACCTCCTCGACCTCATCAACGTATGTAATGTTAATATTCTTCCAGCAACAACGTAAATAAATTTAGTTCATTGTTTTCGATCCATGTGACCGCAAGAAAATTGCTGTCATATCCGCAGTTACTATATCCGCTTACATTTTCAATTTTAAAATCAACCTTTTCAACCATTAAATATTCTTTGATTTCTTCTTCCATATAAAATTCATTTTCTTTGTCATCATAACGTAAACTGTTATAACATTCATCGGTTTCATTGTAATATTTGTTTACTATTTTATCAATTTTTTCTCTAATCATTTTATTCCTCCATTTTCGCTCCGCAGTTGGGGCAGTACGGTGTTACGTATTCAGGGGATTCATGTTCATAACTGCATTCAGAACAATGGTTGTATTCATAATCGTCTGGAATCCACTCCCCGTGTTTTATAGGCTCAGCTTCAATTGTGGGTTGATTTTGGATTTCTTTAGCAGTAAATATAGCATCACATTCGCCATGGTTGCATGGGCAAGATTGTTTTGCCTCGCTGTAATACGCCTTGCATTCATTGCATGTATCACGTAATAAATCGTTCACATCAATCAGTCTCATTTTCATTCACCAACCTTCTTCCGCACTTTGGACAGTAATTAATTAGATTGTAATAGGCACACGGATCGTCAATTCCGTCTGCGCTGCATTTGTCCGTGCCGCCATCACCCCAATAGTCACACAATAGGGTACATAGTCTGCATTTATCTTCTGCGCAATATTCGCAGCCTTTGTCCCTTTCCAGCTTTTCTTCCATAACCGTTATAGCCACGTCAATCGCCTTAATATCATAATCAAACACGGAATCAGGCTCATCATTTTTAGCAAAACCTTCACGGTCACGCTTTAAGTCATCTAATTGTTCTATGGCTTCTTTAACCGTCATTTTTATCTCATTCATGGCGTTCTCCTATAATTTCAATTTCCGTCCTTGGATTGTCCTTATCGTACTTTCCAGACAGTATCAGATTAATATTATTAAAACTGTCATCAGCAATAATTTCGGCTTTGACCAATCCGTCAAGAATAAACTTACCGCTGTAATTATCAGGATCATGTCTTATTTTAGTACGAAAATAATACGTAATCTTTACTGTTGCTTTGTCAAACGTTTTTTCGGGTTTTGGTCTGCATTTTAAATTAATCAACTGCGCCCAATGTTTCTTTTTTTCCTGATACTCCCATTTATTCGTCCTGCCTAAAAATTTATTATTACTAGGCGGTATCTCGTCAATTATGTATTTCACTGCCTCACCTTAACCTATAATTTTTATTATCGTCTTTCTGGATTTGAATAGTAAACCCTGCTGATTTTTCTGCAATTCGTCCAGCCAGTGCAGAATCGTATTTGTTTATATCCGATATCAGCAGTTCAGACGAAATAATTGTTTTTTTGTTGGCGTTATATCTGCTGTTAATAATTTCAAATGCAAAATTCAATTCATCACTGAACTTACTGTTATTTGAATTGGATTTCAGAAAATCGTCAATATACAGAATATCAGTATCGCAAATGGATTTAAATTTATTTTTATATTCTGTTTCATCAAATTGATTACTTTGCAGTTCGTGAAACAAATTGCGCCAGACTTTATACCTTACTGACCTGCCGCATGAAATAAACCTAGTACATATAGCAGTGCATATATGGGTCTTGCCGCTTCCGGACTGTCCTGCTGCATAAAACCATGAATCGCCTGAATTTTGCGTAAATAACAACGCCTTTTTCTTGATTTCCGATTGCCATGGTTTTGACGTCTCATACGCATTGAACGTATATTTTTTTATCAGATTTCCCAATCCGCTCAGTTCAAGATTTTTTATGCTTTTTCGCTTTGACATACATTTACACTCAACTCTGATCTCATTTAAATCCTTATCAAGCTCTGCAATGTAACCCTTATTTTTGCAGATATCGCAGTTTATGTAAGGCAAATCACCCTCAGTTTCGTTATACCATTTGCAGCGCTTACGGACAAAATCTTCATAGCTTAATTTGTTTCCGTCAGAGAAGTCCTTCGTATAGTCTGCTATTTTGTTCAACTTGTTTCTCCTCCTTTTTCTGAACGCCATCTCGGTTCAGCCAATTTCTTATTGCCAAATTAAAATCTTTGTAAGGAGATTTTCCTTTAAGTTGTATCCAATTATCAATTTTTTTGATATAATCGGTTATTATGTCCTCACCATAATCAGCTGCAAGTTTCTGATACTGCTCATCTGTCAGTAAAATATGTTTATACTCACCGTATTTGTGTTTAGGCGGCTTGTCCGCCTTATTAGATATACTTTCCTTTACTTTACTCTTCTCTACTTTACTTTGTTTCATTATCGGCTGATTATCGTTAATTATCGGTTGATTTTGTCTTGAAATCGGTTGATTATCAAACAGGCGCAGAATGGAACTCCTTGAAGACAGCTTTTTCATTTTTTCAAAATCCAAAAGCCAGTAATCAAGATTAATTTCAACCGCTTTACGCTCTACAGTAGCCTGATAAAACTGCTCCTGTATGCGTTTTGACGATAATATTCCGGATTGATAGAGGTCGCCGCTAAATAGTTCACACGCCACTAAATCCTCGATTATAGCCATCACGGTTTCCGGTGTTG
>OLGH01001029.1_pt1 | contig 29150 bp, 24 predicted proteins | sample 1604851 | NCBI WGS metagenome assembly OLGH01 (sample SAMEA3888894, study PRJEB22519) | human gut metagenome | biome: human gut; feature: human-associated habitat; material: faeces | place: Denmark | collected 2010 | reverse complement strand
TTATTATCTGGTCTACGAGGATACCGCGGTCCAGAACTGGACGATGGTGGGGCTTGTGCCGGTCAGCATCGTCAATGCCAGTCTGGATAAGCTGTGGTTCCACACGGTGCAGATCGTGGCGGGCATCGCCTTTGGCCTTGCTGTGCTGATCATCCTGCTGATCCTGCGCAGAAGCCATACGACCCTGCGCCGGAAGGACACTGAGATTCTGTACCGGGACGAGCTGTTCCAAAAGCTTTCGCTGAACGTGGACGACGTTTTCCTGATGCTGGATGCAAAAACCTACAAGGCAGATTATATCAGCCCGAACATGGAACGGCTGCTGGGTTTGACGCGGGAGAGTGTGCGCGAAAATATCAATACCTTGGCGCTGCTGCACCCGAAGGATTTCCCCGACCGCACCAAAAATTATCTGGAAGGGCTTGCGGGCGGCGAACAGCGCGAATGGGACATGGAGTATGTACATCAGAAAACAGGGGAACGGCGCTGGTTCCATGTGGTTGCCATGGGCAGCGAGGTCGAGGGACAAACCAAGTACATTTTGGTTTTGTCTGACCGCACCGCCGACAGGCAGGTGAACCAGGCGCTCTCGGATGCCGTTGCCGCCGCCGAAAACGCCAACCGCGCCAAGAGCACCTTCCTTTCCAATATGTCCCACGATATCCGCACCCCCATGAACGCCATCATCGGCTTTACCACGCTGGCAGTCAGCCATCTGGACGACAAGGACCGCATGAAGGAATACCTTACCAAGATACTTGCCTCCGGAAACCACCTGCTTTCGCTCATCAATGATATTCTGGATATGAGCCGCATCGAAAGCGGAAAAATCCAGCTGGACGAAACTGAGGTCAATCTGTCCGATGTGCTGCACGACATAAAAACCATCGTCAGCGGGCAGATTTACGCAAAGCAGCTGGATTTGTATATGGACGCAATGGATATTACCGATGAGGACGTCTATTGCGATAAGACCCGGCTGAATCAGGTTCTGATGAACCTTTTGTCCAACGCTATTAAGTTCACCCCCGCAGGCGGCACCGTGTCGGTGCGGGTGCGCCAGCTCGCCGGCAAGGTCGGCGGCTGCGGGCAGTATGAGTTCCGCGTCAAAGACAGCGGCATCGGTATGAGCCCGGAGTTTGCCAAAAAGATCTTTGAACCCTTTGAGCGCGAGCGCACTTCCACGGTAAGCAAAATACAGGGCACCGGGCTGGGTATGGCCATTACCAAAAACATTGTGGATATGATGGGCGGCACCATTGAGGTGCAGACCGCGCCGGAAAAAGGCTCTGAATTTATCGTTCGTGTGCCGCTGCGCGCACAGGCAGAACCCCGCAAGGAGGTAAAAATTGCCGAGCTGGAGGGTCTGAAGGCACTGGTGGTGGATGATGATTTCAACACCTGCGACAGTGTGACCAAGATGCTGGTCAAGGTGGGGATGCGCTCGGAGTGGACCCTCTCCGGCAAGGAGGCCGTGCTGCGCGCACGGCAGTCCATCGAGATGAGCGATGCCTACCATGCCTACATCATCGACTGGCGTCTGCCGGATATGAACTGCATCGAAGTCACCCGCCAGATCCGCAGCCTGAACGACGACACCCCCATCATCATCCTGACCGCCTACGACTGGTCTGACATCGAGGTGGAGGCAAAGGCCGCCGGTGTGACGGCGTTCTGCTCCAAGCCCATGTTCCTCTCCGACCTGCGCGAGACCCTGATGAGCGCCCTCGGTCCGAAACGGACGGACGCCACGCAGGAGCTTCTGCCCGAAAAAGAGGAAAACTTCAAGGGCCGCACCATCCTGCTGGTGGAGGACAACGAGCTGAACCGCGAGATCGCGCTGGAAATTCTGCGCGAGTACGGCTTCCAGGTCGATACGGCCGAAAACGGCGCGGTGGCGGTGGAAAAAGTCCGCACCAGCGGACCGGGCCGCTACGATCTGGTGCTGATGGATGTGCAGATGCCGGTCATGGACGGCTACACCGCCACCCGGCAGATCCGCGCTTTGGAGGACCCGGCGCTGGCCGGGATCCCCATCCTCGCCATGACGGCCAACGCCTTTGACGAAGACCGCCGCAACGCACTGGCAAGCGGCATGAACGGCTTTTTGTCCAAGCCGATCATCGTCGGCGACCTGGTGCAGGAGCTGCGCAAGATCTTATCAGATGCGCGCTCCCCTTTCCCGCCGTCTTGACAAGCCCGGCGCATCTGGTACAATACAACCAAGGCTCTGCGGCAGCCCCTTTACAGCTTGCGGCCGTACACTTCGGGAAAGGAACTTCATCATGGATTCGAACACCAAACGCTCTCTGCTCGTCACCGTTGTGGGGGTAACACTTTTTGTTGCACTGCTGCGGTTTTCGGATGTGCTCGCCTTTGCGGCACGTCTTGTGGATCTGGTGCTGCCCATTCTGGCGGGCGGCATCCTGGCACTTTTCATCAACGTGCCCATGACCGGGCTGGAAAAGCGGCTGAAGCAGCTGTTCCGCAAGGCCAAAAAGCAGCCACCGGACAAGACCCTTCATCTCCTCAGCTTTTTCATCACGCTGGTCGGCATCGTGCTGGTGCTGGTGCTTGCGCTGACCCTGCTGGTGCCGGAACTGGTCAAATCGTTCCACAGCCTCTATCTGCAGATCGAGTCGAACATCCCCCGCTGGACCGCCTACCTCAGCGCACAGGACGCCGACATGGGCTGGCTGATGCACTGGCTGGAGGGCATCAACTGGGAGCAGCTGCTCCACAAAGCCGCCGACAGCATCGACAAGGTGCTGGTCAATGCGGTGGGTGCCGTGTCCGCCACGGTGAACGTCATCGTGACGGCCTCCTTCGCCCTCATCATCTCCGTCTATCTGTCGCTTGGGACGGAGAGCCTTGGCCGACAGGCCCATACGCTGGTGTGCGCGTATCTGAAGCCTCGCCACGCCGCTGGGCTGCTCCGGTTCTGCCGCCTGTTCCGGCAGTCCTTCGCCAATTTCCTGACCGGCCAGTGCAGCGAGGCGGTGATCCTCGGCGTTCTCATGGCCTTTGCATTCTCCGTTTTCCAGCTCCCCTACGGCAGTCTGGTGGGGATGCTGACCGCCATCTGTGCCATCATCCCCTATGTGGGTGCCCTCATCTCCTGCGTGGTCAGCGTGTTCCTTGTACTGCTGGTGGACCCGATACTGGCGGTGCGCTGCCTCATCGTTTACCTCGCGGTGCAGTTCATCGAGAACCAGTTCATCTACCCCCGTGTCGTGGGCAAGTCCGTCGGGCTTTCGCCGCTCTACACCCTGATCGCCGCCATGATCGGCGGCAACCTCTTCGGCATCCTCGGCATCATCTTCTTCATCCCGCTGACGGCGGTGGTCATCGAGCTTGTGAAAGAGGATGCCTGCCGACGCCTGCAAACCAACGGGAACCAATCATGACCCCCAGCCCCCGGAATGCGCCCGCCGCGCTCCGGGGGCGTTTTTTGTCGGCCCGGCCCTGTTTGCCGGGTTTCTTTTTTCTTGCCTTTTCCCCCGGTGTGTGCTATACTTTTCCTCGAACTGAATAGAAAACAGCAGGTGCGTTCCGCCCATGCCTCCGGGCAGCGGCAGGAACGTTAAAAGGGAAGCGGGTGCAGATCCCGCACGATCTCGTCACTGTGATAAGGGAGTCTACTGTCCGGGTGCTTTGGGCACCGGCCACTGAACCGTCCGGTCTGGGAAGGCGGCAGCAGACGTTGAGCTTTCAGTCAGGAAACCTGCCCGCTGTTGGTACGGGGGCATCTGCCCCAGATCACGAGGAATTGGTTGTACCAAAAAGCCCGAACCACTGTAAGGGGTCTTTTTGTTTTGCCGTCCCGCAAGCAAAAAGGCTCTTTTTTCGTTGTTCGGGTCCTCTTTCCTGTGCCCTTCTGTTCAGCGCCGCAATGTTTCAGACAGGAAAGGAAGATCACACATGAGAAAACGCACTCTCCACAAGACGGCGGCCGCCCTGACCGCCCTGGCACTCTGCGCCGGTGTTCTGACCGGCTGCGGCGGGGCCGCAAGTTCCACCGCTGCCTCCAGCACGGCAGGCTCTGCCGCTGCCAGCAGCGAAGTTTCAAGCGAGGAGGCCGATGAATTGGCCGCAAAGAATGTCGCAGACCTGATCGACGCCATCTACGTGCAGGAGCGCACCGATGACACGGATGCCCAGTGCGCTGCCGCCAAGGCCGCCTGGGACGCCCTGACCGACGCCCAGAAGGAGCTGGTGGAAGGCGAAGAGGCCGACCCCGACTACTTTGGCCGCGACACCGGCGATGCCTCCAAGGATGACCCCCGCAACGCGGACGACATCGGCGAGAACGAGCTGCTGGTCGTCAGCTTCGGCACCTCCTTCAACGCTAGCCGCGCCGCCGACATCAAGGGCATCGAGGATGCTCTGCAGGCAGCTTATCCGGACTGGTCTGTCCGCCGCGCCTTCACCGCTCAGATCATCATCAACCATGTCCAAGCCCGTGACGGCGAGAAGATCGACAACATGCAGCAGGCCATGGACCGCGCTGTGGCCAACGGCGTGAAGAATCTGGTCGTCCAGCCCACCCACCTGATGCACGGTGCCGAGTACGACGAGATGATGGAGATGATCGACAGCTACCGCGACAAGTTCGAGTCCGTCGCGGTGGCCGAGCCCCTGCTGGGTGAGGTCGGCGCAGACGCCGCCGTCATCAACTCCGACAAGGAAGCCGTCGCCAAAGCCATCACCGCTGCTGCCGTGAAGGATGCCGGTTTCGACAGTCTGGATGCCGCCGCTGCCGAGAAGACCGCATTCGTCTTCATGGGCCACGGCACCTCGCACACCGCAAAGATTAGCTACAGCCAGATGCAGACCACCATGCAGACCCTCGGCTATGACAATGTCTTCATCGGCACCGTCGAGGGCGAGCCGGAGGAGACCGCCTGCGAGAACGTCATCGAGGCCGTCAAGGCTGCCGGTTACACCAAGGTCGTTCTGCGCCCGCTGATGGTCGTTGCCGGTGACCATGCCAACAACGACATGGCCGGTGCGGATGATGACTCCTGGCTGAGCCAGTTCAAGGCTTCCGGTGCATTTGAGGAAGTAGACACCCAGATCGCCGGTCTGGGCGAGATCTCCGACATCCAGCAGCTCTACATCGCACACACCAAAGCTGCGATCGAGTCCCTGAACGGCTGATATCGTGTGCCCCAATGCCCGAAGGGAGTGATCTTTTCGGGCATTTTTTATGGAGGATGCCCCCGCATGAGGAGGCACCCTCCCCCATGGGCAGTTCTCTGCCCGCTCAAATCTGATCGCGAGGTATTTTGATCTATGCACTGCAAACAGTTTCTTTCCCTGTCCGTCGCTTCCCTGCTGCTGGCTGCTGCCCTGACCGGCTGCGGGGCGGCCTCTTCCACTGCAAGCTCTGCCGCAGGCTTGGAGGCCGCTTCGTCCGTGGCCTCCTCTGCGGCTGCATCCGAGACCGCTGCCGCCGCTCTGCCGGACGGCGTCTATACCGCGGATTTCGACACCGACAGCGGCATGTTCCACGCGAACGAAGCCTGCGACGGCAAGGGCACCCTGACGGTCGAAAACGGCAAGATGACCTTCCATGTCAGCCTCGCTTCCAAGAAGATCGTCAACCTGTATGTCGGCATGGCCGCAGACGCCGACGCCAACAAAGCCGACTGGCTGCTGCCCACCACCGACACTGTCACCTACTCCGACGGCACCTCCGAAGAGGTCTACGGCTACGACATCCCCGTCGCCGCCGTGGACGAGGACTTCCAGCTGGCTCTTCTGGGCACCAAAGGCAAGTGGTACGACCACACCGTCAGCATCCGCAATGCGGAGCCCAAGGCGGAAGCAACTGCTGAGACGCCCGCCGACGGCGAATACAACGTCCAGGTCGTGCTGGAAGGCGGTTCCGGCCGCGCCACGGTGGACAGCCCCGCTGCACTGACCGTGGCCGACGGCAAAATGACCGCCACCATCGTCTGGAGCAGCCCCAACTACGACTACATGATCGTGGACGGCGAGAAGTATCTGCCCACCAACACCGAGGGCAACTCCACCTTTGTGATCCCCGTTGCCGCGCTTGGTACGCCCCTCTCCGTCACAGCCGACACCGTGGCCATGAGCACCCCGCACGAGATCGAATACACCCTGACGTTCACGCTGGAGTAACGGCTTCCCCTTTGTGGGGCAGCTGTTGTCCGCGCACCTTCGAAGGCGCAAGGCTGATACCATGAAACTGACCAGACAACAATTCTTAAAAGCGCTCCCCGCCTCTGCGCTTCTGCTGGCGGGCTGTGCGGCAAAGCAGACGGCCCCGGCCAACACGGAAGCGCTGGTGTTCGACCACGCCTATCCGCTGGACTACGCCCGGCAGTTCACCGCCGACTGCTACGAAGGCGGTTCTACCCTGCTGACCCTGACCGGGTCGGGGGAACAGTACCTCGTCCTGCCGGAAGACGCCGCCGAGGTGGACGGCCTGCCCGCTGGGGTCACGGCCCTGCGCCAGCCGGTGCAGAATATCTATCTCGTCTCCACCTCGGTGATGGACCTGTTCCTCCATCTGGACGCGCTGGACTGCATCACCCTCTCCGGCACCCAGGCCGCCGGCTGGCATCTCGACGAAGCCAGAGCCGCCATGGAGGCCGGGCGCATTGCCTACGCGGGCAAGTACAGCGCCCCGGACTATGAGCAGATCCTCGCTTCCAACTGCGGCCTTGCCATTGAGAACACGATGATCCTCCACACACCGGAGGTCAAGGAGCAGCTGGAACGGTTCGGCATCCCGGTGGTGGTGGAGCGCTCCAGCTACGAGAGCAGTCCGCTGGCCCGGATGGAGTGGATCAAGTTCTGGGGCATCCTGCTGGGCCGGGAGACCCTCGCCGAGCAGGTGTTCCAAAAGCAGGTGGAGCGCATCCAGCCGCTTCTGGAACAGGCCCCCACCGGCAAGACCTGCGCGTTCTTCTCCATCACGGCCAACAACCTCGCCACTGTCCGCAAGGGCGGCGACTACGTGGCCCAGATGATCGGGATGGCCGGGGCCGATTATGTGTTCTCCGACCTGACCGACAGCGGCAATAACCTTTCCACCATGAACCTCCCGCTGGAGGATTTCTACGCCGGGGCAAAGGACGCCGATGTTCTCATCTACAACAGCACCATCGAGGGCATGGTCTCCACCATCGACGAGCTGGTGGCAAAATGTGCCCTGCTGGCCGACTTCCGGGCCGTGCAGAGCGGGAACGTCTGGTGCACCACCCAGAGCTTTTTTCAGCAGAGCATGGAGCTGGCCGATTTTGTGATCGACCTGCACCGCGTTCTGACCGAGGACGCCCCCGACGGCCTGCAATTCCTGACACCGGTGACGTAACTTCCCCAGAAAGGACCCGCATGACTACCAAAAAACGCCTTCTCTTCTCCTATGGCATCCTGGCCGTTCTGCTGGCGGTGCTCTTTGCCGCCAACCTCTTCTGGGGCAGCGTGGCACTGACGCCGGAGGCCGTGCTTTCGGCCCTGCTGGGCCGCGGGCAGGACGCGCTCTCGGTGCGCATCATCACCCAGCTGCGTCTGCCCCGCGCCGTGATGGTCGTGCTGCTGGGCGCAGCGCTCTCGGCGGCGGGCTATCTGTTGCAGACCTTTTTCGCCAACCCCATCGCCGGGCCCTTCGTCATGGGCATTTCCAGCGGGGCCAAGCTGGCGGTAGCGCTGGTCATGGTGGTGTTCCTGAACCAGGGGCTGCTCACAAGCTCCCTTACCCTCATCCTGGCCGCATTCGCGGGGGCCATGGCGGCCATGGCCTTTGTGCTGGCGGTCTCCCGCCGGGTGCAGCGGATGAGCATCCTGGTCATCTGCGGCGTCATGATTGGCTACATCTGCTCGGCCATCACCGAATTTGTGGTGGCCTTTGCGCAGGACTCGAACATCGTCAACCTCCACAACTGGTCGCAGGGCAGCTTTTCCGGCATGACCTGGGGCAATGTCCGGGCGGCGGCGCTCGTGGTGCTGCCCGCACTGGCGGCAGCGTTCTGCCTGTCGAAACCCATGTCCGCCTACCAGATGGGCGAGGCCTACGCCCAGAGCGTCGGCGTCAACGTCAAGCGGTTCTCCCGCACGCTGGTGCTGCTCTCCAGCCTGCTGGCCGCCTGCGTCACGGCTTTTGCCGGGCCGATCTCCTTTGTGGGCATCGCGGTGCCGCACCTCGTCAAACAGCTGCTGGGCAGCGCCCGGCCGCTGTTCGTCCTGCCGGGCTGCTGCCTGGGCGGGGCGGCGTTCTGCCTGCTGTGCGACCTCATCGCCCGCAGCCTGTTCGCCCCCACCGAGCTTTCCATCAGCGCTGTGACGGCGGTGTTCGGCGCACCGGTGGTCATCTGGCTGCTCATCCGCCGGAATCAGGAGGGTGCACGATGAACGAATTTTCCTGCGAGGCACAGGACCTCGCCGTCGGCTACGGCAAAGCACCGCTGGCCGAGCATATCGCGCTGGGCGTCCGGCCGGGGCAGATCCTGACCCTCATCGGGCCGAACGGCGCGGGCAAATCCACCCTGCTCAAAACACTGGCGGGCCAGCTGGCCCCCATGGGTGGCGCGGTGCTGCTGGACGGACAAGATCTGACCGCCTACCCCGGCAGCGCCCGCGCACAGCGGCTCGCCCTCATGCTCCCCCACACCCGCCGCACCGAGCTGACCACCTGCTTCGAGTTTGCCGCGGCCGGGCGCATCCCCTACACCGGGCGGCTGGGCCTCCTCTCCGAGGCCGACCGGCAGGCCGTGCGCGACGCGCTGGCTCTGGTTGGAGCTTCTGCTCTCGCGGAGCGAGACTTCAACTGCATCAGCGACGGCCAGCGCCAGCGCATCCTGCTGGCCCGCGCCATCTGCCAGCAGCCGGAAGTCATCCTATTGGACGAGCCGACGTCATTTCTGGACATCAAAGGCAAGATCGAGCTGCTGAGCATCCTGCAAACACTGGCCCACACACAGCACCTTGCCGTCCTCGTCAGTCTGCACGAGCTGGACATGGCGCAGAAGATCGCGGACGCCGTGGTCTGCGTCTCCCCCCAGGGCGTCTCCGGCGTTCTGACGCCCCAGGAGGCTTTTGCGCCGGAGAACATCCAGACCCTCTACCGCCTGAGCCGGGAGCAGTACGAAACGCTGTTCGGCCCCCTGAAACCTGCGAAACCCAGATTCGAGCACTACGTCCGCAGCGGGCAGAAACTGCTGCGCTGCGGTTATACCACCGGCACCTGTGCAGCGCTGGGCGCGGCGGGCGCGGCCCGGCTGCTGCTGACCGGAAAGGCCCCGGAGACGGTGGCGCTGCGCACACCGAAGGGCATCGTCGTGGAGGTGGCCCCGCTGTTCTGCCGCCGCACCGGGCCGGGGGCCGAATGCGCCATCGAAAAGGACGGCGGCGACGATGTGGATGTGACCACCGGCCTGCCCATCGTCGCCACGGTGGAGCTGCTGCCCGGCACCACTGAAGTCCGCATCGCGGGCGGGCCGGGCGTAGGCCGGGTGACCCGGCCGGGGCTGGATCAGCCCGTAGGCGAAGCCGCCATCAACCACGTCCCCCGCCGGATGATCGCCGAAGCCCTGCAGCGGGAGGCCGAAACGGCATGCTACACCGGCGGCTTTGCCGTGACCCTCTCCATTCCGGGCGGCGAAGAGGTGGCCCGGCGCACCTTCAACCCCCACATCGGGGTCGCGGGTGGGCTGTCCATCCTCGGCACCAGCGGCATCGTGGAGCCCATGAGCCAGCAGGCCATTCTGGACACCATCCAGCTGGAAATGAACCAGGCAGCGCTGCGCGTCCAAACCGAAGCCGGGCCACGGCGGCTCATCCTGGCCCCCGGCAACTATGGGCTGGACTACCTTGGCACGGCCTACCCGGAGTTCGCTTCCATCCCGGTCGTCAAGACCTCCAATTTCATCGGCGACACGCTGGATATGGCCGCTTCTGCCGGGTTTGAGGACGTGCTGCTCGTGGGCCATGTAGGCAAGCTCTGCAAGCTGGCGGGCGGCATCATGAACACCCACTCCCACACGGCGGACTGCCGCACCGAGCTGTTCTGTACCCACGCCGCCCTCTGCGGGGCCAGCCGGGAGACCTGCCGCGCCCTGTTCGAAGCCGCCACCACCGACGCCTGCCTCGACCTTCTGGATGCGGCAGGCCTCCGCGCCCCGGTGCTGGAAAGCCTGCTGGCGGCGGTGCAGCTCCATCTGGACCGCCGCGCCGCCGGGGCGTTCCGGGTGGGTGCCATCCTCTTTTCGAACCAGCACGGCCCGCTGGGCCAGACTGAAACGGCGGCACAGATCCTGAACGACTGGAAGGAGCGATAATATGGTACATTTTGTTGGTGCCGGACCCGGCGCACCGGACCTCATCACCCAGCGCGGCGCGGCCCTGTTGCAGGGGGCCGACTGCATCATTTATGCGGGCAGCCTTGTCAACCCGGCCCTGCTGGGGCTGGCAAAGCCGGGCTGCGCCATCTACAACAGTGCCGAGATGACGCTGGAGCAGGTGCTCGGTGTGCTGCGGCAGATGGAAGCCGCCGGCAAGACCACCGTGCGGCTCCACACCGGCGACCCCTGCCTGTTCGGGGCCATCCGGGAGCAGATGGACGCGCTGGATGCCGACGGGATCGCCTACGATGACACGCCCGGCGTTTCCAGCTTCTGCGGCGCGGCGGCCGCACTGAACGCCGAGTACACCCTGCCCACCGTCAGCCAGACGGTCATTATCACCCGGATGGAGGGCCGCACCCCGGTGCCCGAACGGGAAACGCTGGCCCGCCTTGCTTCCCACGGGGCCACGATGGTCATCTTCCTCTCCATCGGCCTCGTTGACAAGGTGCAGGAGGCTCTGTTACAGGGGGCCTACACCCCCGGAACGCCTGCCGCCGTGGTCTACAAAGCCACCTGGCCGGAAGAGAAAATCGTGCGGTGCAGCGTGGGAACGCTGGCCGAAAGCGTCCATGCAGCGGGCATCACCAAGACTGCGCTCATCGTGGTGGGCGACTTCCTCGGCACCCGGTATGAGCGCAGCCGACTCTACGACCCCGCCTTTACAACGGAGTTCCGCAAAGGAGCCGACGCATGAGCCGCGCCTATGCCGCCTTTACCGAGACCGGGCTGGCGCTGGCAGAAACACTGGCGCGCGCGCTGCCCGGCCCTGTGACCCGCTGCGGGCACGGCGGGCCTTCGCTGGCAGAGTGGACCGCCGCCGCGTTTGCCCAAAACGAAGCCCTGATCTTTGTGGGAGCCGTGGGCATTGCGGTGCGGGCCATCGCGCCGTTTTGCCGCAGCAAGGCCAGCGACCCGGCGGTCGTGGTCGTGGACGAATGCGGACACTTTGCGGTGCCGCTGTTGTCCGGCCATCTGGGCGGTGCCAACGATCTGGCGCGGGCCATCGCGGCCCTCTGCGGGGCCGTCCCAGTCATCACCACGGCCACCGATGCCCACGGTCTCTTTGCCGTGGACGAGTGGGCAAGGCATCAAAACTGCCGGGTGCTGGAACCCGAACGCATCAAGACCGTCAGCGGGAAACTGCTGGCCGGGGAGCCGGTCTTATTCTGGTCGGAGTTTCCCATCGCAGGCCCGGCCCCGGCCGGGGTGAATGCAGCACCAACGCCGGAAGCTGCCGACTTTGCCCTGACCCTCTCCCCCGCCGGGAATGCCCTGCATCTGGCCCCGCGCATCGGGGTGCTGGGCATCGGGTGCCGGCGCGGGACGACGGCCGAGCAGTTGGAAGCCGCCTTTTCCGCCTTCTGTGCCGCCCACACACTGGCCCCGCAGTGCATCGCAGCCGCCGCCAGCATCGACCTGAAACAGAACGAGGCCGGGCTTCTTGCGTTCTGCTCGGCGCACCGGTGGGGCCTCTCGTTCTTCTCTGCCGAAGCGCTGCAGACCGCCCCCGGCAGCTTTACCCCTTCTGCCTTTGTCCGGAACGTCACTGGTGTGGACAATGTCTGCGAGCGGGCAGCCGTTTTGGCGTCCGGCGGGAGCATCCGCATCCCCAAACAGGCGGGCGGCGGCGTGACCTTTGCGCTGGCCCTTTCCCCCTTTGCCCCAGATTGGAGGGTTTCTTCATGACGAACACCGTTTTTGTGGTCGGGCTTGGCCCCGGCGGCCCGCAGTTTCTGACCGCACAGGCGCAGAGCGCCTTAACGCAAGCCGAGGTGCTGTGCGGCTATACGGTCTATCTGGACCTTGTGCGCCCCTATTTCCCGGAAAAAGAATATTACTCCACCGGCATGACCCAGGAGATCGACCGCTGCCGCTGGGCGCTGGAAACGGCCCGGCGCGGCAAAGTCGTTGCGCTGGTCTGCTCCGGCGACGCCGGGGTCTATGGCATGGCAAGCCCCCTGCTGGAGCTGGCCGAGCAGTTCCCGGAGGTCACCGTGGAGGTGGTGCCCGGCCTGACGGCGGCTCTCAGCGGCGGGGCCGTGCTGGGTGCCCCGCTGGCCCACGATTTCTGCGTCATCTCCCTGTCAGACCGGCTGACTCCCTGGGCCGTCATCGAGCGGCGGCTGGCGGCAGCAGCGATAGGCGATTTCTGCGTCGCACTGTACAACCCCTCCTCCAAGGGCAGGCCGGACTATCTGGCCAGAGCCGTCCGCATCCTGCTGGACCACGGCAAACCGCCGCAGACTGTCTGCGGGCTGGTGCGGAACATCGGGCGGGAGGGGCAGACCCACCGCATCCTGACCCTGGCGGAACTGGAAACCGCCCCGGTGGATATGTTCACCACCGTCTTCATCGGCAACACCGCCACCCGGCAGCTGGGCGGAAAGATGGTCACACCGAGGGGGTATCGCGCATGAAGATCGTCGTGTTCAGCGGCACCACCGAGGGCCGTCTGTTCTCCCGCCAGCTGGCCGCGCAGGGGGCCGAAGTCCTCGTCAGCGTAGCGACCCCGCTGGGAGCCGAAGAGCAGGGCCGTTTGCAGGGTGTCACCGTCCACTGCGGGCGGCTGACGCCGGAGGACATGACCACCCTGCTGCAGGGGGCCGCCCTCTGCGTGGACGCCACCCACCCCTATGCGGTGGACGCCACCAAAAACATCCGGTCTGCGTGTAAAACCGCCTGCATCGAATACCACCGCCTGCTCCGGGCCGAAAGCCCGCTCCCGGCGGGGAGTATGGTCTTTCAGTCGGCCGCACACGCGGCAGAGTTTCTTGCAAACACCTGCGGCAATCTCCTGCTGGCCACCGGGGCCAAGGAGCTCGCGGCCTTTTCCGGCATCGAGCCTGCCCGCCTGTTTCCCCGTGTGCTGCCCACCCCGGAGGGCATCGCAGCCTGCGAGGCCGCGCACATCCCTCACAAAAACATCATCGCAATGCAGGGTCCCTTCTCCTATGCGCTGAACCGGGCCCTGCTGGAGCAGTTCCACATCCGCTTCCTCGTCACGAAGGACGGCGGTGCAGCAGGCGGCTTTGCCGAGAAGGCACAGGCCGCGCAGGACACCGGCGCACAGCTCATCGTCCTCCGCCGCCCCGCAGAGCAGGGCGAAACGGCGGAGCAGATCCTGACCCGCTGCAAGGAGGTGCTGGCATGATCACACTGATCGGAATGGGGGCCGGGCTGTCCGGCTCCCTGACCGCCGAAGGGCTTGCGGCCCTGCAACAGGCCGACCTCATTTTAGGCGCCCGGCGGCTGCTGGAGCACCTGCCGGACGGCTGCACCGAACACCGGAAGGCGCTGTACAAGCCGGAGGAGATCCTGACCTGCCTTGCGGAGCATCCGGAGGGAGACACAGCCCTGCTTTACAGCGGCGACACCGGGTTTTATTCCGGGGCTTCCGGGCTGCTGCCCATGCTGCGGGCCTGCGGCATCTCCTGCCGCGTCCTGCCCGGCCTCTCCAGCGTCCAGCTGCTCGCGGCGGCGGTCGGCCGCCCCTGGCAGGATTGGAAACTCGTCTCCGCCCACGGCTGTGCCTGCGATCCGGTGGCCGAGTGCCTGACGGCGGATGGGCGACCGGTCTTCTTCCTGACCGGCGGCTCCGAGACCCCTGCCACCCTCTGCCGCGCCCTGACCGCCGCCGGGCTGGGGCAGGCCCATGCGCTGGTCGGCGAACAGCTCGGCACACCGGAGGAGAAGATCTTCTTCGGCACCGCGCAGGAAGTTTCGCAAAAAAACACGGCATCCCTGAGCGTTCTGCTCATCGAACATCTGCCCCAGCCGCCCCGGCGCTGTGCCGGGTTCCCGGACGAAGCCTTTCTCCGGGGTGACGTCCCCATGACGAAGCAGGAAGTCCGCGCTGCCGCACTGGCAAAGCTGGCCGTCCGCCCCACGGACACGCTGTGGGATGTGGGGGCCGGTACCGGCAGTGTCAGTGTGGAACTGGCCCTTGCCGCCCCGCGCGGGCGGGTCTATGCCGTGGAATGCGACCCGGAGGCCTGCGCTCTTATCCGGAAGAACCGGGAGCGTTTTGCAGCCTGGAATCTGACCCTCATCGAGGGGAAAGCCCCCCAGGCGCTGGAAGCTCTGCCCGCCCCGGACGCCGTCTTCCTCGGCGGCACCAAGGGCAGCATGGAGGCCGTGGTGGACGCTGTGCTGGCCAAAAACCCGCAGGCCCGCCTCTGCATCTCCGCCATCGCGCTGGAAACGCTGAGCACCGCCGTTGCGGCCCTGACGGCGCGGGGGCTCACCGCCGAAGTCACCCAGATCGCCGTCAGCCGCACAAAACCGGCGGGCCGGCTGCATCTGCTGATGGCCAACAACCCCATCTTCCTCATCTCAGGTGAACGCAAATGATGCAATTTCTCGTCGCAGCGCCCTGTTCCGGCAGCGGCAAGACCACCCTGACCTGTGCGCTGCTGGCCGCGCTCAAGCGGCGCGGGGCCGACCCCTGCGCGTTCAAGAGCGGGCCGGACTACATCGACCCCATGTTTCACCGGGCCGTGCTGGGGGTCGAGAGCCACAACCTTGACCTCTTTTTCTCCGCACCGGATACCGTGCGCACCCTTTATGCACAGGGTGCCGCCGGGCACGGGGCGGCGGTGTGTGAGGGGGCCATGGGCTTTTACGACGGTCTGGGCGGCGTGACCGACACGGCCAGCGCCTGGCATCTGGCCGACACGCTGGGCCTGCCGGTGCTGCTGGTCGTCCCGGCCAAAGGGGCCAGTTTGACCCTGGCCGCGCAGATCAACGGGCTGAAAACGTTCCGCACCCCCAGCCGCATCGTTGGCGTTCTGCTCAACGACTGCACCTCGGCTTTGTACAAGATGCTCAAACCGATGCTGGAACGCGAGACCGGCCTGCCGGTGCTGGGGCATCTGCCCCGCCTGCCGGAGGCGTCCATCGAGAGCCGTCATCTGGGGCTGAAGACCGCCGGGGAGATCGCCGGGCTTCAGCAAAAGATCGCCCTTCTTGCGGATGCGCTGGTGCTGGACTGGGTGCAGTTCCAGGCCCTGACCGACCAGCCTGCACCGCTGGCTCAGCCTGCCGCCCGCGCCCCGGCGCGCACCCGCATCGCCGTTGCGCAGGACGAAGCCTTTTGCTTTGCTTACGCCGAAACGCTGGAGGCCCTGACCGCCGCCGGGGCCGAGCTTGTCCCATTCAGCCCCCTGCACGATGCGGCCCTTCCGCCGGAGCTTGGCGGGCTGTATCTGCCGGGCGGCTACCCGGAACTGTACGCAGGGCCGCTGAGTGGGAACCGCTCGATGCGGGCTTCTGTGCGGCAGGCTGTGGAGCACGGTCTGCCCACCGTGGCCGAGTGCGGCGGCTTCCTCTATCTGGGGCAGACACTCGAAGACGCCGACGGTGCCGTCTGGCCCATGGCGGGCGTCCTGCCGGGCAGCGGCTTTCCGGTCGGGCGGCTAGTGCGATTCGGGTACGCGGAGCTGACCGCCCGCGCCGACAGCCTGCTGTTCCGCGCCGGAGAGTCCTTCCCTGCCCACGAGTTCCACCACTGGGACTCGACCGCGAACGGCACGGCGTTGACCGCTGCAAAAGCCAATGGCCGCAGCTGGGCCTGCAGCTTTGCCAATGAACATCTCTATGCGGGTTTTCCGCATCTGTATTGGGCAGGCACCCCCCTGCCCCGGCGGTTCGTGGAAGCCGCCGTACTCAATCACCAGAAGGAGCAGACCCCATGACCGAACCGGAACTGAAACAGCTTCTCACCGCCATCACCCCGCCCAGCGAGACCGCCCGCGCGGCCGCACACGCCCACTGGGCCAGCCTGGCCAAGCCGCTGGGCGGGCTGGGCGCATTGGAGACCCTGCTGGAAGACGCCGCCGCCCTGACCGGCACGGCGCAGCTCGCCTTTGACCGCCGGGCCGTCCTCGTGCTCTGCGCGGACAACGGCGTCGTGGCCCAGGGCGTGAGCCAGACCGACCAGAGCGTGACCCGCGCCGTGGCCGAAAACCTTGCGGCGCGGCGGACGAGCGTCTGCCAGATGGCAAAAACGGCCCGCTGCGAGGTCGTGCCGGTGGACATGGGCATGGCAGGTGCCCCGGTGCCGGGCGTCATCCCCCGCCGCATCGCCGCCGGAACGGCAGACTTCACCCAAGGCCCCGCCATGACCCGCGCCCAGGCTGTGGAGGCCATCGCGGCGGGCATCGAACTGGTGCGGGCGCAGAAGGCGCAGGGGTGCCAGCTGCTCGCCACCGGCGAGATGGGCATCGGCAACACCACCACGTCCAGCGCTGTGGCGGCAGTCCTGCTCGGCCAGCCTATTGAGGTCATGACCGGGCGGGGCGCGGGCCTTTCCGACGCCGGGCTGGCCCGCAAGCTGGACGCCATCCGGCGCGGCATCGCTCGCAACCAGCCCGATGCCGCCGACCCGCTGGACGTGCTGTCCAAACTGGGCGGCTTTGACATCGCCGGGCTGTGCGGGGTCTTTCTTGGCGGCGCACTGGAAGACCTGCCCATCCTGATGGATGGTTTCATCAGCGGGGTGGCAGCCCTGTGCGCGGTGCGGCTCTGCCCCGCCGCCGCCAAGGCCGTGTTCGCCAGCCACTGTTCCACCGAGCCTGCGGCCCGGCTGGTGCTGGAAGCGCTGGGCAAGGCCCCGCTCCTGACGGCGGGGCTCCACCTCGGCGAGGGCACCGGGGCTGTGGCCTCGCTTCCGCTGTGGGATCTGGCACTGGCGGTCTACGACCACTGCTATTCCTTTACGGAGGGCGGCATCCCGCCGTATACGCCCCAATGCTGACGCTGGTGGTCGGCGGCGCAGCCAGCGGAAAAAGCGAATACGCCGAACGCCTTGTGCTGCAGACCGCGCTCCCGCGCTATTACCTTGCCACGATGCAGGTATGGGACGCCGAGTGCGCCGCACGGGTGGAAAAGCACCGCCGGATGCGGGCGGAAAAGCAGTTCGAGACGCTGGAGTACCCTCTGCATCTGGGCGTGGTGCACCTGCCCGCGCGGGGCACCGCCCTGCTGGAAGACCTCGGCAACCTGACCGCCAACGAGCTTTACGACCCCGCCGGGGCGGGCGAAGCCGCCGCTTCGGCCATTCTGGACGGTCTGGACCGATTGGCCGCGCAATGTGAACACCTCGTCGTCGTTTCGAACGAAGTGTTCAGCGGCGGGGCACACTACGCGGGCGACACCGACCGGTATCTGAAGGCTCTGGCACAGGTCAACAACGCCCTTGCGGCCCGCGCCGATGCAGTGGTGCGGGTGGTGTGCGGCATCCCGGTCTATCATAAAGGAGGCCCGTCATGATCGTTTTGCAGACCATTGCCGTGGCATTTGCCATGTTTTCAGCCATCCCGATGCCGCAGTTCGACTGGAACGAAAAGAACATGCGCTACGCGATGTGCGCGTTCCCGCTCATCGGCGCAGTGTGCGGAGCCTTGTGGTACCTATGCGGGGCACTGCCGCTCCCGGCACTCGTCCGAGCGGGCGGGTTCTGCCTCATCCCCGTCTGGGTCACAGGCGGCATCCATCTGGACGGCTACGCCGACACCTGCGACGCCCTTTCCAGCTACGGCGGCAGGGAAAAGAAATTGGAAATTTTGAAGGACCCCCACTGCGGGGCCTTTGCCGTCATCCGGCTGTGCAGTTATTTTCTGGCTTATTTCGCGCTGTGCACCGCCGTGCAGTTCACGCCGCGCATCGGCCTCTGCTGGACGCTGGCACTGGTGCTGGAGCGGGCGCTTTCGGGCCTTGCCATCGCCTCCTTCCCGCTGGCCAGGAACACCGGCCTTGCCCACACGTTCGCTTCTGCGGCAGACCGCAAGGCCGTTTGCAGCGTCCTGCTGGTGCTGGCGGGCCTGCTCTGCGCTGCGCTGGTGCTTCTGGGCGGCGGGGCGCTCGTCCTTGCGGCGCTCCTTGTTTTCTGGCGCTATCGTGTTGTTTCTGACCGGCAGTTCGGCGGCATCACCGGCGATCTGGCCGGATGGTTTTTGCAGAAAGCGGAGCTTTGGATGCTGGCGGCACTGGCCGCCTGCCAATGGGGAGGGCTGTTATGATCTTCATCACCGGGCCGCTGTACAGCGGCAAACGCACCTTTGCGCAGAACTTTCCCGGCACCCGCATCACCGATGTGCAGGAGCTGGCCGCAGCGGCGGAGGATCTGGAAAGCCTTGCAGACCGCCTCGCCGCGTATGACCTCGTCCTCGCCACCGAGGTGGGCGGCGGCGTCGTGCCCATGGACGCAGCCGAACGCGCCGCGCGGGAAGCCGCCGGGCGGCTGGCCTGCCTGCTGGCCGCGCGGGCCGACTGCGTAGTCCAAATGTTCTGCGGCCTGCCCACCGTCCTGAAAGGAGAACTTCCCCCATGCTGATCTATCTTCTGCGCCACGGCCTGACCGCCTACAATGCCGAAAAGCGCTATCAGGGCCAGCGGGACATCCCGCTCTCGCCCGAAGGGCGGGCCCAGCTCCGCCAGGCCGACCTCCGGCCCCGGACGGTCTACATCACCCCGCTCTGCCGCACCCGCCAGACCGCCGAGGTGCTCTTCCCGGACGCCGACCTCGTGGAGGTGCGCGATTTGCAGGAGATGTGCTTTGGCAGCTTTGAGGGGCGGAATTTCATCGAAATGGAGCACGACCCGGATTACCTCGCCTGGGTGAACGCCAACTGCGAAAGCCCCTGCCCCGACGGTGAGACGAAGGCGGTCTTCTCCGAGCGGGTCTGCAAGGCGTTCTCCGCACTGGTGGACCAGGCCCTTGCCGACGGCGAGGAGACCCTCGTCATCCTGGCCCACGGCGGCACCCAGATGGCCGCGATGGAGCGTTATGCGCTGCCCCATGAAGATTACTACCACTGGTGCGCCCCGAATGCGGGCGGCTATCTGCTGGATGCCTGCGACTGGGCCGAACAACGGGTGCTCCACCTCGTGCGCACCGTGCAATACACAAAGGAGGCGGCAGAATGATCGGAGCAGCCGTTTTGGGCGGGTTCGTGCTGGATCTTCTCTTTGGCGACCCGGCGTGGCTCCCCCACCCCGTGGTGTACATGGGCAGGGCCATCTCGGCGCTGGAACGGCGGCTGCGGGCCCGCCTGCCCCAGACGCCGCAGGGCGAACTGCTGGGCGGTGCCATTCTGGCGTTCTGCCTGCCGGTGGGCACCTTCCTGCTGACGAGCCTCGTCTGCCTGGGGGCCGCAGCGCTCAACCCCTGGCTGGGGCTGGCCGTGCAGATGTTCTGGTGCGGGCAGGCGCTGGCCGCAAAGGGGCTGGCGCAGGAGAGCACCCGCGTCTACCGGGAGCTTATCAAGCCGGACCTGCCCGCCGCCCGCCGGGCCGTGAGCCGCATCGTGGGGCGGGACACCCAGAATCTGACGCTGGAGGGCGTGACCAAAGCCGCCGTGGAGACCGTGGCCGAAAACGCCAGCGACGGCGTCATCGCGCCGCTGCTCTATATGCTGCTGGGCGGTGCCCCGCTGGCCCTGACCTACAAGGCCATCAACACGATGGACAGCATGCTCGGCTACAAAAACGAGAAATATCTTTATTTCGGCCGCGCCGCCGCCAAACTGGACGATGCGGCGAACTATCTGCCCAGCCGGATCGCCGGGCTGCTCTGGGCCGCTGCGGCGGCGCTCACCGGGAACAGCGCTTCGGGCGCGTGGAAGATCTGGCGGCGGGACCGCCGGAACCATGCCAGCCCCAACAGCGCCCAGACCGAAAGCGCCTGCGCCGGGGCTTTGGGCGTCCAGCTGGCGGGGCCCGCCTGCTACTTTGGCGAATATTATGACAAACCCACCATCGGCGACCCTCTGCGGCCCATTGAGCCGGAGGACATCCGCCGCGCCAACCGGATGATGTATGCCGAAAGCCTGCTGGCACTGGCCATCGGGCTGGCAATCCGGCTGGCGGTCTGTAGATTCATGTAAGGAGACGACCCATGGAACAATTGGTACATGGCGGCGACTGGGCCGGATACCGGGCACAGTTCGGGCGGGATGCGCTGGACTTTTCGGCCAACGTGAGCCCGCTGGGCCTGCCGGAGGGGGTAGCAAAGGCCATCACGGCGGCACTCCCCACCGCAGACCGCTACCCGGACCCACTCTGCCGGGAACTGCGGGCAAAGCTCGCCCTGCACGAGGGTGTGCCCGCAGACCACATCCTCTGCGGCAACGGCGCGGCCGACCTCATCTTCCGGCTGGTGTGGGCCAAAAAGCCCCGCCGGGCGCTGGTCACCGCCCCCACGTTCGCCGAATATGCCGCCGCACTCGAAACCGTCGGCTGCACGGCGGAGCGCTTCATCCTGCAGGCGGCAGACGATTTTGCGGTGCCGGAAGCATTCCTCTCCGCCATCGACGACCGGGTGGACCTCGTCTTTCTCTGCCAGCCCAACAACCCCACCGGCCAGCTCACCCCGCCGGACTTCGTGGCCCGCATCCTGCAGCGCTGCACCGCCTGCGGGGCACTGCTCGTGCTGGACGAATGTTTCCTCGATTTTCTGCCCGACCATGCGCAGCTGACCGCAAAGCCGCTGCTGGGCAGCGGCGATCTTCTGATCCTGAAAGCCTTCACCAAACTGTACGGCATGGCAGGCGTCCGGCTGGGGTACGCTCTGAGCGCGGACACGGCCCTGCTGGACGCCATGCAGCACACCGGCCAGCCCTGGGCTGTTTCCAGCCTGGCGCAGGCGGCGGGGCTGGCCGCACTGGACGAGACCGCCTACGTGGAGCAGGTTCGCGCCCTCATCGCGGCGCAGCGGCCCCTGCTGGCCTCCGGCCTGCGGGCTCTGGGGCTGCGGGTGCTGGACGGGCGCGCCAATTATCTGTTGTTCCAGGGCCCCGAAACGCTGGGCGAGACCCTGCGGCAGAAGGGCGTTGTCCTGCGCAGCTGCGCAAATTATCCGGGCCTTGACGGCAGCTGGTACCGCACCGCCGTGCGCACGGCGGCGGAAAACGAGCAGCTGCTCCAAGCCCTTTCGGAGGTGTTTTCATGAGCAAAGCCCGGTGCATCATGGTCCAGGGCACGATGAGCGGCGCGGGCAAAAGCCTGCTGTGCGCGGCGCTCTGCCGCATTTTTGCGCAGGACGGCTACCGCGTGGCCCCCTTCAAGAGCCAGAACATGGCGCTGAACAGCTTCGTCACCCGCGACGGGCTTGAAATGGGCCGGGCGCAGGTGGTGCAGGCCCAGGCAGCCGGCATCGAGCCGGATGTCCGGATGAACCCCATCCTCCTCAAACCCAGCAGCGATGTAGGCAGTCAGGTCATCGTGAACGGCGAGGTGCGGGGCCAGATGCCCGCCGCCGCCTACTTCAAGATGAAAAAATCGCTCATTCCGGACATCCTCGCCGCCTACAACAGCCTGGCCGAGGATGTGGACATCATCGTCATCGAGGGGGCCGGCAGCCCCGCCGAGATCAACCTGAAGGCCGACGACATCGTGAACATGGGCCTCGCCCGGCTCGTGGACGCGCCGGTGCTTCTGACGGGCGACATCGACCGGGGCGGCGTTTTTGCCCAGCTGTACGGCACCGTAGCGCTGCTGGAACCGGACGAACGCGCCCGCATCAAGGGGCTCATCATCAACAAATTCCGGGGCGACGTCGAGATCCTGCGCCCCGGCCTTGCCATGCTGGAAGAGAAGACCCATCTGCCGGTGCTGGGCGTCGTGCCCTATCTGAAGGTGGACATCGAGGACGAGGATTCGCTCTCCGAACGGCTGGACGCCGACAAAGCGGTCAAGCCGCTGGACCTCGCCATCGTCCGGCTGCCCCACATCTCGAACTTCACCGATTTCATGCCGCTGGAACAGCACCCGCTGCTCGGTGTGCGGTATGTACAAAACGCGCGCACCCTCGGCACACCCGACCTGATCCTGCTGCCCGGCACCAAGAACACCATCGACGACCTGCTCTGGCTGCGGCAGTCCGGTCTGGAACCGGCCCTGCTCAAGCTGGCTGCGCGGGGCACCCCGGTCTTCGGCGTCTGCGGCGGGTATCAAATGCTGGGCGAAACGCTGGCCGACCCCATGGGCAGCGAGAGCGGCCGTCCGCAGACCCTGCGCGGGCTGGGTCTGCTGCCCACCCGCACCGTCTTTACTGCGCAAAAACGCCGCACCCAGACCCGCGCCACCGCCGCAGCCGGGCCGTTTGCCGGGGCCGCGTTGACGGGCTATGAGATCCACACCGGCCGCACCGAGGTGCAGGGCCTCCCCTTCTGCACCCAGGCCGACGGCCACCCCGAAGGCTGTGTGCAGGGCGATGTTTTCGGCACCTATCTGCACGGTCTTTTCGACACCGGCGAACTGACCGAAAAACTCGTGGAATTTTTGTGCAAACGAAAGGGCATCCGCCCCGAAAGTGCCGCGCTCATCCCGATGGAGCAATACCGCCAGCAGCAGTTCGACCGGCTGGCCGACGGGGTGCGCAGCGCTCTGGATCTGGATGCCCTCTACGCCGCAATGGGCCTGAACGGAAGGAGCCGCACATGACACCGCAGCATCATCTCCCCGCCGACATCGAGCGGACGAGCCTTTCCATCATCACCGCCGAGCTGGAAACGCTGGGCCTGACCCCGCCGCCGGAAACGGCTGCGGTAGTCAAGCGGGTCATCCACACCACGGCGGATTTCGATTACGCCCGGAATCTGCGCTTCACGCCGGGTGCCGTCGCTGCCGGAGTCGCCGCCCTGCGGGCCGGGACGCCCATCGTCACCGACACCAACATGGCGCTGGCCGGCATCACGCGGCCCGGCCTTGCCAAAGTGGGCAGCGCAGCGCTCTGCTACATGGCCGACCCGGAGGTCGCCGCTGCCGCCAAGGCCGCCGGGACCACCCGCGCCGTGGCCTCCATGCACCGGGCCGCGCAGGAGCATCCGGGTGCCATCCTGGCCGTTGGCAATGCCCCCACGGCGCTTCTGACCATCGCCGAAGAGATCGAGGCCGGGCTGCGGCCTGCGCTGGTCATCGGAGTGCCGGTCGGTTTTGTGAACGTGGTGGAAAGCAAAGAGATCCTCTTCGCCGCCTGCGAAGCCCACGGCGTCCCCGCCATCGCCGCCATGGGCCGCAAGGGCGGCAGCAACGTCGCCGCCGCCATCTGCAACGCACTGGTCTACTCTGCCGCCGAAATGCTGGACCCCACCGCGAGAGGGTGGAAATAGGCTGAAACACGCAAGGCCGCTCCCCTGCACAATGCACGGGAACGGCCTTGTATGCTACCCATTCAAAACGCCTCCGGACGGTCTGCGCGCCCTCCCGGTTCCATGGGAGGGGCACACTCCATCCGGAGGCGTCTGTCTTTATTCCACGGTCACGCTCTTGGCCAGGTTGCGGGGCTTATCCACGTCGCAGCCGCGCAGCACTGCCATATAGTAGGCGAACAGCTGCAGCGGCACGATGAGCTGCAGCGGCATGAGCAGGTCGTCGTAATCGTCCAGACGGACGACATAGTCTGCCACACCGTCCGGCACCACGGCGTCTTTCGTCGTGAAGAGCAGGACCTTCGCGCCCCGGCTCTTGGTCTCCTTGACGTTGGAGATGGTCTTTTCGTAGACCTTTTTCTGGGTGGCCAGCGCGATGACCGGCACACCGTCCGTGATGAGGCTGATGGTGCCGTGCTTGAGCTCACCGGCGGCGTAGGCGTCCGAGTGGACGTAGCTGATCTCCTTCAGCTTCAGGCTGCCTTCCAGCGAGAGGGAGTAATCGAACCCGCGCCCGATGAAGAAGCAACTCTGGGTGTTGACGAACCGGCTGGCCAGGTACTTGATCTGTTCGCAGTCGGCCAGGCGGGGCTTGATGACCTCGCTGGCGCGGAGAAGCTCTGCGGTCAGGCGGCGGGTCTCGGCCTCGGTCTGGGCACCGCGCGCATAGGCCAGCCGCAGCGCAAAGAGGTACAGCACACACATCTGCACCATGTAAGCCTTGGTGGAGGCCACCGCGATCTCCGGCCCGGCGTAGGTATAGAGCACATAGTCTGCCGCGCGGGCAATGGAGCTGCCCACCACGTTGACGATGGCCAGCACCGGCACGCCCCGGCTCTTTGCCAGCTTGAGGGCTGCCAGCGTGTCGCTGGTCTCACCCGACTGGCTGATGATGATGACCAGATCGTTTTTGTTCAGGATGGGGTCGCGGTAACGGAACTCGCTGGCGATGTCCACTTCGGCGGGGACGCGGGCCAGCGCTTCGATGGCCGACTTGCCCACCATGCCCGCGTGCATGGCCGTGCCGCAGGCCACCAGATGGATGGTGCCGATGCCCCGCAGCTTTTCATCCGACAGCTCCGGGATGCGCAGGTCGGGCAGGCCGTTCTCCACGCGGGGGCTGACCGTTGCCGTGATGGCGGCGGGCTGTTCGTTGATCTCCTTGAGCATAAAGTGCGGATAACCGCCCTTTTCCGCCGCTTCCATGTCCCAATCGGCGGTCAGGACCTCCCGCTCCACCGGCTCGGCGAACTCGTTGTAGAAGCGGATGCCCTCCCGCGTCACGACGGCAAGGTCGCCTTCTTCGAGAACGCTGTAGCGGCGGGTATACTTGAGCAGGGCCGGGATATCCGACGCCACAAAGTTCTCCCCTTCGCCCCAGCCGACGATGAGCGGACTCTCCCGCTTGACGGCAAAGACGGTATCCGGAAAATCCCGAAAGAGCACGGCCAGCGCGTAGCTGCCGCGCACCATGCTCAAAGCCTCGTGGATGGCCTGCAGCGGCTCGCCCTCGTAGCAGCTGTCGATGAGCTTGACCAGCACTTCGGTGTCGGTCTCGCTCTCAAAGGTGTAGCCCTTCGCGATGAGCCGCTCCTTCAGGATGCCGTAATTTTCAATGATGCCGTTGTGCACGATGCTCACACGCGGCGTCGAATGCGGATGGCTGTTCACATCGCTGGGTTCGCCGTGGGTGGCCCAGCGGGTATGGCCGATGCCGCAGCCGCTCTCGGCCAGGGCCTGCAATTCCAGCTTTTTGCGCAGCTCGGCTAGGCGGCCCTTGCTCTTGACCACGCGGATGCCGCCGTCCAGTGCCAGCGCGACACCGGCAGAGTCATAGCCGCGGTACTCCAGCTTTTCCAGACCATCCAGCAGAACGTTCTGCGCGTTGCGTTTGCCAACATAACCAACAATGCCACACATACAAAATACCTCCAGACCGACAGCCCGGCGCTCAACATGCGCACAGAACAGCTGTCAGCTTCTCTTCCAGTTTATGTTCTTGTATGGCTTGCGTGAAAGGGGATCTGTTACGGTATTGCTGCCGCTTTTTGCCCCTTGCTGCGATCGGTATAGCCTGTTCGACCGGAGAAACATCCGCCGAATCGTTCGATGATTCCTCTCCTCGTCACCCTCACGGCTGTCACCCGCGTGGCCCGGCGCTTTGTGTCAACAAAAAGTCCACATTCCTTCTTTCAATGCCCTCTCAGTCTCGCTGCGCTCGCCAGCTCCCCCAAAGGGGGAGCCCTTGCCCTTGGCATTTCGGGCAGCTCCTGCTGTTCGTATGGGTCTGTTCTATCGTAAAGCAGCGGCCCCGCTCTCCCTGGCAGCTGTTGCTGACCTCGGTCGCGGAGCCCGGATGCTTTTTCACAACGCAATATCTTTCTCATCCAGCACGGCCAAAACCGGCCTGCCAATGGCTCTCCCTTTGGGAGAGCTGGCAAAGCCTGATGGCTTTGCCTGAGAGGGTCACCTCCCCAGCATCTTATGCAGCCTTGGCTGCCAGACCAGGCAGTAGACCTGCAATAGATTATGGATGGCCCGGTCGTAGAGCAGAAAAGCCACATTGCCCATGGCCAGTGTGCTCAGCGAGACGATCCACGCTGTGGTGCGCAGCTCCTGCGAGATGCTGCCCGCCGGAACGAGCAGCAGCACCAGCCCGTACATCGCCGCCAGTGCCCCATTGCAGAGCAGCAGCTTGCACACGCCCCGCAGCAGCTTCGGGCGGATGCGTTCGAACTTCGGCTTGACCAGCGGGTAGTACCCCAGCAGAAAGACGAAGACGAGAGCCACCTCTTTGTCCGGCACGAACAGCAGGCTGAGCAGGCTCACCGCGCCGTAGGCCGTAAGGGCCATCTTCATGCCGCACTCCATGCAGACCGTAGCGATGAGCAGGCTGGCTGCGGCTGGTGCAATGAACATCAGCACCGGCACCACGGCCCCCAGCAGCATCAGCGCGACGCTCAGCGCCGCCGCCATGCCGCAGTAGGCCATAGCCCAGCTGCTGCGGCCCTTCACGGCAGCTCCCAGCGCACCGGCTGGTTCTCGGCGTCCAGCGGGTCCACCGCATGGCGCAGGCCGAGGATCATGATGTTGTCGATGAGCGATTTGTTCAGCTTGACGTCCAGCATCCCGTAGGCGCGGACCAGGTCGTTCGCTGCGGCCAGCGCCTGCCGCCGGGCATTTTCCATGGCGGCATCCTCCTCATTGATGCCATTGACCAGAAACACATTGTACCGGCCCACCTTGCGGTCCTCTTCCACCCGGCTGGCCTTATCCAGCAGATAAAACACCCGCCCGATGCAGCTTCCGATGTAGCGCATGCTCTTGCGCTGGCTGGGGTCATCGGTGGCGAGGGTGGAGTAGAGCGCACCGTAGATGTTGCTCATCGGCTCAGCCGCCACGCTGTAGTTCTTTGCGTTCAGGTTCATCTGGACCACGGCCTGGGCCTGTTCCTGCCCAAACAGACGTTCCAGCGCAGGGTTTTCGTTCACGGCCTTTTCGTAGGCGCGGCGCAGGAGAGCGTGATCCACCGCGCGGAACAGCTGGTTCCGGAGCGGCAGCTCGTCCCAGCGGCGGTCCTGCAGCTTATGCCAGCCCATCATCACTTCCACCTGTGCCGCCAGGCGGATGCCCTGGGTCTGGCACATCATCTGCCTGTAGCAGAGTGTGCCGGGCAGGCGCTGGTTGACGCAGGTGGCCGACCGGCCGGCCAAACTGTCCGCCAGAAGCGCGAACAGCACACCGTTGTGTTGCAGCAGCCGACAGGAGTAGAACCCGTAGCTGCGGCTCATCTGCCAGCGCACCCCCCGCAGATACCACAGATATGTGTTATAATCGCGGATGGTAAGCTCCGGAAGATAGGGTCTCATGCGCCCTTCCATTGCCGTCCTCCCTTTCCAGCAGCCTCGCGCTGCATGTTCTTATAATAGTACAAGTATACCTTTTTTCGGTCTTGGATGCAACTGACGAAATGTAAAAGATTCGCACCTTGTCAGCCCTGGAAAAGCAACAGCCGCACCAAACTTTCCCGTTCAGTGCGGCTGCAAAGTATTACTTTTGCTTATTTTTTCTCGAAACGGCCGGTGGAACGCTTGCCGTCAAAGCCCTGTTTGGGCATGGGCTTTGCCTTGTGCTCAAACTTCGGGGCCTCGTAGTACATATACAGCTGGCAGGGGATCATGCCGTTGTACATCTTGCGGCGCTTGTTGGCCCGTTTGCCGTAGTGGCTCTCGAACTCCATGTCAGCGGTGATGGCGTAGACGCCCGCGCAGGGGTGGGCTTCCATCTGGCGGCCCAGCGTCCGGGCCAGCTGAGCGGCCCCCTCGATGGTGCTCATCCGCTCGCCGTACGGGGGGTTGGTCAGGACGATGGCTTCGGGTCTGGCCTCAAAGGCTGCCACATCGGCCACCTCGAAGTGGCAGCGCTTTTCCACACCGGCCAGCTTGGCATTGGCGTTGGCCAACGCCACGGCGGCGGGGTCGATGTCGTAGCCAAAGGCCTCAAAGCCGACATCCAGCTTGGATTCGGCCAGAGCCTTCTGGCGCTGCTCCGCCCAGATGGACGCGGGCACGAAGCTGTACCGCTCGGCAGCGAAGCGGCGCTTCAGGCCGGGGGCGATGTTCATGGCCTTCTGGGCCGCTTCGATGAGCAGGGTGCCGCTACCGCAGAAAGGGTCTTCCACAAGGCTGTCGCGGCGGACACGGCCCAGGTCGGCGATGGTCGCCGCCAGCGTCTCGCGGATGGGGGCCTCCATGGCGTTGCGGCGGTAGCCGCGCTTGTGCAGACCGTCGCCGGTGGTGTCCAGCATGATCTCGCAGACGTTCTTGCGCAGCATGAAGCGGATCTTATACTCCGCGCCGGTCTCCGGCAGAACGGAGGTGTGGTGTTTGGTCATCAGCCGCTTGACCACGGCCTTCTTGATGATGCTCTGGCAGGCGGGCACACTGGTCAGCTGGCTGTTCAGGGACGAACCAGTGACGGGGAAGGCCGCATCGGCAGGGAGCAGCTCCTCCCAGGGGATGGCGTACACGCCATCGAACAGCTCATCGAAGGTGGAGGCCGGGTAGGTGTTCAGCAGTAGCATGACGCGCTCAACGGTGCGCAGGTTGAGGTTGGCGGCTGCGATCATCTCCGCACCGCCCTCAAAGGTCAGGCGGCCATCGCTGACCCGGATGTTCTCCGCGCCGATGCGGCGCAGCTCGAAGTTGGCCGTGGACTCGCAGCCGAAGAAGCAGGGCGCGATCAGTTCAAATTTTGCAGGCATTTAGCGTTCCTTTCTTGCGCCGGGGCGCAGTTCACAAAAACAGGCCCGTCCCGGCTGGGGACAGGCCCGATCAGTTCATTGGGTTCAGCGGCCGCGGCGGGAGCGCGGGGCATAACCGCCGCCACGGCGGTTGTTGGTCTCATGGTCCAGGTCGGCCATCTTCTCTTCGCTCTGGCTCTTGAAGCGGCTCATCATATCCTCAAAGCTCAGGTTGTCGCTTCGGGCGGGCGCCTTGGGCTGCCAGACGCGGGGCGCAGCCTCGCGGGCCGGGCCTCTGCCGCCCTCACGCGGGGGGCGTCCGCCGCCGCGGGAACCGCCAAAATGTCCGCCCTCACGCGGGGCACCGCTGCGCGGGCCGCCGGG
>OLGH01001009.1_pt1 | contig 29490 bp, 27 predicted proteins | sample 1604851 | NCBI WGS metagenome assembly OLGH01 (sample SAMEA3888894, study PRJEB22519) | human gut metagenome | biome: human gut; feature: human-associated habitat; material: faeces | place: Denmark | collected 2010 | reverse complement strand
GCACAGTGCACAGACAGAATACAGCTGTTAGCACAGGGTGATCTGCATACTCCGGCACCGAAGGTAGAGACCGGCGATGAGCTGCAGATACTTGCGGAGGCGACCGCCAGCCTTTCCGATAATTTGCAGCAGGTAATCGGTGATACGGACTATCTGTTGGGAGAAATGTCTGAGGGCAATTTTGCGATCGTAAGTAATTGCAGGGAAGCCTACATAGGAGATTTCAGCGGATTACTGGAGTCTATCCGCAAGCTGAATCATAAGCTCAGTGAGACACTGGGTGAGATCAAAAATGCGGTAAGCCAGGTGTCTGCCGGCGCGGGTCAGATGGCGGATGCCGCACAGGGACTGGCAGAGGGTGCTACAGACCAGGCCGGTTCCGTGGAGGAACTGCAGGCGACCATTACGAACGTCACTGAGATCGTGGAGAAAAATGCCAAGGCTCTCGGAGCATCTTATGAGAAGGCAATGGAATATCAGCAACAGGCCAGAACCAGTGGAGAAGAGATGAAGGGACTGACCGATGCCATGCAGCGGATCAATGAGACTTCCAAGCAGATCAGTGATATTATCGGTGAGATCGAGGATATCGCATCCCAGACGAACCTGTTGTCCCTGAATGCAGCAATTGAAGCTGCCAGAGCGGGGGAAGCCGGAAGAGGTTTCGCCGTGGTGGCTGAACAGATCCGGAAGCTTGCGGATGACAGTGCACAGTCCGCGGTACATACCAGGGAACTGATCGAAACCTCGCTGCAGGAGATTGAAAAAGGAAATCAGATCACGGATAAAACGGCGGAAGCTTTGCAGAAAGTGGTGGAAGGTATTGAGGATCTGGCGAACGAGTCCAAGAAAGCCATGGAAGAATCCAATGCACAGGCAGATGCCATGATGCAGATCGAACAGGGCATTGAACAGATATCCACAGTGGTGCAGAACAACTCTGCGACCGCAGAAGAAACTTCTCCCACCAGTGAGGAATTGTCTGCGCAGGCCACCAACATGAACGAGCTGACCGCAGCATTCCAGTTAAGAGATCAAAATGTACGATGATTCGGTGTAATGAATTCTGAAGATATGACATACAATGCTTAATAGAAACAAGCATTGGAGGCAGCCGTGTTCGAAAAACAGAATATACAGGAAACCGTAAATGAACTGAAAAGTGACGCAGTGAAGGGCCTTACCGATGGTGAGGCCTTTCGTCGTTTACAGCAAAATGGCAGAAATGAAATGAAAGCTGCCAGAAAAAAGACGAAAATACAGCTTTTTCTGGAGCAGTTAAAGGACCCGCTGATCTACATATTATTGATCGCAGCTGTGGTATCCGTCTTTCTGGGGGAGCTCAGTGATGCCGTGATCATCGGCACTGTGGTAGTGGTCAATGCCCTGGTGGGCATGCTGCAGGAGGGAAAAGCCCGAAAGGCACTGGAAGCGTTGAAAAAGCTGACCAGTCCACAGACTATAGTGATCCGGGATGGAATACGCAGAGAGATTCCGGCGGCGGAGCTGGTGACAGGGGATCTGGTAGACCTGGAGGCAGGGGCACAGGTACCTGCGGATATACGGCTGACCAGAAGCTCCAATCTGCAGGTAGAGGAATCTGCCCTGACCGGAGAATCGGTACCTGTGGAAAAAGATGCGCTGTTTCTGGCAGACTGCAGACACGAGATTCCATTGGCTGAACGGGTCAATATGGTATATATGTCTACTGTGGTGACCCATGGCCACGGAGAAGGAATCGTGACAGCTACGGGCATGGCCACGGAGATCGGCAGGATCGCCTCCATGATCACAGATGCGGAAGAGGAAATGACACCGTTACAGAAACGTCTGGGGGATATGGGAAAGCTTCTGAGTATTTTATCGCTGGGAGTATGTGCGGCATTGTTTCTGCTGGCGGTATTTCAACACAGAAATATTCCGGAAATGCTGCTGGTGGCGATTTCCCTGGCGGTGGCTGCGGTGCCGGAAGGTCTGCCGGCAGTGGTGACGATCTGTCTGGCATTGTCAGTGACCAGAATGGTCAAAGTACATACGATCATCCGCAGACTGCCTTCCGTTGAGACTCTGGGAGCGGTCAGCGTGGTCTGCTCGGATAAGACCGGCACACTGACCCAGAACCGGCTCACGGTGGAAAAATGCTGGTGGTATGATGTGCTGGAGGATGCTGCCGGCAGCAATGGCAGGGGAGAATCCCGATGCGTACAGGAGATTTTTGTTGTATGTGCTCCGGGGAATGCTGTTGTGCAACGATGCTTCCCTGCAGGGAGAGCATCGGATCGGAGATCCAACGGAACTGGCGCTCTTAGACTTCGGAGAGAAGATGGGGATGCATAGAGAACGTCTGGAGAAGCAGTACCCCCGCTATGATGAAAAGCCTTTCGATTCGGACCGGAAGATGATGACGACCTATCACAGAATCCCGAAAAACGGAGGGCATAAGGGAAGCATTGCCTATACGAAGGGGGCACCGGATGTGATCGTACAGCACTGCACTCATATTTTACAGGACGGAAGAAGTGTGCCAATGACAGCCGGACAGAGAAAAAGGATCAGTGAGGTTGTAGAACTCATGAATTCCCTGGCGCTTCGGACACTGGCGGCAGCACAGAGCGGAAACACTCCCGGGTGTGGGGAAGAAGGTATGACATTCCTGGGAATCGTGGGGATGCGTGATCCTGCCAGACCGGAGGCGGAGGAAGCGGTGGAGATTTTCCGCCGTGCAGGTGTATCTACAGTAATGATCACCGGGGATCATGTGGATACCGCCTATGCCATTGCCAGACAGCTGGGGATTGCAGGGCATCGCAGTCAGTGTATTACAGGGGAAGAACTGAATCATCTGGATGATGCTTCTTTTGCCAGGAGGATCAGGAATATCAGGGTTTATGCCAGAGTGACTCCGGCCCAGAAGGTACGGATCGTGAAGGGGCTGCAGCAGAATGGGGAGATTGTGGCCATGACAGGGGATGGTGTGAACGATGCTCCTTCTCTGAAAGCAGCAGATATCGGTGTAGCCATGGGAACCGGCGTGGATGTGGCTAAACAGGCGGCGGACATGATATTGACGGATGATAATTTTGCAACGATTGAAAAGGCAATCGAGGAAGGCAGAGGCGTCTATGAAAACATCCGCAAGTCGGTGATATTTTTACTGTCCTCCAATCTCGGGGAACTGATGACCATGTTTGCAGCAGTGGCTCTGGGGCTGGCGTCCCCTCTAAAATCCAGTCATATACTGTGGATCAATCTGATCACGGATTCCCTTCCGGCGTTGGCACTGGGAGTGGATAAAAATGACGGAAAAAGCCTGATGCGCTGTCCTCCAAGAAAAGCAGCGGAGAGTCTGTTCGCCCGGGGCGGAATGGCCTGTACCTTACTCTATGGAGCGCTGATCACCGGTATCGGTCTGGCGGCTGTTGCGGCGGCCCGCGGCTACCACATTATCCTGACCATGCCGGAAACCATGAGTGTGGAGAGAAGAAACATCCTGAAAGCATATGGTGCAGAACTGGTGCTGACAGAAGGAGCAAAAGGGATGAAAGGAGCTATCGCCAAAGCAGACGAACTGGCCAAAGAGATTCCGAACAGCTTTATCCCGGGTCAGTTTGTAAACCCTGCCAATCCGAAGGTACACCGTGAGACAACCGGTCCGGAAATCTGGAAGGATACTGACGGAAAAGTGGATATCTTTGTTGCCGGTGTGGGAACCGGCGGAACACTGACGGGAACCGGCGAATATCTGAAGTCCCAGAACCCGGATGTGAAAGTGATCGCCATGGAGCCTGCAACTTCTCCGGTACTTTCCCAGGGTAAGAGCGGTGCTCATAAGATTCAGGGAATCGGTGCAGGCTTTGTGCCGGAGACGCTGAATACCGGCATTTACGATGAGATTATCAAGGTAGAAAATGAAGACGCTTTCAAGACCGGCAGAGATCTGGCAGCCGAGGAAGCTATTCTTGCGGGAATTTCCTCCGGAGCAGCTCTGTATGCGGCGATCCAGCTGGCAAAACGTGAGGAAAATAAAGGAAAAACCATCGTTGTGCTCCTGCCGGATAACGGAGACAGATACTATTCCACAGCTCTGTTTGCCAAATAAAAGGGAACAGCCTCAGATTTTAAAATAATAGATATCAGTGAACACTGCCATCCGCGGCACTTTCTCTCCACCGCGAATGGCAGTTTCGCATATTAATTTATACCAGAAAGGGAACTTTACTTATGACACTACAACAGCTTCGCTACGTAATTCAGGCCGCAGACTCCAGATCCATGAATGAGGCGGCAAAGGCACTCTATATTTCACAGCCGAGTCTCTCTGGAGCAATCAAGGAGCTGGAAAAAGAGATCGGAATTGAGCTGTTCAAGCGCAGCAGCCACGGAACAGTACTGACCCCGGAGGGCGAGGAGTTTCTGGGTTACGCACGTCAGGTCACAGACCAGTATCAGCTTCTCGAAAACCGCTATATTTATCGCACCAAGGGAAAGAAAAAATTCAGCGTGTCGATGCAGCATTACAGTTTTGCCGTAAAGGCGTTTGTGGAGCTGGTGAAGCAGTTTGGTATGGATGAGTACGAGTTTGCGGTTTATGAGACGAGAACGTATGATGTGCTGATGGATGTAAAGAACTTCAAGAGCGAGCTTGGGATCTTATATCGGAATGACTTTAATGCGAAGGTGCTGAACAAGCTGCTGAAGGATAATAACCTCGAGTTTCACGACCTGTTTTCCTGCGGAACGTACGTCTATCTATGGAAAGATCATCCGCTTGCGGATCAGGCGGAGATCACAATGGAGGAGCTGAAGGAATATCCATGCCTGTCATTTGATCAGGGAAGCAACAATTCGTTCTTCCTGGCAGAGGAAGTGCTTTCGACGTATGAATATAAGAGAATCATTAAAGCAAATGACCGTGCGACCATGCTGAATCTGATGGTCGGACTGAATGGTTATACGCTTTGCTCCGGCATTATCTGTGAGGAATTAAACGGCAGTGACTACCGCGCTGTGCCGCTTCACGCGGAGGAAAACATGATGATCGGTTATATTTCCAGGAAGGGTATGTCGATCAGCGCACTGGGACAGCAGTATTTGGAAGAAATTCGGAAATATAAGGAGCTTGTGCTGTAAAAAAGGAGAAACAAGAAGACTTTAACCGAATCAAGTAAGTCCCCTGCTTCCATTGCGAAAAGCAATAAGCAGTGGGTGGGGACTTGCTTGTATCAGGAGTGGTACAAGCCACTCCTGATAAGCTGCGAAGCAGCTATTCGGTTATGAGCAAGTAGCGAAGCGGATTGCGAATATCCGCTTTGACTCTCTGGAGTGTGTTTGAAAAAGGCTTTTCGCAAGCTGCGAGTCCCATCTTGTGGGAGATGAATTGCATTTGTTATCTTGTTTTATGTAGCATGATTGGATATAGAAATTTCAGAAGAAAAAATATTGGCGATAAAGAATAGCTATAGGGAAACCCTATAACCAGCCATCAATTTTCTATATTGGACAAAGCAGAAGACTGTCGCTATAATAATCCTTGTAAACAGATAGGAAATATCACAAAAACGAGAGGAAGCGAAGAGAATGAGAGCAGTTTTCGCAGAGAATCGAATCGTGATCTATGATGTCATGTGTTGCAGCGTAAGCAGATAAAACCGAAAGAAAACGGAGCCGCATTGCAGCATAGACAGAACAGGATGACAACCGGTTCCGATAGATAATAGAAAATCGAACATGAAAAGAAATAGAAAAACGAAAAACAGAACAGGAGAATACAATCATGAGCAAAAAAACAAGAGCAGAAAGAAATCTTAAATTTGAAACCTTACAGCTTCACGTAGGACAGGAAAATCCGGATCCGGCAACCGGAGCAAGAGCAGTTCCGATCTATCAGACCTCTTCTTTCGTATTCAATAACTCCGATCACGCGGCAGCAAGATTCGGACTTCAGGATGCAGGAAACATCTACGGTCGTCTGACTAATCCGACAGAGGACGTCTTCGAGCAGAGAATGGCAGCACTGGAGGGCGGCGTTGCGGCACTTGCAGTAGCTTCCGGAGCAGCAGCCATCAACTACACCATCATCAACCTGGCTCAGAAGGGCGACCACATCGTATCCGCAAAGAACATCTACGGCGGTTCCTACAACCTGCTGGCACACACCCTTCCACAGTACGGCATCAGCACCACATTTGTTGATGTATTCGATCTGGATGAGGTTCGCGCAGCCGTTCAGGAGAACACAAAAGCCATCTACATCGAGACCCTCGGAAACCCGAACTCTGATGTTGTCGATATCGAAGCACTTGCAAAAATTGCACATGAGAACAAAATTCCGCTGGTTGTCGATAATACCTTCGCAACTCCATACCTCGTTCGTCCGATCGAGTACGGCGCAGACATCGTTGTTCATTCCGCAACCAAATTCATCGGCGGCCATGGAACTACTCTTGGCGGTGTGATTGTAGACAGCGGTAAATTCGACTGGGAGGGATCCGGAAAATTCGCATCCCTGACCGAGCCAAACCCGAGCTATCACGGCATCAGCTTCACAAAAGCAGTTGGACCGGCTGCATTCGTTACAAAAGTACGTGCCATCCTTCTTCGTGATACCGGAGCTACGCTTTCTCCGTTCAACTCATTCCTGCTTCTGCAGGGACTTGAGACTCTGTCTCTCCGCGTAGAGCGTCACGTTGAGAACGCACTGAAAGTTGTAAAATATCTGGAGAGCCAGCCGCAGGTTGAGAAAGTACATCATCCGTCTGTATCCGACGATCCCAAGCAGCAGGCACTGTACGCAAAATACTTCCCGAACGGCGGCGGTTCCATCTTCACCTTCGAAATCAAAGGCGATGCACAGAAAGCAAAAGATTTCATCGACAATCTGGAACTGTTCTCCCTGCTGGCTAACGTTGCCGATGTAAAATCTCTGGTAATCCATCCGGCAACCACCACTCACAGCCAGTGCACCGAGGAAGAACTGCTGGATCAGGGAATCAAACCAAACACCATCCGTCTTTCCATCGGTACCGAAAATGTCGATGATATTATCGAGGATCTGGATGAGGCATTTAAGGCAGTTCAGTAATTGGAAAACAGGTTATAGTAAATAAAACGTACGCCTCTGGCACAGTTCAAAGTGTCAGGGGCGTATTTTTCGCGTGCAATGAGGAAAAGTCCGTGCTTGCATGAGACCTTGACGAATGCCGCGATAACGAGTGAAGCGAGTTTTGGTTATGTGGGATCTTGAATGAAAGAGGAAAAAGATTTTAATGCTGGTTTTTTCATTGTTTCCGTTCGGAGCGGATACGCTGCACCGATTACAAGCGGTGGTGCGTCGAGAAGAGGAACGGCGGTGACATTTGGATGGCGGAAAAGTTCAAAGTTGCTCTCGGCAAAGAGACTGAAAGCCTCGCCGATTTCCACAGAGCTGATCGTGGATTCCAGGCGGGCCGTGCGCAGGATCTGCGGTTTTACACCTGCCTTTTCAAATAGCTGCATGCAGAGCTGATAAATCGAGGTATAGGGGTGCATGAGAATCAGCGGTTCGGCGGCAAGATCAGCGATGGTAAGAGCAGGCTTTTCGGCAAATGGATGATCGATGGGCAGCATCACGCAGAGGCGGTCTTCTGTGATGGGTTCGAAGTGGTATTTCTGCAGTGAAATCATGGAATCCCGCGCGATCACAAGGTCAAAATGGCCTGATTGCAGGCCGTCCATCAGCTCAGTCTCTTCGCATTCTTCCAGAGTCAGCTCAATTTCCAGATGCGCGTGCGTGAAGGCACGGATGCGGGAAGTGAGATGATACTGCGTCAGAAACGGAAGAGAGCCAACGCGGAGCGGCTGGCGCGTGGTTTCCTGGAAGTGATGCATTTTTTGCAGCATCTGGTGATACTGGAGGGAGAGCTCCGCGGCTTCCTGCAGAAATAGTTCGCCTGCCGGAGTCAGTACGGCCTGGCGGCGGGTGCGGTCGAAGAGGGGAAGATTCAATTCAGTCTCGAGCTTCTGGATCTGTTTCGAGAGCGTGGACTGTGCGATATGAAGATTTTCCGCGGCCTCTAAAAAGGTGTCGCATCGAACGGCCATCAGAAAAAAGTCGATCTGTTCCAGAGTCATAAGGGGAGCCTCCTTTTCGTTTGATTCATTCCATTCTGGAAACAATTGTACCACAAATCGAATTGATTCCACAAAGGTTTCTTTTTACAATAAGGGTAGAAAATGAGGATGAAAAGGCATCCTTCGGGGCGCCGTCGATAGAATAAAAGGAGAAGAACTATGGCTGAAAAAGTAAGAGATCTGCGTAGTGCGCTGGAACGATTGAGAAATATGCCGGGACAGCTTGCCGAGACAGACGTTGAGGTTGATCCGATGGCGGAGCTTGCCGGTGTTTACCGTTACGTCGGTGCGGGCGGGACCGTAAAGCGTCCGACGAAAGAAGGCCCGGCGATGATTTTTCGCAACGTAAAAGGGCACCCGGACGCCAGCGTTGCGATTGGTGTTCTGGCAAGCCGGAAACGCGTGGCTGCCCTGCTGGACTGCGAGCCGGAGAGTCTTGGAAAAATGCTGTATCACAGCGTAGAAGAGCCGATTGCACCGGTTGAATTTCAGGGCGCGCCGCCATGCCAGGAAGTGGTACATCTGGCGACCGATCCCGATTTTGATCTGAACCGTCTCGTCCCGGCGCCGACGAATACGCCGGATGATGCCGGCCCGTACATCACGCTCGGCATGTGCTACGCCTCCCATCCGGACACCGGACTGCATGATGTGACGATTCACCGTCTCTGCATTCAGGGAAAAGACGAGCTTTCGATTTTCTTCACCCCGGGCGCACGCCACATCGGCGCAATGGCAGACCGCGCGGAGGAACTGGGACAGACACTTCCGATTTCCATCAGTATCGGTGTTGATCCTGCGATTGAGATCGGTTCCTGTTTCGAGCCGCCGACAACACCGCTCGGTTACGATGAGCTTTCCGTTGCGGGTGCACTGCGGAAAGAGCCGGTAGAACTGTGCCGCTGCGTTTCCGTGAAGGAGATGGCGATTGCAAATGCAGAGTACGTCATCGAGGGCGAGGTCATCCCGGGTGTGCGTGTGCAGGAGGACCAGAACAGCCACACTGGCTATGCGATGCCGGAGTTCCCGGGCTACACCGGCCCGGCAAGTGATCAGTGCCGTCTGATTAAAGTAAAAGCCGTGACACACCGCCGCAGTCCGATTATGCAGACCTGCATCGGACCAAGTGAAGAGCACGTTTCGATGGCTGGTATTCCGACCGAGGCGAGCATCTACAGCATGGTAGAAAAAGCGATGCCGGGACGGCTCCAGAATGTGTACTGCGGTTCCGCAGGCGGCGGAAAGTATATGGCGGTTCTCCAGTTCAAAAAACTGAGTCCCAGCGACGAGGGAAGACAGCGTCAGGCAGCATTGCTGGCATTTTCGGCGTTCAGTGAGCTGAAACACGTTTTTCTGGTGGACGAGGATGTGGACTGCTTTGATATGAACGATGTGATTTGGGCAATGAATACGAGATTCCAGGGTGACGCGGACATCATCACAATTCCAGGCGTGCGGTGCCATCCGCTCGATCCGTCGAACGATCCGACGTGTTCACCGTCGATCCGCGATCATGGGATTGCATGCAAGACGATTTTCGACTGTACGGTGCCGTACGATCAAAAAGAACGGTTTGTGCGGGCGAGATTTATGGAAGTCGATCCGAAGCATTGGCTGGATGAGGAATAAAGAATACGTTTTTGGGAAAGGGAGAGCATTGTGATATGCTGAAATTTAAGAAAAATCATTATACCATAGAAGAAGTAACACTGTGCGGGGAGACGGTCCGGTTTCGGGCGTTCCGTGACCTGGTTTATGTGGAAAAACCGGTCAATGTGGAGTTTCAGAAAATGAATCTCTTTGTGCCGGAGAGTTATTATGAGGGAACGTCCATCAACGGTTACGATTTACTGAGCGCGCCGGTTTTCATGCCGAATACTGTTGGCGGCTATATGCCGGGTCCGGCGGACGAGCCGGGAGCGAATCCGTTTTTACAGGGAAAACCGAATACGATTTTCCGCGCCTTACAGCACGGCTATGTCGTAGCATCTCCAGCGATCCGCGGCAGAGTGCAGAAGGGTGAGGACGGTCATTATAATGGGAAAGCACCTGCGTGCGTAGTGGATTATAAAGCGGCTGTGCGGTATCTTCACTTTTTGGCGGATGAGCTGCCTGGCGATGAAAATAAAATCATCACCAACGGAACGAGTGCCGGCGGCGCACTGTCATCCCTGATGGGAAGCACGGGAAACCACCCTGACTACGAGCCGTATCTGCAGGCGCTCGGCGCAGCGGATGCTGGGGATGATGTGTTTGCGGCCTCCTGTTACTGCCCGATCATCAATCTGGAGCACGCGGACATGGCGTATGAGTGGGAGTTCTGCAGTGTGAATGATTTCCACCGCGCAAACATGAAAATGGACGAGGGCGGCCGCCCGGTTTTCACACCGGTGGACGGCGAGATGACGGAAGAACAGATCCGCGTGTCCGTTGAGGAAAAAGCCCTGTTTCCGGCGTATGTGAGCAGCCTTGGATTAAAAGACGAAAACGGAGCTCCGCTGACGCTCGATGCGGACGGCGAAGGTTCTTTGAAAGAGTATGTCAAACACATTGTGATGGAATCCGCACAGAGAGCGCTTGACGGCGGCGTGGATTTAGCGGATAAAACGTGGCTGACCATCGAAAACGGCAAAGTGCAGAGCATGGATTTTGCGGCGTATGTCAAAGACATCACCCGCATGAAAACCGCACCGGCCTTCGATGCGCTGGATCTGGAAAGCCCGGAGAATGATCTGTTTGGAAATGAGATGACGAACTGCCGTCATTTCACGGAATACAGTGCGGCCAACACCAAAGTGCAGGGTGAGCGCGCAGAAAAAAAGATCGTGAAAATGCTGAATCCAATGGAATATGTCATGGATGAAATGGCGCAAAAGGCACACCATTTCCGCATCCGCCACGGCGAGTGCGACCGCGATACCTCGCTGGTGATCTCGGCGATGCTGGTATTAAAACTTCGTGAGGCAGGCTGTGAGGTGGATTATCATTCCCCATGGAATACACCGCATGCGGGCGACTACGATCTCGACGAGTTATTCGCATGGATTGACGGAATCTGTGGATAAAGGGAGGCGTGTGACGGATGGCTGTGGAAAAACGAATTGTAGTCGGCGCATCGGGGGCGAGCGGAATGCCGCTGCTGATCAAATGTCTCGAAATTCTGCAGGATAACGAAGAATACCGTTCCCTTCTGGTGATGAGCCGCAGTGCAAAGCTGACGCTGGAACAGGAGACAGACTGGAGTGTTTCGCAGGTGGAAGCGCTGGCAGATGAAGTGCTCGAGCAGGACAATATCGGTGCAGGCCCGGCGAGCGGGTCGTACCGGACAGAAGGCATGGTGATTGTGCCGTGCAGCATGAAAACAGCGGCAGGAATTGTAAGCGGATACACCGACAATCTGCTGCTGCGTGCGGCGGATGTGACGATCAAGGAGAAACGCCCGCTTGTACTGGCAGCGCGGGAGACACCGATGAGTGAAATTCATCTGCGGAATCTGTACGAACTGTCGAGATTGTCAAATGTATGGATTGTTCCGCCGATGATGACCTTTTATCAGAAACCGGAGTCCATCGACGATATGGTGACACATCTTGCGGCCAAACTGCTTTCGCCGTTCGGCGTGGAAGTAAAGGAGTACCGGAGATGGAAAGAATGCTGACAAAAAAGGCAACAGCCGCAGGATGCACGATGGAAGTGACGGTAATGAAGCTCGGTGAGGACTTTCAGATCTGTCTCGCCGGAGGAGAAAAGCCGCATATCGGCTGTGTGGTGCAGGCCGTACCACGAGAATCGCTGACCGGAGACGGGAGCTGGAGTGCGACTTCCTCGGTGTGGAACCGCACCGGACATAAAGATGAGGTACTGTGCCGGATGCTGGCGGAAAAAATCTGTTGTGCCTGCCGTACCGTGACCGTCTGCACCGGTGGCGTGCATATCGATGAAATTACCGGAGAGCAGATCCGGGAGATTGTGGATGCGGTAGAGAAGATGGGAGAAGAGATTGCGCAGGATTTGAGATGATAAGTAAGCATGGAAAGCGGATAAAAAGTCATTGCATTTTTCGGACATGCTTTGGGTTTGTGTTATATTTCCTATTGAATATGTAGAGAATATGGAATAAAATAAAAGAAGGTATTTTTATCATGACATATATTCGGAGGAAATAAAATGAAAGTTTCGACAAGAGGACGGTATGCGCTTCGTCTGATGCTGGATCTGGCACTCAACAATACCGGCGAACCGGTGCGTTTGAAAGATGTGGCAAAGCGGCAGGAGATTTCGGAAAAATATCTGGAACAGATCATCTCGATTTTGAATAAAGCTGGTTTCGTAAAAAGTGTGCGCGGCCCGGCGGGCGGTTATTCCCTGAAACGAAAGCCGGAAGAATATACCGTGGGCATGATCCTGCGTCTGACCGAGGGCAGCCTTGCGCCGGTGGACTGTGTAGAAGACGGCGCCGACTGCGGCAGGGAAGATCAGTGCGTTACGGTGATGCTCTGGAAAAAACTGAACGATGCCATCAACAGTGTGGTGGACAATATTACGCTGGCAGATCTGGTGGAATGGCAGATGCAGAAGTCGAATGAGTATGTGATCTGACGGCAGACAGAATAAGCGATAACGTCCAATGAGGGAACAGAAGAGGGAAAATGGTGAAAACATCATTTTCCTCTTTTTTACCGGTAAAAATCTGGGAGCACGGCATTTACAAGCAAAAAAAAATTTGTTAAGATAAAAAACAGGGCGCATTTGGAGAAGAAAAAAAACAGGATGCGCAAAAGTGAAGAAAATAAAAGATAAGGAGTTTCCCCTTATGAAAAAACAACAGGAAAGCCTTAAAAATATGGTATATCAGGCCATTTTGAACGGCATTTTTACCGATGAATATAAACCCAATCAAATTATCAACGAGCAGGAGCTGGTACAGAAATTCGGCTGCAGCAAGACGCCAATCCGTGAAGCACTGGTGACGCTCTGCAACGAGGGAATTCTCCACAGCTTCCCGCGCTTCGGCTACCAGGTTGTCAGCGTGTCCCGCGAAGAGGCACAGAATATTCTGGATTTCCGCCTTGTTCTCGAGGGCGGATATCTTCGTCAGTCGATCGGACATATCACCGAAGAAAATCTGGCGGAGCTTGCCGAGATTGATGAGAGATGCAAACAGAGCACCGACAGCGTATGGGATCACTGGGAGGCGAATACAGCATTCCATCTGAAGCTGATTTCCTTCTCCGGCAACGCTTACGCATATCAGGAGCTTGAACGCACCATGAACGTCTTAAAACGCGCTTACGCCCAGTTTTACTGGCAGACCTGGTCCAACGTAAACCCGGCACTGGACATTGCGCATCATAACGATATTATGCAGAGTATCCGGGAGAAAGATCTGGAGAAGACGCAGAACTATCTGAAAGAGGATCTGGCGGATTTTTGTGGGTAAGAAATGAGACAGAGTGTATGGAAACGAAGAATTCCAATACACTCTGTTTTTTTGTGCGCTGGAGACCTTTTCCAGGCACGCTCCAGGGCTCGTGATTATCCATGAAAATGCTTCTCCCGATACTGCTGCGGTGTCACTCCACTGCTTTTCTTGAACTGCCGGTAAAAGTAGGAAACGTTTGCGATTCCGATCTGGTCACAGATTTGCTGGGGGGAGAAGCTGGTGGTGGCAAGCAGACGTTTTGCGGTTGTCATACGTTCGTCCATGATGTAGCTACTGAGCGACGCTCCTGTTTTCGTACTGAAAATGTGGGACAGGTAGTCCGGGTTCATGTGGATTTTCTCGGCGATGGAGGTGCGGCCCAGTTCAGGATCGGAAAGATGCGAACGGATATAGTCCTTGATGACGCTGATCGGGTCCGAGGCATCGGTGGAGAGGTGCTCTTCCATATTCAGCCGCTCTTTCTCATACCATGCATTTTTTTTCACCTCCTGCACAGCCGCCGCCAGCTTTTCCATAAGCTGATCCGGGTCGATTGGTTTTAACAGGTAGGAGAAAATATGTAAATTCAGCGCTTCCTGCGCATAATCAAATCGCTGATGGCCGGTCAGAACGAGTACGATGGGATGAAAATTGTTCTCATGCAGCCATTCCACTAACTGCAGACCGGTTTCGCGCGGCATTTCGATGTCAGTCAAAAGAATATCAATATCCTGGGAACCCTCAAAAATTCGTTTTGCCTGGCTGGCACTGTAGGCAGGAAACGCCTGCTCAATCCCGAGCGCCGACCAGTCTGTCGTTTCGATAATGTTTTTCACAATATAATATTCATCATCCACTACTAAAATGTTCATTGTAAAAGCCCTGTTCCTTTCTTCCGTTTCGCATGGATTTGAATCGTTACAAAAAGCAAGCCGAAAGCCTTTTTCAAACAAGCTTTAGCTCTCGTTTCTTTTGCCGGGGACCTGAGGTGTGTCGGAAGCATGTGAAAAAAGAGGTTCCGATGTTTCAATTTTGTTTTCCGGCGGATTGCCATCCTCCCGGTATGGAATGTATGGAATCGTAACCTCTGATCTTGCACCCCATCCGGGTTCGTTGGAAAAATGCGCATGGGCTTTTTCTCCATAAACAAGATAAAGCCGTTTGAGCAGATTGTAGGTTCCGATTTTTTTTCCATCAAAGTCATGAACCTGCTGGGAAACTGGCCGGTTCAGGTATTCCAGATCCTCTTCAAAATAACCACTGCCGGAGTCGAGATGAGTGAGAACCACATATTTTTCACCATTGCGCTCCACAAGGCTGCCGGTGATACGGACACGGAGCTCTTCGCCCATGATCATGTTGTGCTTGATGGTATTTTCTGTAAACATCAGCAGAATGATCGGAAAAACAGAAGCATTCCTGCATTTCTCATCCACATGGATTTCCCAGTTCAGACAGCCTGGAAACCGCAGTTCTGTCATCTCCAGAAAATTTTCTACGTATTTCAGTTCTTCTTTCAAAGGAACGGCTGTCTTATCCTGCAGGGTGTACCGCAAATGATTCGAAAGTGTGCGGACGAATTCATTTGTGAGCCGCCTTCCTTCTTCCGTGAATGGCATTGATGCGATTGCGGAGAGACAGTTGATCAGAGAGTGCGGCGCTACCTGGGATTTCAGATACTGAATCTCCAGTGCCTTCAGATTTAATTTATCCTCATAAACATTGATTTTTAACTTCTCAATTCGATTCATCAGCTTATTCAGTGTTTCACCGATTTCCAGAACCTCCTCACACCGCTCATTGGAAAGATCCGGGTGCGGCACCTGTTGTTCCTCTTTGACCTGTGATGCCATTTTCCGGATCAGATCAAGAGGCTTTGAAATCAGGTGTTCATAGGAAACGGTCCATAAAAGAGAAACCACGAAAATCAGCAGAGCACCCCCGAGCAGAAGCTTGAGCATATTGTAAATAGGAGTGTTGACTTCTTCGGAGGGGATGAGTGCATTTAAGGAGCAGGTAGAAGAAGGAAGCTTTTCAGCGACCTGTAAATATTGTATACCGTCCTTTCCGCGGATCCGATGAGGTTTCTGGGTAGAAAAGTCGGTAGACAGTTTAAAATCGGACCAGCTTTCGTTGTCGTATGGAATACCATTTTCATCAGCAAACAGAAAAATGGTATTTGAATCATCAAATGGAGTATTCAGTTCATCCAGACGGATCCAGGCACCAAGATAGCCATGGAGATCATTGATAATTCGGATCAGATAGGTATGGCGTTCCAGCTCTATATAATACCAACTCTTGAAGTTGAGAGCGGAGGCGTCCTCTCCCGACTGACGTAAAAGCTTTTTCATGTAGGAACTACAGTCATTGGAGCCCCCATTTTTATAGCGGCAGACAAAATGGTCGTTTGCTTTTCCATAAACAAACATACCGTCAATGTCTGTCATGTAACTTAAAGTATTATCCAAAAGCCTGGAGGCTTTAATCTGGGAAATCACTGCGTTTGGGTTGTTTTTGGAAGTGATCGTATCGACAACATCAGTATTGTTATTAGCGAATTCCCAGAGACAGTTTTCAGCAGTTTCCATACTCTTATTTAACTGCTGGACATAAAGATCCATTGTCTGATGAATTCCCTGGTAGGTTTCATGCTGAAGCTGTTTGGAAATATAAAAAATTAAAAACAGCAATAAAATACTGAACATTATTAAAATACGCATCCAATACCAAAATGCTTTTTTCTTTAGGGAATATATTTTGTGTTTGTGCATAGTGTGGTCAAAAAAATTGAAGTTTAGTGAAAAAGTACGATGTTTTGATGAATTCAAGAAGGATGCCTCCGTAATTATATATAATTTGCACATAGATTCTAAGAAAAGTGCAATAAAACCTAAGCAATGTGAATTGCTAAAAAGTTTATTAAAATTATATAATAACAACAGTTGATAGTCAAAGCAATTTTGTTCGAACATACTTGCAACGACAAAAAAACGAGAAAACAAAGAGGAAACGAGGAGGAAAAACATGGCATCTTTAAAAAAATCCCATGCATCATCCGGGAGCAGCCACAGCAAAGCAGCAAAATTCAAACGATACCTTCCGCTGTATCTGATGTTCCTTCCAGGCGCGATCTATCTGCTCATTAACAATTATATTCCGATGGCAGGCATTATCGTAGCATTTAAGAAGTACAATGCCCGTTTGGGAATCTGGAAGAGCCCGTTCTGCGGACTGGCGAACTTTGAATTTCTGTTTGCATCATCGGATGCATGGACTATTACAAGAAATACGTTACTTTACAATCTGGCGTTTATTGTTCTGAACACGGTAGTCGGAATTATTTTTGCAATCTTTATCTGCGATACGTTTAATAAAAAATTAAAGAAAATTTATCAGAGTGCAATCTTGTTTCCATATCTGATGTCGGCTGTTATTCTTGGCTACATTGTATATGCATTTTTAAGTCAGAGTACAGGTATTGTAAACAATTCGATTTTAAGTGCACTTGGAAAAGATGCTGTGAACTGGTATGCAGAACCGAAATACTGGCCGTTCATTCTGATTTTTGTAAATACCTGGAAGGGTGTAGGATATGGATGTCTGATCTACATATCTACCATCAATGGCATTGATCCGTCTCTGTATGAGGCAGCTTCTCTGGATGGCGCAACCAAATGGCAGCAGATCAAAAACATTACGCTTCCATTCCTGAAACCAACCGTAATCACCCTGACATTGATGAGTGTCGGCCGTATCTTCTATTCCGATTTCGGTCTGTTCTATCAGGTACCACGTGATTCAGGACTTCTGTACTCGGCAACCAATGTTATTGATACCTACGTATACCGCGGCCTGATGAAATCCGGAAATGTCGGAATGTCTGCAGCAGCCGGCTTCTATCAGTCCATCATCGGATTTATCATTGTCCTTACCGCAAACGGAATCGTACGTAAAGTCAGCAAAGAAAACGCAATGTTCTAAGGAGATCACGTATGAAAGAAAAACCATTTTCCAAATATCAGATTTTAGCAAACGCTGTCATGATTATCTGGACGCTTGCCATTATCTTACCGTTTATTCTGTTATTTATGTCTTCTATTACAGATGAAAACACACTGGTAGCGAATGGATACTCCTTCTTTCCGAAGAAGTTCTCCCTCGCGTCCTATTCCTACATCATCAAATCCGGAGGTCAGATTTTGAAGGCCTATGGAGTAAGTATTGGTGTCACGGTAGTCGGAACTCTGTTGAATGTCCTTCTGTCTGCTCTGATGGCCTATCCTTTGTCAGTAAAAAATCTTCCGGGCAGAAATGTGATGATGTTCTTCGTGTTCTTTACCATGCTGTTCAACGGCGGTATCGTTCCATCTTACATTATGTGGACAGGTACCTTCCATATCAAAGATACGATTTTTGCACAGCTGCTTCCAAACTTCCTGCTTTCTGCATGGAATGTTATGATGATTCGAACTTATTTTACCACAAGCATTCCGGATGGATTATACGAGGCGGTAGAGATTGACGGTGCAAGCCAGTTTACCATCTTCTGGAAAATCGTACTTCCGCTTGGAAAACCGATCTTGGTAACAATGGGCACCTTTGCAGGCCTTGCTTACTGGAATGACTGGACCAATGGTCTGTACTATATCGTTAAGAATACAGGTCTGTACAACGTACAGAACCTTCTGAACCAGATGGTACAGAATATTCAGTTCCTGACACAGAGCTCCAACTCGAATGTGACAGCAGCTGCATCGACCATTCCGGCAACGGGAATCCAGATGGCAATCGCATTTGTAGCAATTCTGCCAATTATGCTGATTTTCCCATCTTTCCAGAAATATTATGCAAAAGGTATCGCTCTTGGTGCAGTCAAAGGCTGATACAGATGGAATGAATCATTAGCAGCGAAAAGGGCTGCTTCGTGATAAACTTATTTTAAGGAGGAATTTTTATATGAAAAGAAAAATGCTTGCTGCTTTTCTGGCAGCGACAATGGTGGGCGGCCTGCTTGTCGGCTGCGGAAACAGTGGAGACACTTCCGGCTCATCCAAGAGCTCTTCTGGAACAACATCAACAGCATCGGCATCTGGCGAGGCAGATGCTTCCGTAACAAAAACAGAGCTTGGTGAGTATACGGAAGAAAATCCTTATCATCTCGTATTTGCCTTCGTCGAGTTCTACGAGCAGGATGACGCAGCACGTACTGCAGTACAGGATGCATTGAATGAATATATGATTCCGAAATACCATATTGAAGTGGAATTTCTTCCACTGCAGTATGCAGAATATCAGCAGACGATTCAGCTGATGATTTCCGGTGGTGATGAGCTGGATGTTATGCCAATTTATTACAGCAATGCTTCCAGTTGGATTGCAATGAATGGTATTGTCGACATGAATCAATATATGGATACTCCGGAAGGACAGGCCATTAAGGATGTACTTGGTGAGGCAAATGCAACGGTAGGTTCCATGAATGGTATTCTGTTCGGCTTCCCGGCACAGAAGGAATCGGTTGAACTTGGTGGTCTGACTATGAGAGCAGATATCTGTGATGAGCTTGGTATCGCAGAAGAATATGGTTTGGAGCTGAATCAGGATGAATACACCGGAAAAGTGTATGACTGGTCGGTTGCAACTGAAATTTTCAAGAAAGTAAAAGAAGCACATCCGGAAATGACACCTCTGTATCTGCAGGGAAGTGCAAGCCCGATGAGACGTCTTGCATTTTTCGACGAGTTAGCGGATCAGTTCGGTGTTCTGGACTGGGAGGCTGATCATGACTCCACAACCGTAGTGAATGAGTTTGAAACCGATACTTACAAAGAAGCAGTAACCCAGCTGGCGGAATGGTTTGATGCAGGATACATTTATCCGGATGCGTTGACGGATACACAGGGATCTGCAGTTATGATGAAAGCCGGAAATACGTTCTCTTATATGTCAGCAATTAAACCGGGCTATCTTGTTGAGGCAAAGGCATCTACAGGAACAGACTGCTATGCAATGTATTTTGGACAGGATGTAGAAGGTGGATATTCAACTACAAACGTAAGTTTTTATGATACTGGTATCGCAACCAACAGTGCGGATCCGGAAATGGCCTTTAAGTTTATCTCCGCGCTGTATACAGATCCGGAGGTTATGAATCTGTGGCAGAATGGTATTCAGGATGTAAACTATAAAGTTTTGGATGATGGTACTGCTTATTATGTAGATGGTGAAGATGCTTCTAACTTTAAATATCATCAGAATACAGGATGGTTTATGGGCAATCAGTTTAACACATACGTATGGAATGATGGTTCCAAGGATGCAAATTATTGGGATAAACTGCAGCACCATAACGACTGGGCACAGTATTCACCGGCATACGGATTTATGTGGGATTCTTCTGAATACTCTACACAGATCACAGCTCTGCAGAATGCACTGAATACGTATCGTCCAGCACTTGAGACAGGCTCTGTCGGAGTTGCTGGTGTAGAAGAAACACTCCAGAAACTGAATGATGCGCTGTATGCAGCCGGACTGCAGACTGTTATGGATGCAAAACAGGAGCAGCTGGATAAATGGCTGGATGAAAACGGAGGAGCTACAGAAACTCCGCAGTCTAACCTTGATACGATTGCAGCAGCAAAAGAAGCAAACTAACGAAAGATCAACATTAGGTATAATTAGATCTAAGGCAAATCCGCCCGGAAACCGTAAAGCTGTGCGGTCTTCGGGCGGATTGCTTTGTATGTTTTTGGCTTTTACAGCAGAAAGGATTTACTATGAAAAAAATGAATTACACATTTTCCGTGCCGGACAACAAACGCGTGCGTATGATTGTCAGCACAGACTGCAAAAATGAGGCGGACGACCAGTTCGCACTGGCACATCACCTGATGACACCGATGTTTATTCTGAAAGGCATCGTTCCGTGTCACTTCAACATGTTCTCCCGCGATTACGGCGATGGCCACACAGCACAGGCGAGCATGGACGAGGTCAATAAAGTGCTGGATCTGATGGATCGGCAGGGCGTATGCCCGGTCTGCAAAGGATCGGAATTTCCGATGAAGGACGAGCAGACTCCGGCCGTGTCGGATGGCGCAAAGCTGATCGCCGAAGAAGCCATGAAAGATGATCCGCATCCGCTGTTCATCGCCTGCCAGGGAGCACTGACCGACGTTGCCTCCGCACTTCTGATGAAACCGGAAATCGCAGACCGCATGACCGCCATCTGGATCGGCGGAGCACCGTATCCGGAAGGGGGAGAAGAGTTCAACCTCCGCCAGGATATCGCAGCTGCAAACGTTGTGATGAAATCCGGCATGAAGGTATGGCAGGTTCCGTCTACCGTATACAAGAAAGTAACAGTTTCTCTTGCCGAGCTGCAGCTTAATGTTCAGCCATGTGGAGAAATTGGAAATTATCTGTATCAGCAGATGGTAGACTTTAACAACACCTTCTATCAGTTTCAGGAATGGCCGCACGGCGAAATCTGGGGCCTTGGCGATTCTCCGACAGTGGGACTTCTGCTGGCAGAAGTACAGCGTACCGATCTCTATGAAATGGTAGAAGCGCCGGAAATCAGCTATGAGGACATGAGCTATCACTTCACCGGAAAGAACCGCAAAATCCGCGTTTACCATGATCCGAATGCGGAGCTGACGTTGAGAGACTTCTTTGCAAAGTTGAAACTGAATTATGGGATGTGACAGGGACTGCTAATCAAAATCAGAGCCTGTTTGAAAAAAGCTTTCCACAAGATGTGTGTCACAATTTATCGGAAATTTTGTTCGACAGAGGGCGTCGCAGCGGGTTTTTGTATGGACAGAAAGAGCAATATAAAAACAGCCATCTGTGCAAGTTTGTCCAGATGGCTGTCTATCGTAATACTTTCGTTATTTACACACTTCGTCAATATCCACACGGTCGATCATAATATTCAGGATCTCCGTATCGGTATCTTTCATGCCGACTCTTCCGATGTATCCCATACTCTTGATCGTATCCTCGACATCTTCCCGCACGATACCTTCGCCCGGCTGGAAACTTCTGTGATGCTGGCCCATGTAGTGGGCGAGAATAGCAGCGTCAACAGCGGATGCAATTTTCGCCGCACAGGAGGATTTTGCGCCGTCGCAGACAATACCGCCGACGTTTCCAATGGTGTTGACGATCGTCAGACTGACATCTTCATAAGTTCCGCCAGAAAGATAGGTAATGGCGGCACCGGCTCCACAGCCTGCGCTGACGGCGCCGCAGTAAGCGGAAAGACTTCCAATATATTTTTTCTGATGAACCGCAATCAGGTTGCTGACAACGAGTGCGCGGTACAGTTTTTCCTGGGAAACGTTCCATTCTTTTGCAAACTCAATGACAGGAAGGGAAACGGTCATGCCCTGGTTTCCGCTGCCGGAATTGATGACGACCGGAAGAGAGCAGCCGCTCATACGCGCATCGGAGCCTGCCGCTGCACGGGCGCGGGCGCGGATTTTTACGTCATTGCCGTATTCATTCAGCAGCGTGCGGCCAACCTGTGCACCGTATGGATGACGGAGACCTTCATCGGAAATGGCAGAGTTCATGGTGATCTGACGGTCAAGAATTTCTTTGATGTCTTCGATCTTCACAGTATCGGCAAATTCAAGAATATCCTTGACGTTCAGCACACTTTTATCAACGTATTCAGGGGAATCCTCATGAGCCGCAATCTGATAAAGTATCTCACCATCTTTTACGATGCGTGAAATCAGAGTATGACGGTTTACAATTGTTACTTCTGCACTGTGCTCTCCGGCAATGACTTTTGCAACAATGTAGAGATTTTCTACGCCTTCTTTTAAAGTACAGGTACAGAATCCCTGCTGTACCAGCTTTTTTGTATTTTCAATATCTGCTTCGGTCACATCTTCAAGTACTTCAAGTTCACGTTCGGCACAGCCTCCGACGACGCCAAGCGTTGCCGCAACATCAATTCCCTTCAGGCCATTGGAGTTTGGAACTTTAACACCCTTTACGTTTTTGATGATGTTTCCACTGCAGCAAAGCTCGATCGATTCCGGCATCTGTCCGAGTACTTCGCGTGCTTTTGCTGCCGCATATGCAATGGCAATCGGCTCTGTACAGCCAAGCGCCGGAACAAGCTCGTTTTTTAAAATCTTTACATAACTGTCATATAATTTCTGATCCATGAAAATTCTCCTGTATAGTTTTTTATGCGTTATCAACTGGTAAATCTTGCATTTCTTTCTGATTATACTATTGATATATCACTGATAATATCAGATGTCAAGTAGAGAATTGCAATTTGTGAATTAACATCATGCATTGACGCAGAAAAGAAAAGATGATACGATAAAAACAGTAAAATACTGAAATCGGAGGTAATCATTGGAGAATAGCAAAACTGTAACATTTTCACTTGGTGGAATGATTTTCGAATATGATGAGAAAAAGAATAAAATTAATATAGAAAAACATGGAATTTCATTTAAAAGTGCTGCCCGTGTATTTTTTGATTATGATCGAATAGAATATTATGATGAGGAAAATAGTAATGTTGAAGATCGATATGATATCATAGGTGATTTATCTGCAGGGACAGCGCAAATAGAGCGTAATACAGAGATTATGATCGGAAATATAAAAAGTGATGATGTTTTGTTTGTAGTGTATACGGAAAGAATACGGAAAAATGAAAATGGGGCAGAAATAGATGTGACAAGATTAATCTCCGCAAGATATGCAACCAATTTTGAAAGGGGGCTTTATTATGGTAAATACTAAAGAAATGACAGAAAGCCTGATAAAAGAACTCGCTTTTTCAGAAGAAGAATTAAGGGAACTAAAAGCAGCAAAAGAAAAACCTATTGTATTTGATGAAGATTGTCCGGAAACGACTCCAGAACGGGCGCTAAAATTTCGACGGGTAAATCCGCCGAGGGGAGCAGGCAAAAAAAGAGCATAAAAATTTGTGATCTCCGTAAAACCAGAAAATCCTAGTTTTACGGAGATCTTTTCAGAATAAATTGTATTTTCCTTTAAAGTGTCCTATACTGAAAAGTAGCAAAAATACACACCACCCTTTCATTTGGAGGATTTTTATGCAGAAGATTACGTTTCGAAAATTAGCTGGAGAAAAATATATTTACCCGGAACTGCAGGGACACTTTATCGAGTTTCTTGGCTCCTGTATTTATGATGGAATCTGGGTTGGAGAGGATTCGGAAATTCCGAATTATCATGGAATCCGAAAAGACCTTGTGGATGCATTTCAGAAGCTGCACCCGCCGGTGATCCGCTGGCCGGGCGGATGCTTTGCGGATGTGTATCACTGGCGGAACGGCATAGGTCCGCGGGAGCAGCGGCCGGTTACATACAATGAAAACTTCGGTACTTTCGAGACGGATCCCAATCAGTTCGGTACGCACGAGATGATGGAATTCTGCGAGATGATCGGCGCGAAGCCATGGTTTAATATCAATATGATGACCGGATCTCCATCCGAGATGCGAGAGTGGATGGAATACTGCAACCGCAAAGAGCCGACGGCACTTTCACAGGAACGAAAAACAAACGGCCACGAAGAACCGTTTGGGATTGAATACTGGGGTATCGGAAATGAAGTATGGGACGGCGGTGGAAAAATGACGCCGCAGATGTATGCGAACGAATACCGGAAATTCAGTTCCTCCTGTCCGTCGTTTGGAGGCGGCGATCAGACATTTTCCATGAAATGCATCGCCAGCGGCCCGGATGGAAATAAGCCGAAAGAACGTGCTGCGTGGACAAAAGATTTCTTTAAGGAAATGGAATGGCGCTATAAGGACAAGGTCAGCGTATCATTGGGATTTATTCCGGAGCTTTCAAGAAAAATATATTCCGGTGCGGATATGTTTCTTATGCCGTCACAGAGCGAGCCTTGCGGATTAGCACAGATGATCGCTATGAGATACGGTACTATTCCTATAGTACGGGAAACCGGCGGACTTCGCGATACTGTCAGAGACTGCGGGGGAGAAAACGGCAACGGATTCACATTTAAAACATATAATGCCCACGATATGTTTGACGCATGTATGCGTGCAAAAGCGGCTTATGAGGATAAAAGAGGCTGGAATAGAATCATTAAGCGTGATATGGCGGAAGATTTCAGTTGGGCAAATTCTGCTGAACTTTATATTAAGCTTTATCATGAGCTGACTGATAAATAATAAACAGTTTGAATGACGTGTAAGCGGAAGTTTTCACGTCATTTATTTTATCAATAGGGAAGGAGATTACTATGTCAAAAGTTTTTTGGAACGGCGGAGCATTGCTTGCACCTGTTCCTCCGGCGCTGGTATCCTGCGGCACACCGGAAAATCCCAATGTACTTACAATTGCCTGGACGGGAATTATTAATACAAAGCCTCCTATGACTTATATTTCAGTCCGGCCGTCAAGGCATTCTTATAATATTATTAAGGAATCAGGTGAATTTGCAATTAATCTTACTACTTCGTCAATGTGTAAAACAGCAGATTACTGCGGTGTGAAAAGCGGCGCTGAGATAAATAAATTTGAAAAATGCGGTATTACTGCAGTCAGTGCAGTTAAAATCAGTTCGCCGATTATTGAAGAATGTCCGGTAAGCATTGAATGTATTGTCCGGGAAATAAAGCCGCTTGGTACTCATGATATGTTTATTTCCGAAATAGTCGGAGTTGATATTGAAGAAAAATATATTGACAGTAAGGGAAAATTAAATCTTCAGCAATGCGGACTTGCCGCTTATGCTCATGGCGAATATTTTGCTTTGGGAAGGAAACTTGGGGATTTTGGTTTTTCTGTAAGAAAAAAGAAGAAGCGTAAATAATTAAATATAGAATAAAAATTTTAGAATAGTATTGACATCTTGAGCCACATATATTATAATATTATTGTGGCACACAAAGTGAGGTGAAATTATGCCACCTAAAATGGGCAGACCTAAATCAGAAAACCCATTAAAAATTGAAGTAAAAGCAAGAATTGATGCTAAAACCAATGAAAAACTTATCAAGTATTGTAAAGAAAACAATGTTACACGTACTGAAGTTGTACGTGAGGGTATTAAGAAGGTCATAGAAAAAAATAATCAAGAAAATATTTAAAAAGGTATTGACAAGATTGTGGTAACATAGTATAATTAGTTTGTGGCTTCAAAGAATGTGAGGTGAATAAATTTACGCCATGAAAAAAGGTACAAAACTTACAGATAATCCAAAAGATTTTACACTTCGAGTTCGGCTTGATAAAGGTACATTGCAAAAGCTTGATGAAGTATGCAAAGATCAGGGATCAAACCGTTCGGAAGTTGTAAGAAATGGTATTGAAGAACAATATCAAAGGATTAAAAAATAACGATAACGCCCACCTACTAAAGAAAGCGTTACCGTTATCACCACAGCTCCCTAATGGAAAATTCCAAAAGGAATCCGCTAAATCTATTATAGCATTCCTTTCGGGAGTTGTCAATAAAATTTTAAAATAGCATTGACAAATGTCCGTACATATGTTATTATATAGGTACGGACAAAAGAAAAGAGGTGAAATAATGTCCCCAAAAGGCAGACCAACGCAAGATAAACGAGATAAACGCTTTGAAATAAGATTGTCAACGGAAACATATAAAACATTGGAAGAATGTTCAGAACGTCTTAATATAACAAAAGCGGAAGTAGTTCATAAAGGTATTGCATTGGTTAAAGAAGAGGTCGATAATAAAATTTCAAAAAAGTATTGACTTTTCATGTGTACAATGATGTGATTAATGTGTGAACAGAAAGTGAGGTGAAAAATGGCACGTACAGGAAGACCCAAATCCGAAAATCCTAAAGAATTCCAATTAAAGATAAGAGCTGATAAACAAACAATTGAAGATTTAGAATATTGTTGTGAAAAAACACAATTGAATCGCAGTGATGTGATAAGAAGAGGAATTCAAAAGGTAAAAGAAGAGGTCGATAATAAAAAATAACGATAACGCCCCTACTGTAGCAAGTTAAGCGTTACCGTTATCACCACAGCTCCCCAATGGAAAAATCCAAAAGGAATCTGCTAAATCTATTATAGCATTCCTTTCGGGAGTTGTCAATAAAAATTTTAAATTGAAAGGAATTTATAAAAATGGTAGATTTATTATCGGAATTTGATGATTGTCTTGTGATTTCAAAGGGAGTTGAAGAAATACTATTTGCATTCGTTAATGAAAAAGGTTTTAGTATTGAGGATTATTCAAATGCATTTTATGTTTTACAAAATATAATGAATTATAACAATAAAACTATGAATAATATATTACATAAATTGGAAGAAATACAATTTGCAAAATAACAAAAAGGGTACTGCTTTTGCAGTACCTTTTTCTAATTAAAATCAGCTTTTCTGATTAATAAGGTTTTGTTCATGTTCTTCCAGAGCGGAGCTCTTAGTGAATTTACCGACTTCAAGTTCACCCTTGCTTTCGTTATCGTCGCCCTTCTTGGACTTGTAAACGAATTTCAGAAGAATAGGAGTAATAATAGTGGTAACAACGACCATTATTACGATAGGTGCAAAGTACTTTTCATTCATCAGTCCTACTGCAGCGCCTTTGCTTGCTACAATGAGGGCAACTTCTCCTCGAGATACCATACCAACGCCTATGCGCAGACTGTCTTTATTTGAAAATTTACATATTTTAGCGCCAAGTCCGCAGCCGATCACCTTAGTAATTACTGCGACTATCAGAAGTATAACGGCAAACAGAATAATAGACATGCTCATTTTGGGAAGTACGACTTTTAGTCCTATACTTGCGAAGAATACCGGTGAAAGCAACATGTAGGAAAGAGTATCGAATCTGTTGGAAAGATATGTCGCTCTGGGACCGTTTGAAAGTGCAAGTCCGGCAACGAACGCACCGGTGATATCGGCAACGCCGAAGAAGTGTTCAGCACTAAATGACATCAGCAGACAGAATACAAAGCCTATAATTACATATCTTCTCAAGTCCTTCTTTGATCTTCCCGACCATTTATTAAACGCAAAGTTAAAGGCGATCGCAACGACGATTGCAAAAATAAAGAATAAAAGAATTTTCAGAAGAACCATTCCGATATTTACCGATTTGTCAGCGCTTGACGTGATTACCGTAAGGGCAATAATGCCTAAAATATCATCAATTACGGCAGCTCCCAGTATCGCATTGCCTGACTTGGAGGAAAGGCGTCCCATTTCCTTAAGCGTTTCAACTGTAATACTAACAGATGTAGCTGTGAGAATAATACCGATAAAGATATTTTGCAGCATAGGACTTGCAAGTCCGTCAACACTGTCTTTATTGAATATAGACGCAATACCCCATCCGCCAAGCAGAGGTACAATAACACCCAACAGCGCTATTATAAATGACGATGCACCGGTTTTTTTAAGTTCTTTTATATCTGTTTCCAGTCCTGCGCAAAACATTAAAACAATAACACCGATTTCAGAGACCTGTGTTATAAATTCAGTTTCTTTCAGGACTCCAAGGCAAGCCGGACCTAAAATAAGTCCGGCCATAAGCGCTCCCACAACCTGAGGAAGCTTGACTCTTTTGGTAACCAGACCAAAAATTTTTGTGCTGAGCAAAATTAATGCCAGCGAGAGCAGATAACCATACTCCATAAAAATCACTCCTCTTTACAACTCAAAAGCGACTCACAGACAGAAATACACAGTCTGCAAATCGCCGTTGATTTCCTTTGAATATTTCTTTGAGTTTGCATGAGGAATACTGAATAAAGCCTGTATATAAATTATACAAAATTTAATCAAGATTCCAATTAATTTCTTTTGCAAAACTCATTTTAAATATTCCTAATTAATTATATCACTTTAAATAAAAAAGTCAATAAATTTTTAAAAAATTACTTTTTTAACAATAGTTTCATATAAAGCAATAAAAATATTTTTCTGTTAATATTGAATTTAATTATTGAAAATTATTCTTATATATGTTATAATAAAAAAAATATTAAGTATTAGTGAAAAATATAGCCACATTTGATGACTTCAGCTTCTAAGACAGCGGACATCTTTGGAAAATTATATAAAATATGCGTACCGTACTACAATAATATTTATAAAAAATTAATGCAGGAATGGTGATATATGAATACAACAGAATCAAGGGAAGATTATCTTGAAACAATATTACTTTTAATGAAGAAGAAAGGCATGGTTCGTTCAATTGATATTGCAAATGAGCTTAATTATTCAAAGGCAAGTATAAGCCGTGCAGTGAACCTTTTAAAAAATAACGGTTTTATAAATGTAGACGACAACGGTTATATCAGCTTTACCGGTATAGGACTTCAGCATGCAGAGGCTGTTTATGAACGTCATACTACCATTAAAAGATTCTTTATGGATGTTTTAAACGTATCTGAAGAAACAGCTGAACAGGATGCGTGCAAAATTGAACATATTCTCAGTGAAGAAAGCTATGAAAAGCTTAAGAACTTTAAAAAATGACTTGTCTGCCGTAATTCTGATTAATTGAAAGGCGTTTTTATGAAAAAATCTTTTTATAGGTCGGTTGTCATAGCCATACTTATTTGCAGTTTGATTTTTGGATTTTTGGCATTTTATTCTACAGGTGTTGTTGATCGTGCCCAGACTCGTGAATTGCTGGATATTCGGATTAATCAAGTCGGAGATAAACTTGACGATAATATTTATGAATACAAAAATATAACAGAGCAGATATATTCAAATTATAAATCAAGATCAAGAGTTATGGCAATGATGCTTTCAAAAAACAAATCCATTATGACTGACGATACTTCCTTTGAAGAACTCCGTATGGCTATCGGAGCAGACGTTATCAGCATTACTGACAGCAGCGGTTTTATAAAGTACAGTACAAATCCCTCAAGTGAAAACAGTAAGGCTTATGAGGATTTTTTCCCTGC
>OLGH01001008.1_pt1 | contig 29586 bp, 23 predicted proteins | sample 1604851 | NCBI WGS metagenome assembly OLGH01 (sample SAMEA3888894, study PRJEB22519) | human gut metagenome | biome: human gut; feature: human-associated habitat; material: faeces | place: Denmark | collected 2010 | reverse complement strand
CGCCGAACGGGACCATGGGTCAAAATCTCGTGTCCATTTTCTTGGGTACAGTTTATTTCGCGTGTGGGTCACGGTGTGGGTCAGGCAGTTGACCCACATTTTGACCCACACATTTTTCAGCATTTTTGCAACAAAAAGCATCGAAAACCGAAGTTTTCAATGCTTTTTTGGAGCTGCTGGGCAGATTCGAACTGCCGACCTCATCCTTACCAAAGCACCAATCTAATATCACATAAGCCGTTATAGATGCATTTTAACAGCTTCCGTGCCCCGAAGCGCACTTTTTTCAGTGCTCTTTATTGCACCAAGCGCACAGAGCTTCATCAACTGTTCTGTTGTGTTTCCTAATTCGTTTAGCAGGGTTTTTAGCATCAAAATACTTCTAAACATTCCTTTAGCACAGGATGAGATTCTTTCCATCTGTCAAAAATAACAGGAGATTTTATATGAAAAACTACCAGCTTGAACTCAGGCAGATTGTAGATTTTCCTCGCTGCCGAATCTATCGAGAATTCGTACAGGACCTACTCGCAGACCGGAGCATTCGCACAGGCGGATGCTCCGGTCTTTTTTATTTTGTAGTTCTTTGCTCCTATGCCAACTTCAGAACCTCTCATCGGCGCATAGACGGGATCTCATACACGGTCTATCCAGGCGAATGGATTTGCTCCATCGCCGACGTCACAGAATGGTTCCGTGTGCGCTTTCACTATCAGGCATTTGCAATCCTAAAATCCTTGCAGGACCGGCAGCTCATTACATTTACCCGCCTCGGCCGCGGACATATCGTAAAGTTTTCCATTACAGACTGGCGGCGTAATAACACCGCGCTCGATTATAACTGCCCATGCCAAAAAGACTCCGGTTTTTTCTTCATACCTGTTTCAACAGCAACGGAGTTGATTTCTGCGGGACGCGCATCCGAGATGGATGTCATTCTGGATCTTTGGATCTCTGCAATTTATAAGGATCAGCAGGTACGCGGCTCTGAGATCGGGCCAGTTGCGTATTTCAGGAACGGAGCTGGGAGTCCTCTCGTCAATTACAGCGAACTATCTAAGCGCTGGGGTATCTCCCGCTCGAGCGTCGGGCGGCTGCTTAAAAAGCTGGCTGATCTTGATTATCTTTCGCTGCTGACTTTCCCAGGCCGCAGCGGAACGGTAATTTACCTAAAGAATTATCTCTCAACCATGTTCCAAATTTCAGACGTTATGATAGACAAGGAGGAGGTTGCTATGTGTCTGAACCTTCACGTATCTGTGCCGGATACCATTCCGCCAGAGTCCAGTCCAATTTCTGATGAGCAGATTTGCGTTTCAGCAGAGCTTCCCAGCGTTTCAAAACCTCACACGCTGTACTTCGTTCGGAAAGTGCTGCAAACCCTTGAAGCGCAAGGCATTTCCTGCCTTTCGTGCCCAAAATCCAAATATATGTTATATCCATTATCCGACGACTGCACGGTAGGAATAGAGAAAGGCACTATCTCAGCGGGCCTGACGATCTGCTGCAGTACCGGCAGTCCGTTATATCGATTCGAAATGACTATCACCCCAAATGCTGAAGAGGAAGGAGCGTGCAGCAATGGCAAGAAAGATGCCTGAAAAGCGTCCGGAGGAGGATAATCGTTATCACGACACTTGGAAGCTACTCAAGAAGTACCGGGATGTAACATGGAGTCTGGAAGTTTCTGTTCGACAAGTAAAAAATCAGTTTCGCATCGACTACGATTGCAGCATTGAAGATTTTTTAGACTCTATTTATATGGCTGGGGCAGATCTGGGCGGAACCATCATCGAAGATCACGCCAAGTGTATTGAGCGTAGCTACAAAATGCTGACGCTGCTTGAAAACGCCGTCAATCTTCTTCGTACCCGTCACAAAAACGGAGAGGTCTACTACTGGATCCTGTATTACTCATTCTTGTCTCCGCAAAAGCTAAAAAATGTCGATGAGATCATCGAAGTGCTTCGGCCTCATATTCGAGACATCAGTTCCAGCACTTATTATCGCCTGCGGAAAGAAGCTGTAACAGCGCTGAGTTCTGTGCTCTGGGGGTTTTCATCACAAGACACTTTGGGCACCTTAAATACATTCTTCCCCTATGCCACTTAGGCCCTAGGTTTACTACATCGTTTTTATAGAGCCAGTGCAGTCTCAGCCTTTAAGATGTACGATATATTTTATACCCAAACAGCACCAATTACAAAGCCGGATAAAATGTGATTTTTGCATCATTCAAGGAAAACGAGTTGTCTTTTGGCAGAAAAAGCAGTATACTCTATGATAATAATTTCATTGTAGGCGCGGGGGTGCAAAATATGCGAGAATTCACGGATTTTATATCTGAGTATAAGTATTTTGTTCAGATGTATGTATTACCATTAATGGGATTGCCAAATATAAGCATCGGTATTAAGACCGTAAAAAAAGAATTTCAAGTTCCTAGCACCTCAGAGGTCTTTTATGACGAAGTTTCCCATCGAATACATTTTGCTGATCCTGAAAAAGTATTGTTCTATTTAGACGCGGACATATCCATTTCCGACGATTCCTATAGGCTCGCTCGTAATCTATGCAAGTCTTTTTTTAAGATCTCTGAGTTCCAGTTCTTGAGTTCAAAATCTTCCAGCGTTCGCTCTGTAATGTTCTGCTCCGATATTCATCGAGATAAGGTTTATCAATTAGCCGTACAACGCGGAATCTGCGTATGGGCGTTAGGTAAAGAAAATGAGTCTATCGAAAAACTTCTTTCATTGTTAGAAGAGTGGTCCGTCCGAACTTATGAAGGGAAAAAAGTAACTTTTGGCTTTGTTATTGACCCGGGTGAGGATTTTCCTGTAAGGATTCCGGCTCAGAAATGGTTTAAATTTCTGAATGATGATTATTCAGCAGTATTAACTGATAACATTCATTCTCTCATCCAACTCAATGAAAATTGCGACTTTATCCGTTTCTGTTCTCTAACTGAAGGTAAATCTATTTCAAGTCATAAGTTGACTCCGTATTTACCCCTTCGCTTCTCCCATAGTATTTCTAAATACATCAAGGGCAATGCTGTCGGTATTTTTTTGCTTAACAACGGTGATATTGTTATATCAAAGAACCAAAAAATCATGTTTGTAAAGCGCAACCTCCATTGGCTGAACTTTAGTTATGAGGCTTTTTGCAGTGCAATCTCCCAAAAAAATCTGAAACTATCCCGAGCGCTTTTATCAGAAGTCTATGCAACCACGCTCGATGTTTCTTTTGCTCATACAGGAGGAATTATTGCTGTTGTTAAGGACCCAGATTCCCTCCGCAACTCGGCATTTCCTATTTTGAAGCCTTATGATGATCTTATGATCGAACCGCCCGAAGTAACAACCAAGCCCACCCGCGATGAAGAAATGAAACAGATTAAGCGGCAGGTTATTACGGCTCTTGTGGACAACAAATCGTTCCAATCTCTCGACCGCAAACTGCGCAGCGAATTAGCTGCGATGGATGGAGCCTGTATTATGAACACTAAAGGCGACCTGATCTCTTTCGGTGCAATTATCCGCAACGACGCAGTATCCTCTGGTGGGGCGAGAGGTGCAGCAAGTAAAACACTTTCAAAATATGGCCTCGCTATTAAGATTTCTACGGATGGCTATGTAGAACTCTATGTGGACGGCGAAAAAATCTTCGCAATTAAATAACGCCCATTCGACATACAACCGCGCAGCTTTTCCATATACTAATGGTGTAGTTCCTTAACTTCAAAAATGAGTTCATTCTTCAAATAATCTGTAAAGCCAATCATTTTTCTCAAAACCCTCATTTTTGTCTTGACATTCCAGGTCACTTGCGCTAAAATATCAGGAACTACAAAAAGTTGGCGAATCGGTGTGCCGAGCGCGCCAGATCGCTCTCTGAGTTTTATCTAACCTCTACTGAGGTTAAATAAACTCGACAGGAGTGGCGAGCAAGGCCGATTTTGATCGGTCAAGTGTAGGTGCTGCGCACCTACACTTATCAATAAAGGCTGGAACCTAGATGGGTTCCAGCCTTTATTGATATTGCTAAAAATCTAAGATGATGAGAAAATGCTATCCTCTATGACAGTGCGCAGCACTCTCTATAAAACATAAGGGCTGTTGCCGCTTCAACTATGTTCCCTGTTAGTTCGCTCATATACCCCCAACTGATTAAATAAGCACATCAATACGCAGAGAATCCAGTCGTGTCTAAAATTAATAAACTTCAACCATCTTTTAAAGCAGCTAACAGGCTTATGACCTCCCGTGATATCCCTGCCGATTCTACATTCCATATACAATATTGCTCGGCTGAGCATATTCAAACTCCAACTGTTTAACTTGTTTCTCAACAGAATCCAACAAATTTTTCCTGTCTGGGCCAAGATGTATATAGGCAGAGAAATACGCGACATAAACTTGTTTGAGATTCGCAGAGATAGAGCGATTTCTTCTTTCTCGCCATTCTAATGACATTGCCAAAATGTAGTACGCATAGCCGAGATTGATTGAAGCTTGATCTTCCTTAATGCTCACAGCTTTGTCTGCATAAGTATAAGATTTTTCATAATCTCCGATTTCAAAGTAACGATCCGCTAATTTTAATGCGCACTGGGCACATTTGTTGACCGTCTGCGCATTTCTTGTTGCCTCTTGCAAGGCGTCCAGCGCTTTCTCGTCATCGCCTTTGGAACTATAGTATTGAAACTCCATCATATATGCTTTTTCACAATCTGACTTATCAGTCAGATATTGAAAATTCTGCTTGAATGAGGTAAATAGCCCTTCAATTATGCCCTCCCACATATGCAATTCCTCGTCGCTTTCGGCATAGGGTAACCGCTCCATCCAATAATCAAATGAAAATTGATATGCACGCCAAGTCCAGAACCGCTTATTGATCATTTCCAGCTCAGAATGCCATTGCTGCAACTCATCAAGTTGCCTACAATGTAGTCCATAACATAATAAATCACCTAACAAATCTGTATTACGCGGATAGCGATTATGTCCTACTTTAGCTAAAGCATATGCATAATCGTAAAAACCTGCATTGGTTAATTGCACTGTTGCATTATGGAATTCATTTCCATCACCTGCAATGGATTTTGCAACATCGTTATTTTCCAAATATTCACCGACGGCGTTAAGATCATCAATTGCCCCTTCCTCATAATATTTGACAATTTTTCTGGCCGCTTCGCCTACACTTGGAATATACATTGACATATTACTGTACCTCCTCAATAATTACGCCTAAACTCTGGGGCGCCATTGCCCGTTTGCTCAATCGGAATGGATTTTCGAGGGAACTTGAGATTTATCCTGTCTGCAATTTGAACTGCAAGATCACTAAGATCACGCTCTGCTTCTTTTGCGGTATCTTTATACTCATATTTCATCTCAAATTGCTGAAAATCAGATGGCTTCCTCCACACTTTTTTTACGCCGTTTTTCTCAACAGGCTCACTAGGACACACAGCAAATACTCTGGATTTATCCATTATTCCACCAAACAACCCGTATTCGAGCCAGACATTATCACGAGAACAGTATTGTGTCTCATTTCGTAACTTCACTATATCATCAGGGGTAAATAAGGTGATTGCAAAACCCTCCTCTTTCTTTAATTTCTGTGCTCTATAAATTAGCGAAGTCAAAGTAACCTCGCCATTTTCCCAAACTATTGGGTCTGACCACAAAACACAGTCGTAATCCATGTTCATATTGCGAAAACGGCTCATTAACAAGTTTTGTATCTTTTCCGCATAGGCAATTCCTTCACTTGAGCCCAATATAAGGACCGTTCTTTTCATAAACTTAGTTCCTCCATTCTCGCCGCTTGTGGGACATTGATATCTCTTGGGAAGGAAACACTGTAGCAACTTCTTTGTTACCTTTTTAGAATTGTTATAATCTCACCATATCGAATCCCTTCCGCAACATTTACATTATTATTTTACCAAATTCTCGTCATAAAATCAATCAGCTTTTGGCCAATCAGTCTGCTATTCAATACAAAAAGTAGGTTGGGAGAAAATTGGAAGTGTTTTGCTATTGAACGCAAAATTCCCATATGTTAAACTAAGTATGCTCAAAACTATAAACAAACCAAAAGCAGCCGCAGGAGGACGCCATTTTTGATGCGCGTCTTTTTTTCTGCCTTTCTGCGGTCAATGAAACAGCATCCGGCTTTCGCTGGGTGCTGTTTCCTGCTTTTGGGCAACACAAGGAGGTAATGCTTTTGAAGCACAAGTGTCCGTCTCCCCGTATTGGGAAAAAGCCGCATGGCAATATCGGCCGTTGGCTGTATGCAGCGTTTCTGACCGCCACGCTATCCGCTTCTCTCTGTCAGCCGGCCTCTGCCGCAACCGTGTGGGAGAAGGCCAATGAGATCATGCGGGATGTCTATACGCAGATCCTCGGCATCTCCACGATTGCAGCCATCGTTACGGCCGCAGTTGCACTGCTGATGATGAATTTCTCCCGCAGCGGCCGAACCGTCGATGAAAGCCGGGCATGGCTCAAGCGAATCATTATCACATGGGCCGTGCTGAATGGCCTTGGCTTCATTATGAGCTATGTTACGCCCTTCTTCAGCGGCGGGCAGTGGACCGCCCCGTAAAAGCCATGGGAATTTTAGACGGTATTGTAGAGTGGATCGCGGAGCAGATCATGTACGGTCTGGACATGATCAACACCTCTGTTTTGGGGGCATTGGGCTGTGACATGAACACATTTCTGCGATATTTTCCCGCAGCGGAAACCATGTATAGTCTTCTGATGGCACTTGCCATCGGGCTGATCCTGTTGGGCTGGGTCTGGAATCTGTTCAAGAACTACGGACTGGGCCTGGGCGTGGACGCAGAGGATCCGGTCAAGCTGACCGCCAAGGCGATCCTGTTCATTGTACTTGCGTACTACGCAGATGAAATCGTAAACATTGCGCTGACGATAGGTGGAACGCCTTATGCGTGGATACTGTCCTCAGAGCTCCCCTCTTTGGACTTTGCCAGCTTCAATTCTGTTCTGCTGACCATCATCGGCGTCTGTGCCAACGGCGGCGTTGCGCTGATCGTTCTGATTCTGACACTGATTCTTGCGTGGAACTACATTAAGCTGCTGTTTGAAGCGGCAGAACGGTATGTACTGCTGGGCGTCCTGGTCTATACCGCGCCGGTAGCCTTTGCCATGGGCGCATCGCAATCCACCGCAAATATTTTTAAGAGCTGGTGCCGGATGTTCGGCGGGCAGATATTCCTGCTGCTGATGAACGCATGGTGTCTTCGGCTGTTTATCACGATGGTCGGCACATTCATCTCAAATCCGCTTTCCATGTAGGAGGTCATTACCACGAAGAAATATCATAGAATCATTCCGCTGCTGGGCACCGTTCTTTTGCTTGCGCTCACCTTGGCGGTACCTGCGTTTGCTCTGGAGGAAAGCGATGTTGAAGCCGCAGTCAGCAGTTCCAGCCGCGAGGCCGTGACGGGGAATGTCCTGGTCTGGTTTCTCTGCGCGGTTGGCTTTCTCAAAGTCTCGCAGAAAATCGACAGCTTCATGGCAAGTATCGGTGTCAATGTAGGGCATACCGGCGGCTCCATGCTGGGTGAGGCGATGGTGGCATTCAAGGGTGTCTCTCTCGCTGCCGGCATGGCTGGAAAAGCTGTCGGGAACTTTGCCGACAGAGCCTCCAGCCGCGCAGGCGGCGCCGCATCCGGCTCTTCCGGCTTTCTGCAAGGCGGTCTGGCCGGTGTTGTCAGTCGGAAAATCACCAATGACGCCGTAAGAACCGCAACACAAACGACGCAGAAAGCGTCTTCCTCCACCATGTCCGCCGCGCATCAGGCCACAGAGCGTACTGTAAATGCCGAGCGGCAGGCAGCAAGCGTTGTTCATCAGGCAAAGCAGACGCGCAGCGAAAGCGCTTCTCAAAAGTCGCAGATGGGCGTGACCCATCAGCAAGTCGCTTCCAGTATCCGAACCGCCTCGGTTTCCTCACTCCGCAGGGAGTCGCAGCATTCCGTTGGCCTCGGCGGGCGTATTTTTACCAATTCCATGCTGGAGGGCGGACGTTTTGCCAACGATGTGATCGGTATGGTCGCAGCCGGAGACCTGCACTCCACCGGCTCCATCACCGGAGAGTTTGCGTCACAGGCGTTATCCTCCTACATGGGCATTACCGCTCAGGGAGACACCGCGCCGCAAATATCCTATTCCAACATTGAGATCGGCGGCGGGCGCATCACCGGCACAGAGTATTCTCCGGAGCATCCGGAGGGCATTTCCTTTGGAATGTACCATACCGGGCAATATGCCGCGCCGGACGGTGAACACCAGAAGGTCTTCTCTGCCGATGGCGTCCAATGGTACAAGCAGTATGCCGTTGATACCGTAATCAAGAAGCCCTTTACCGCACCGGACGGCGAAATCGACTATCATAAGGAGATCGTCAAGAAGATGCCCGATCCGCCGAAGCGGAAAGACCGGATGTAAGGGAGGCTGTCTATGAAACCGGAAGAATTTGAGGTGTATGTGATCCCTCCCAACTTTATGGAGGGCGGCACACTCTTCGGCGGGCTTTTGAAAACCCGCAATACGATTGAGGCGGTCATCCTTGGCCTCGCGGTTGGCGTACCGGTTCTACACCTTCCGTTTTCCCTCACCGTCCGCGTTGTGATTTTATGCCTGACGGCTCTTCCGCTGGTGCTTCTCGCTTTGATTGGCGTATCCGGCATGAGCCTGTCCGCTTTCATCCGCCTGTTCTTTTGCTTTCTGCACAACCGCAGAATCCTTTCACGCGATGGGACGCAGGGGGGCAAAAATGGAAAAACGCTGCTGCCCAGCTGGGCGCAGCAGCGGAAAAGCGACTGCGAAGCAGAAGATCCTCCGCTCCCCAAAAGCCGCAGCCGATTTTCTGTTGATCTGAAGCAGCGCAGCGTGACGCAGTTCAAGACCTTCTTGCAGGAGGAAGAAGCCGTTCAGCCGCTCAATGCTCTGGCGGACTATATCCCTATCGAGAAGATTGAGCACGGCGTCATTTATACAAGAGATCACCGCTATGTCAAGGTTGTAGAGGTGGTTCCCGTCAACTTCCTGCTGCGCAGCGCGAGAGAGCAGCGCAGCATCATTTACTCTTTTGTTTCCTATCTGAAAATCGCCCCGGTCAAGGTGCAATTCAAGGCATTGACAAAGCGTGCGGACATTAACAGGCATCTGGATACCGTCCGCAGGGAGCTGGAGCATGAGCAGGATCCGCGCTGCCGTGTCCTGCAGGAAGACTACCTGAAGCTCATTCGGCAGCTTGGCTCCCGTGAGGCAATCACAAGGCGCTTTTTTCTCGTTTTCGAGTATGAGCCGCTGCCCGGAACCAAACGCGGCCATGAGGAAGAGGATGCAATCGCATCCCTACAAACGGCCGCACGCACGGCGGCAAATTATCTGCGGCAGTGCGGCAACGAGGTCATTTCCCCTGAGAACGAGGACGACGCCACGGCGGAGATTCTTTATAACATTCTCTGCCGCAGGGCCAGCAGTAAGCCATTCTACCAGCGGGTGAAGTCCGTTCTGGCGGACTACATGGCCTCTGGGCGGGACATCAACGCAATTCCCGTCAATGAATTCTATGCCCCTGACAGCATCGACCTTACCCATGGAAACTACCTCTGTGTAGATGGGCTGTATTATGCCTATCTTCTTGTCCCATCAGATGGTTATAAAGCGCGCGTTCCCGCCGGTTGGCTCAGCCTTTTGGTCAACGCCGGCGACGGGATCGATCTGGACGTCTTTCTGACGCGGCAGCCAAAGGACCGCATGGTCAGAAAGCTGGGGCAGCAGCTCCGTATCAACCGCAGCAAAATTAAGGAAACCAGCGACACCAACACGGATTTTGACGACCTCGACGGTGCAATCCGCAGCGGCTATTTTCTAAAAGACGGCCTTTCCAACAACGAGGATTTTTATTATCTGAACCTGCTTATCACCGTGACAGCCGGCAGCGTGGATGATCTCGAATGGAAGGTCGCAGAAATGAAAAAGCTCCTGCTCTCGCAGGATATGGATGTGCAGACCTGTTCCTTTTGCCAGGAGCAGGCTTTTTTGTCCTCTCTCCCTCTGGTTTCTCTGGAGCGCCAGCTCTATGAGCGGTCTAAGCGGAATGTTCTGACAACGGGAGCCGCCAGCTGCTATCCCTTCACCAGCTATGAGATGTGCGATGACAACGGTATTCTTCTCGGCGTCAATAAACACAACAATTCTCTCATCATCGTGGACATCTTCGATTCCCGCGTCTACAAGAATGCCAATATCGCCATTCTCGGAACCAGCGGAGCCGGAAAAACCTTTACGCTTCAGCTGATGGCTCTGCGCATGCGCCGCAAGGGAATTCAGGTCTTTATCATCGCGCCGCTCAAAGGGCATGAGTTTCACCGGGCCTGTTCCAACATCGGCGGTCAGTTCATTTCCATATCCCCGGCATCTCAAAACTGCATCAACATCATGGAGATCCGCAAGGCAGATAAGTCCGTGGACGATCTGCTGGATGGACCCGGCGCGGAAAAATCTCTGCTGGCAGCCAAAATTCAGCGGCTGCACACGTTTTTCAGTCTCTTAATTCCGGATATGTCCCACGAGGAGCGGCAGCTTCTGGATGATGCCATGATCTGCACCTACGGGGCCAAGGGCATCACACATGACAATACTTCTCTGGAACAGCCGAAAGATCCAGGACGCTATAAAGAAATGCCGATCCTAGGCGACCTGTATGAAATTCTCGCCGCCTCTCCGGAAACAAAGCGCCTTGCCAACATCCTGAACCGGCTGGTCAATGGCTCTGCCCGCTCTTTCAATCAGCAAACCAATGTGGCGCTGGACAACAAGTACATCGTCCTTGATATTTCTGAGCTGACCGGCGATCTGCTGACGGTGGGGATGTTTGTTGCTCTTGACTTTGTATGGGACAAGGCCAAAGAGAACCGCACGGCGGAAAAAGCCATCTTCGTGGACGAATGCTGGCAGCTCATCGGCGCCAGCAGCAACCGACAGGCCGCCGAATCCGTTCTGGAGCTTGCCAAGACGATCCGCGGCTATGGCGGCAGTCTTGTCTGTGCCACACAGGATCTCAATGACTTCTTTGCGCTGGATGATGGCAAATACGGCAAGGGCATCATCAACAACAGCAAAACGAAGATCCTGCTGAACCTGGAAGAGGAAGAAGCCCAGCGTGTTCAGGGCGTTCTGCATCTGTCTGAAGCCGAGCTAATGGAAATTACGCACTTTGAACGCGGCAACGCTCTCATCAGCACAAATAACAATAATATTGCCGTGGAGATCAAGTGCAGCCAAATGGAAAAGGAATTGATCACCACGGATCGCCGGGAGCTGGCCGAGCTTGCTCAGCGCGCTGCGCCAAAGCAGCATCCATGCTAATCCGTACACAATACGCATTTAAGACGTATAACGCTCCACAACCAACAGCAATACGGCGATTATACGGCTTCAATACGCATAACGAGGAGATGTTTCAATGAAAACGAGGGAACAGATCTATGGGCAGGAAGCCGCCGGCATCCTGCGGGATGTTTCCATGTACCGCGCTCTGACGGAGATGCAGCTTTTGAAGCTCTATCCGCACAAGGAAAGCAAAATCCGGAATCTGCTGTCCTACCTGCAAAAGCAGAGCCGCATTGTGCAGTGCGGCGAGTATTACCGCATTCCCGCTGATGCGGAGGAGAGCATCGATCACGGGCTTTCAAAGGCCGTTTGGGTTCTTACCGACTTTATGGAGCAGGTGGAATATCACTCTGTCAGCGAGTACCCTGCAAAAATCATCTTTTTTGCGGATGATGAAGTTTACGAGATCATCTATGTGGAGCCTGGCAAAGAGCAGCTTATCAACCAAATGCTCTCCACGGTAAAAGAGGTTCCGCCCAAATACATCATTCTGGTCGAGCAGCCGGAGCAAATCGCCGAGATCCACACGCCAAACACCAGCGGCTACTGTACCGTCTCTTCGAGCGGCGAAGTGCGGTATTATCAAATAGAATAAGGAGTTTTTTCTTGAACAGAGCCATTATATCACAAAGAATTACATCTATTCTGGCCGAGATTGAACGGCTGAACAATGCGCTCTATGCCATGAACACGACGGACATTCAGCGTTATCCCGACAACTACGAGGTGTTGTCCACGGATGCGGCGCTGCGGGCCGAGCGGATCACCTGCCGGCTGCGCCACCTGATCTATGCCACTACCAGCATCAAAAAAGAGGAATATCTGCGGTCTGCTGAAACCATGCAGGGTATTGAGATCAGCGAAAATGGCGGCATTCTGGAGATCAAGCTCCCGTGCCTTCTGCCCAAACGCAGGCAGCGTCAAAGCACTGAGTTCCTGTTGGATCCGTTTACCTCCGCGCTCTCCGATTATGCTGCCCACCACACCATGCCGCAATTTCAGCATTGCGTGGTCTGCTTTTCCCATATCTATGCGCAGGAGCTGCCAGAGCGCCGTATCCGCGATTATGACAATCTGGAACTGAAGCAGTTTCTGGATGTTGCAGCCTCCTTCATCCTGACGGATGATAATGGGCTGCTGTGCGACGCCTACAACACCACGGAGCTGGGCGAAGAGGATTGCACACGGCTTTTTCTCATGGACAGCACGCGGTTTCCAGCCTGGCTCGCAGAGCGTCAGAACGGTGTAAAAAGCATATCGGATTTTTGACCTTTTATGAGCTCTTATTTTCCGAGGTGCAAAAGCGCCCTGAAAGCGCTGAAAATACTGCGTTTTTCCAAGGCGTCCCGGCCGCGAAATTACCCAAGCTATAAAGCCCTACGGTAAAATATCGTACAAGGAGGCAGCACGGTTCATGCCTCGAAAGCCCCGGCAGCTGCCAGCCCAAAACACGCTGCCCTATCTTCTTTTGACATTGACCGCCCTCTGCGGTGAATACCCCATCCGTCAAATCAGCCGCCTGCCAGGTGGTTCCGCATACCTCGAAAGTGTCGTTACCGCCCTCCGGCGAGATGGGCTGCTGCGTACCTTCTCCAAGGACGGCCTGCGTGGGCTTCGGCTTACCTCCTCAGCCAAACGGCTGCTGTTGGCTGATGCCCCCGAATGGTTTTCAGCCTATCTGACCGGCAGTTCTGAGCCAAACAAGCTCAAAAGCGAAATTCCCAGACGGCTCCGGCTTCACCGAATGGCTGAGATCCTGACCATCATGCACAACGCTGACATTTCGGCCTTCCCGTGGGAAAAGGCTCCTTTTCCCGCTGTCGGTCAAAGCTCGGCGATCCCCTCCTATTACACCTCCAGAGAGGTCAAAGAGATTGGCCCGCAAGGGGCGAAAATCAAAAGTTCACGCGCAACCGGCATCCTGCTGACGGATGGCGGTATTTTTTTGACCTATAACACCGCCAAAGCGCAGATGAAATGGGAGTACAAGGCTGAATTGCGGTTCAAAGCTCTGCTGCAAACCGAAGAGGTCATGCCCGATGCGGAGATTTCCGGGATTGTGTTTGGCTCTACTATGGAACAGCTTTCTGCCCTGATGCAGCCGGACGCGCACAGCTATTTCCTGCTGGATGGCAGCTTTCCACATTTCTACTATCTAACCAATGACCGTTACGGCGAAGTGATTCTTCGCCTTTTATGCGATGCACAGCAGCGCAGGACGCTCGATGCGATCCTTGCAGACGGGCTCCACGCACAAATACCAAATTGGCGTGTGGAAAATGACGCCATTGACAGCGCAGGGAATCCCGTCCTATTCGCCTACACCTGTGATTTTCCCCGTATCCGGCGTTTCGATACCGCGCTGGAACTGCACGGAATGACAGGGACATTGATCTGCTTCGATTACCAGGAAGAGTCTTTGCGGGAGATCTGCGGGCAGCGTGTGATACTGCAAAGCATTGATTTTCAACAGTTTGAAAGGAGCGTGCTCTATTCCTAAAAAGAAGCTGATTCAGCTTTTCATCATTCCAATCGCTGCGCTGGCGCTGCTCTATGGGAGCGGCTACCTCTCGCAACTTTTTTCCAATTATCGTGCATGGCAGGAGGCCGGTGCCGTGTTCGGGACTTCTCCTGCATTTCCGGACGCCGGATTCTTTCCCTGCCTTGCGGCAGCCTTCCACTTTCCGTATGGGCTGTATGGCCTCGGCCTCTGCATCGGTGCGCTGGCGCTGCTGATCCTCATGGTCATGCGGATGGGCTACAGCGAAGGCGGCGAATATGACCGGCGGCGCAACCTGATCTATTCCAACAAGGGAACCTACGGCACCGCAGGCTTTATGTCCCGCAAGGAGCTGACCGAGGTACTTGACCTTGTGCCAGACATTCGCAAGCATTCCGGCACGATTCTCGGTGAGCTGGATCATCAGGTCATTTGTATTCCTCCGAAGACTCGATTTAATGGGAATCTTGCGGTTTACGGCGCCAGCGGCTCCAAGAAGACAAGAGCCTTTTGCGTCAATATGATTCTCCAATGCGCGGCACGGAAGTCAAGCCTCGTGATCTGTGATCCAAAGTCCGAATTATTTGAAAAGACCAGTGAATATCTGCGGGATCAGGGCTACACCGTCCGTGTGTTCAATCTGGTCACACCGTCAGCCTCCGATTCATGGAATTGTCTTGCGGAGGTCGGCGGTCAGGAATTGATGGCCCAGCTTTTTTGTGATGTCATCATCAAAAATACCGGCAGCGAACGAGGTGACCACTTCTGGGACAGCGCTGAAATGAATCTGCTCAAGGCGCTGGTGCTCTATGTTTCCACCAGTTATCCCAAGAAAAAGCAGAACATCGGCGAGGTGTATCAGCTGATCGCCGCCAGTTCCGAACAGGAGCTGAACGCGCTTTTTGATGTTCTTCCGGTCACGCATCCTGCCAAAGCGCCCTACAGCATTTTCAAGCAGGCGTCGGAGAGTGTGCGCGGCGGCGTTATCATCGGACTCGGCTCCAGACTGCAGGTTTTCCAAAACCGGGATATTCGCAACATCACATCCTACAACGAGATTGATCTGGAACTCCCGGGCAAACAGCCATGCGCGTATTACTGCATTACCAGCGATCAGGACAGTACCTTTGATTTCCTCTCCTCGCTGTTTCTTTCCTTTGTGTTTATCCGCCTGGTTCGTTATGCGGACGAGCATTGCCCCGGCGGGGCGCTTCCGGTTCCTGTTCATGTACTTGGTGAAGAGCTGTGTGCCTGCGGAGTGATCCCAGATCTATCGAGAAAAATTTCGGTCATTCGTTCCAGAAACCTGTCCATGTCATGCGTGTTCCAGAACTTAGCTGGTCTTCAGAACCGCTATCCCTACAACCAGTGGCAGGAGATTCTGGGCAACTGCGATGTGCAGCTTTTTCTTGGCTGCACAGATGCCCTGACAGCGGAATTTATTTCTGACCGAACCGGCGAGGCCAGTATCTCTGTCACCAGTAAAGCCAAACAGCTCGGAACGTGGCGTGTATCCAACTACACGCCTGAATACCGGGAAACCAGCGGCGTCGGCCGGCGCAAGCTGATGACCATGGACGAGGTCCTGCGTATGGACATCGACAAAGCTTTGATCATCATTCGGGGCAAGAATGTACTGGAGGTGGATAAGTACGACTATTCCAAACATCCCGAGGCGAAGAAGCTGCGGCCGAGCAAGGCCGCCTCCCATGTCCCTGCATGGCGGGCAAATCAGCCGCAGGAAAAGCAAACTCCATCGGCGCCGCCATCTCAGGCAGCGGATAAGAATCCGGCGCAAAAGAAAAAGCCTGCACCGGCTGAAAAAGTCGTTGCCGTAACCAAAGAATCCATTATGAAGAAAAAGGAGGATACTTAATGCCCAAGAAAAAAACGATCCCGCCCCCTGATGATTTCTCCTCAGAGTTCATGGAAACCGAATCCGCTGAAGAACTTTCTGAGCAGCAGGCGGAGGCGGCCAGCAGCGACAACATGGAAATGCCGCTGACAGAGCCCACGGAAGATGATCTCTGCCCCGGCAATATGAGCAGCACAGCAGACATTGGAGAAAATGAGCCGGATGCCGAAAATACCGCTGATGCCGCAGATTCTGTCCCTGTTTCCGATGAAGCGGCTGAGGACCCGGAGTACGACAGCATTTTACAGGAGCTGAACAGCAGCACTCCGGCGCATCTCGACAGCAGCGGTGAAAATGCTCTGGATGCGCTTTTACTGGAAGAAAATGCGGAAGATGCTCCAGCCACTGAAGATGAAATGGAATCCGCAGATGGTGAAACTGCTCCGCAGCCTACTGTGCCTCCCGCACCTGCTGGACGACGTGACTCCTACATTCTGACCGTTGATGCAAAAGACCGTATCGAAACGGAAGAAGAACGCCGTGAGGTCATCTGGCATGAGATCAAGACCTCGCATATCGCCGGTCGTATTTTGACCGGAACGCTGGACGGCGTGGAGCAGACCCCTTCCGGCCGTACTATCGTTGTTGTTGACTACAAGGGTTATCGCGTTGCGATCCCGCTGAAAGAAATGATGCTCTATTCCGGGCCCGTTCCGTATGGGGCAAAATACAAGCCGTTTATGGAGCGGATGAACAGCATCCTTGCGACCATGCTCACCGCGGAAATCGATTTCATCGTCCGTGGACTGGATAACACCGCCCGCAGCGTTGTGGCAAGCCGCAAGGCCGCTATGCTCCGTAAGCGTCAGACCTTCTATCTGGACACCAATGAAGATGGTGTCCCCATGATCTATGAAGGGCGCGTCGTACAGGCGCGCGTCATTGGCGTTGCGGAAAAAGTTCTGCGGGTAGAAGTGTTCGGCGTGGAGTGTACGATCTTCGCCCGGGATCTGTCTGCCGCATGGTTCGGCGACGCCCGCGAGTATTACAGCGTCGGCGACCGTGTTCTTGTCCGTGTGCTTACCATTGACCGCAGCGACATCAACCATATTTCCATCACAGCAGATATCCGCAGCGTTTCGTCCGCCGCCAACCAGAGCAATCTGGATAAATGCGTCCTGCAAGGCAAATATGCCGGCAGAGTGACCGATGTGCGGCATGGCGTTGTGTTCATCCGGCTCAACAACGGTGTCAATGCTGTCGCCCACACCTGTTATGACCGGCGAATGCCCGGGAAAAAAGACGACGTCAGTTTTGCCGTTACCCGTCTGGATGAGGAGCGCGGCATCGCTGTCGGCATCATCACCAGAATCATCAAACAGAATTTGTAAAAAAGGAGAGGCCACCATGAAGAGCTTATCAAAGCTGGCCCTTTGCCTGCTGCTTGCCATGTCGCTGACGGTCAGCGCCTTTGCCGCTCAGGTTCCCGACTCGTTGGTAGCGGAAAATCTGAACGGCCAGCAGCGGCTTGTAAAAACCTACACACTTTCCCCGGAGGTTGACCCGAATGAGCTGAAGGAAGAGGACTTTTCCTACAACGGCTATCTTTATACTTGGGCCTATACCACCAAGGTGGAACACCCGTATCTGGAAAGCAAAACCGTAACAGAAACCGTCACGGTCAACACCGCCAAAAATGACCTTGCGCAGATCCTCGCAGAGCTTTCGCCCAGTATGCCCTATGAAAAAGACGGCTTCTCCGGCGAGTTGGCGCTGGATCATACCACGCTTTCCACAGAGGCGTCCGGCTACACCACCAAATACAGCAAAACCACCGAGACGAAGGTGATCGGCAATCTGGACCGCAACGACATGTCCTATGTGCCGGCCACGACCGTCAAAAACGGGAAAACGCTCACCCTTGCCAATGTGGAATGGCAGGTCACCGGCACGGCGCTCGTCGGCGAGGCGCTGGTTCCCGCCCAGTATCAGGCGGTCGCTACCTATTCCGCCTCCAGCAGCTATCAGGCTGCCACAGGCTATGTCACCACGGCGGAATATCACGGAACCGTTACTTCGGAAGGCGTGGACAGCATCACTTATACCGTGGTTTATACCGGAAGTGAGATCGTCCCCGAGAAAACACATATCTGGGATAATGGCAGTATTGCTGCTCCGCTGCTGATCATCGCTGCCGTGCTGATCTGCGCGGGCATTGCCGCTGCCGGGCTGCTTCTGCTGCGCCGCCGCAAAAATGTCTATGTGTATGTTCCGGACAGCAAGCCCCGAGAGTACCGGCTGATTGCAAAGTTCCGTGTGGAGCCTGACAGCGAGGTTCCCGCTATCGATGCAGGCGCTCTCACACTGAATCCGGGAGATACCGTCGCGGTTGAGGTGAAAAAATCCCTTGCCAGGCATCTGGCTGGGCGCGAGTTCACCGTTTCTTTCCCGCAGAGTGACCATACTTACACGATCCAAGCCAGCAAGCACAATGACTGGCATGAATTTACCGTTCCCGCTGAAGAAGAACAGGAGGCTCCCGTATGAAGAAGTTTTTCTCATTGACTTTGACTCTGGCTGCCATGCTTTCTGCGATGGCGGTCAGCGCACAGGCTACCGATTATTCCTTTGAAACCGATGGCACCCCGGAATACTATCCCTCATCTTCCTATGAGGATGTCTACGGCTCCCGCTACAATTACGGTGGGAAAAACGTGGTGGACTACCAGATCCCTGAATTGGAATACGGGCAGTTCAGCACCACCCAGACCGGGGTGATGGAGAAAATCATGCTGCCCGGTCTTCAGAGCATCTCCGCATCCGGCGGCGGCATTTACGGAATTTCTCCCGGCGGCGGAACTGTCGAGATCCCTGGTTTTCTGCAGGGCGGCTCCACAACCTCTCCTGCAACGCCCGCTTTCACGGAGCTGACACAGGATTTTCTGCTCTCCAACGGCGCCGTCGGAAAGATCTCCATTCCTGCCATCGGAGTTAAGAATTACTATCTCTGGAAAGGTGAAACGACTGCCAGCATGAAAAAGGGGCTGGGGCATTTCACCAGTACCAGCGTCTGGAACGGCAATGTGGCTGTCTGCGGGCATAATCACGGCGCCAAATATGTGATCGGCAGCATCAAGGATCTGGATGTGGGCGATAAAATCACCTATACCACATCCATGGGTACCCGCACCTATCTGGTGGAGACTGTGACCAAAATCAGCAGCAGCGATTGGAGCTATTTGTCCTCTACCACGGATAACCGAATCACCCTTCTTACCTGCGTTGCCGGAGATTCCAGCCAGCGCTGGTGTGTGCAGGCTGTTCAGGCATCTTAAATTCTTCTGTTGAAAAAGCCCCTCTATGACCGTAAAGGGATAGTAGATCAAAAAAGGAGGCTTTTTCCATGAAAAAGAAAATTTTCACCTTGTTAACAGGTCTTTTCATCGGCGCTGTCATTACAGGCGGAGCTTCCGCCTATACTGCTGGCATTCTGGCTGAGCGCAGTACCAACCGTATCTATGTCAATGGACAGGAGGTGCAGATGGAAGCCTATACGATCAACGGCAACAACTATGTGAAGCTCCGGGACATTGGCAAAGCGGTAAGATTCGAGGTTTACTGGGACGGCGATGAAAAATGCGTCCAGATCGAATCGGACAAGCCCTACACTGGCGAAGCACCGGTGAAAGTGAAGACCAGCGAACCTGCTTCACAGCCGGAGGTCACGACGCCTGCCGATGATGTGGACGCCATGAAGCAGGACATCGTGGACCGCACCAATGCGCTGCGGCGTGAAAAAGGCGTTGCCGCGCTGCGCGTCAACGATAAGCTCATGCGGGCGGCGCAGGTGCGCGCCGATGAGATGGCTGCGCATACTGTCTATTCTCACACAAGGCCGAATGGCGAAAAATTCAATACCGTCACGGATTGTCCTTACATGGCCGAAAATATCCATCGTATTGCAGATTGGGTGCTGTCTGACCAGACACTGACCGAACGAGCCGTGGCGGATTGGAGCACTTCAACGGCCCACCGCAAGAACATGGTCAACCCAAAGTTATCCGCAATCGGCGTTGGGCTGGCAAGGGGCGTCAATGATAATGGCGACCCATGCTGGTACTGTGTTCAGCTTTTTCTTTATGATGGCTATGCCATCACTCGGGTGGATCCACCTGCAAACAAGTAAATATCAACAATCAAGTAAAGAGCAGACCTTAACGGCCTGCTCTTTTTTCTACCCTTCTATGAAAGGAGAACATTATGAAACCTATGAAAAAACGCCTGCTGTCTCTGCTTTTGACGCTGGTGACGATTCTGAGCCTGCTGCCGACTTCGGCCCTCGCCGCGTCGAAGACCGGCTCCGGCATCCAGATCACACAGAATCAAGCATATTGGTCGACACGCCTGCTGGCCAACGGGACGCCGTACAGCTACCGTCCGCCGCTCGTGGACGGTAAGCTCGTGTACTGCATGGACAGCGGACTTGGCTATCACTACGCCACCGCGTCATACCTGGATTCCTTCACATGGACGTCTGGTACCGGTGCAGATGCAGATGCCGTGCTGCAGAGCGCACTTACGCTCAGTGGCCTTAGTGAGATGGACGCTGCGACCGTCGAGAACGTCAAATGGATGATGACCTACCTCAACGACTGCAAGGCGTCCAATGTTGGCCAGCTTTTTATGGCCGTGCAGACTTACGTTTGGGAGAATCAGTCCTATAAAGGCGAACCCGGTGGAGATGGCGACGCGGGCGGCTACGCCAACGCCGACACCTATGATCTGTATCTGAGTCTCATCGACTGGCTTTTGGAGCAGAAGGCACAGGAGGACGCCGAGTTCCAGCGTCAAATTGAGGAGTGCGCTGCGCAGGGCAAGTCTGCATCCATTGTGGAGGACGAGAGTGCGAAATGGGCGGTGTACGCAATTTCCAGTAACCGCAAAAATCAGTCGTTCTTCAATTATTATGGTCCCCGCAAACTGGTCACTCAGGATAAGCCCGGAGGTGGAGATGATCCCACTCCCCCTGTCGGCAATGCAGATATTACGTTGAAAAAAGTTTCTGCCGGCACGACTACCGGCCTGGATGGCGCAAGGTTTAATATCTACCACGACGGTCAGATCGTTGGCAGCGATGTGACTCGTAATGGCGGTATCATCGAGGTCAAGGGCGCCGCCGAGGGTCTGTGGTCCTTCGTCGAAACGCAGGCCCCGGAGGGCTTCTGCGCAGTTTCCACGCCCATCAGCGTCTATGTCGATACCGCTGACGGCGATAAGCAGTATACTGTGACGGCTGAGAACTATGCACTGCCCGATATGAAGATCATCAAGCGCGATGCCATGAGCGGTAAGCCCATTGCCGGCACGGTGTTTTCCATTAAGTCCGTTACCGGAAGTTATTCTACCTCTGTTACTACCAGAACAGATGGCTCTGCGACGCTCTCGGCCATTCCTGCCGGTGTCTATGTCGTGCGTGAGGAATCCGTTCCCGAGCCGTACATCGTAACCAATACGGAGCAGACCGTGGCACTGCGCCCCGGTCAGACAAGCGAAGTTACCTTTGTGGACTATGAAAAGCCGGGGCTCGAGATCATCAAGAAGAACGTCGCCAATGGAGAACCCATTGAGGGCGTGACCTACCGTATCGAGCAGATTGACGGCAGCTTCTCCACCACGGCTACAACCGACAGTCATGGTCGTATTTTCCTTGATTCTATTCCCGTTGGTACCTATCAGGTGACGGAGATCAATGTCCCCGACCATGTTATTCTCTGCCCTATCCCGCAGGAAGTAGCGCTGAAGGCCGGCGAAACCTCCACCGTTACCTTCTTCAATGCGCTCAAGCCGAGCTTGGAGATTTGCAAGGTGGACAGCATCACCGGCGATCCCATCAAGGGTGCCAAGTTTCAGGTCTGGTATGCAAGCAATCATACCGACACTGGTGAACTCAACGATCTCGGCATCTACTATTCCAATGAGAGCGGAAAAATCATTCTCCCCGAAGTAAAAGATGGCTGGTTCAAAGTAACTGAATTGGAGCCGGCACCCGGCTACTCCATCAATGAGCCGGCCTCGCAGGAGTGCTTTATTTCTGGTGGTGAAAGCAAAGTCCTGACCTTTGAGAACACTCCCCTTTCCGCCATCATCATCCGCAAGGTGGATAGTGAGACTGGTCAGCCGCTGGAGGGCGCATGGTTCCGCATCCGTTACCTCGGCGGCACCTCCGGCACGGGCGGCACAGTCATCGGCGAGTATTGCACTTCGAGCAATGGAACCATCGTTGTGACCGGCCTCAAGGCAGGCACTTTCGTCTGCGAGGAGATTTCGGCGCCGGATGGGTACGTGATCACCGGCGCCACGCAAACGGTCTATTTGTCCGGTAAAGATCAGGATGTTATCACAGTAACCTTTGGAAATGATAAGATGGGTTCCCTCCTGATCGTAAAAAAGGACGCTGTGACCGGCGCACCTATTTCCGATGTGGAGTTCCTTGTGACCGACTCGGACGGAAGTGTGATCGGTACGGCGAATGGCCGCTACGTGACCGACAGCGCGGGCACCATCCGCATTGACGGCCTGACTCCCGGTATGACAGTCATCGCCCGTGAGGTGCGGGCAAAAGACGGCTACATTCTGGACGATACCCCGCAGAACATCAAGATCAAGCGAAGCTCTGTCATGACGCTGGAGTTCCGTAACCAGCCCAAGGGCGGCGTGCTCGTGAAAAAGGTGGATGCTGTAACAAATGCGCCCATCTCCGATGTTGAGTTCCTTGTCACGGATTCCGACGGCAATCTCATCGGCAACGCCAACGGCAAGTTCGTGACGGACAGCGCCGGTACTTTCACGATTACGGATGTTGCCCCCGGCACCACGCTTGTCATCAAGGAAACCCGCGCGAAGGTGGGGTACATTCTCGATGATACCCCGCAGACGGTTAAGGTCAAGTCCAATGAAGTCACCACGCTTGAATTTAGGAATCAGCCCAAGGGCAACCTTATTGTGGTCAAGCAGGACTCCGTTACAAAGGAGCCTCTGGAGGGCGTTCAGTTCAAAATCGTATATGCCGACGGTTCCTATGTGGATGCTGAGGGCGGCACGCTGTCCTCCACCGGCCTGTACTGGACGGATAAAGAAGGAAAAATCACCATTTCCGGTATTTCCGGCACCGTGGTGGTCACAGAGATCGAAACGATCCCCGGTTACAGCATTGACGAAAACGCCCGTACCCAGACTGTCGTGGTCAACCCCAACGATACGCAGACGCTTTATTTTTACAATAATCCTGTAGGCGGTGTGGAGATCATCAAGGTTAACGAGGATGACCACAGCGAGCGCATCCCTAATACGACCTTTGAGATTCGCAAACTGGACGATGCTCTGGTCGATACCGTCACAACTGGCGAAAATGGCAATGTGTTCGTATTCTTGGAAGATGGCAGTTACTACGCAAAAGAACTCACATCCAATAAATCGTTCCGCCTGGATGATGCCCCGCACTATTTCGAGATCAAAGACGGCAAGCGTGTAACGCTGCAGGTGACCAATAAAAAACTCAGCGGCATCGTCATCCACAAGATCGACAGTACTACGGGTGAGGGTATCTACGGGGTAAAGTTCGTTCTCTATGATGCGAACAAGAAGCCCATCGGCGAGTACACCTCAGACGATGAGGGTTATATCTACATTGACGATATTCCCGGCGGTCTGAGCGGTCGTTTTTACCTGCGTGAATTAGAAGCAGCGGACGGATACATCCTCGACAAGCAGTATAAGACCGTTTATGTCTCTCCTGGTAAAACCGTCGAGATTGAATGGGAAAATACCGCTGTCACGGGCCAGATTCAGATTTACAAGTACGCTGCTGAGTATAACGAGGTCACCGGCACCGCTGCGGGAACCCCGCTCAAGGGCGCTGTCTATGAAATTGTCAATGCCCGCAGCGGCAAGGTGGTTGATTATATTACGAGTGATGCTAGGGGCGTTGCGGCAAGTAAGCCGCTGCCTTTAACGCGCTACCAGATCCGAGAGGTCACAGCGCCATCTTTCTGGCAGATCGACCCCACCGTGCATGATGTAACGCTGGAATATCCCGGTCAGATCATCAAAATCTCTGCTTACGACAAAGCAGCAAACCTTGGCGTTTCCATCACCAAACGGGGTAACGCACAGGTCATGGCTGGTCAGTCCATGCGCTATGACCTGACGATCGCCAATACCTCCAATGTGCCGCTCGAGTCGTTCTTCTGGCATGATAAAATCCCCTATGATGTGGCTCGTCCCACAATGCTCACCACCGGTACCTGCAGCGCACGTCTTAACTATCGCATTCTCTATAAAACTAATTACAACGCGAGCTATCAGGTGTTGGCGAGCAACCTGCTCACCAGCAACAACTACAGCTTCAGCCTCAACGCCATTCCCATGCAGGCCGGCGAAGTGGTGACCGACATCTATTTTGACTTCGGCAAGGTTCCTGTCGGCTTCCAAAGCGTTGTTAATCCCACGCTGAGCGTGATGGTGAACGGAAACACGGTCAATGGCTATCAGATGGTCAACCGCGCCGATGTGGGCGGCAAATATCAGGGCACATGGCAGACCGCAACGGCAAGCTGGGTAACGATCATCCGCCGTCTCTGGAATACACCTACACTCCCCAAGACTGGCTACTAAATCCAATCCTTTTCAGGGAAAGCGCCCTATCCGGGGGCGCTTTCCCAATTCTAATGTGAGGAGCTGAACTATGAAACACAAAAAAGGATTTGCTGCCGTCCTTTTGACGCTGATCATCAGCGCGCTGCTATCCGTTTCCGCCTTTGCCGCCTCTGACGGCTTTTCTGATGTGCCGGAGGCATCTCCGTTTTATGAAAGCGTCACTTACCTTGCCGGACAGGGCATTACTTACGGTACGGGAAATGGCCGGTATGCACCGGACACGCCTATTACGGTGCGCCAATGGGCAACAATGATCTGCCGGGCCTTTGATAAAGAAGACGCCCTTTCGGATCCTGCCGGCTATGGCGGTGATGCCTGTATCAACCAGGGCTATGCGGATGGATGGCTGAATCTGCCGGCTATGGCGGCGCCGGACTCCCGCCTGTGTCGCTATGCCATCTATGAAAGCGGCTTTGCTGCCTTTGACATTGCCCTTTACAGTTCTCAGCTCTACCCGGAGGGGGAAGCCCTGTCTTCGCAGGACAATGCTTTCCACGCTGCTGTGAGCTTTGGCTTATGCGAAGACACCTGTGCAGGGACGGACATCATCACACGGGGCGAGGCTGCGGATCTTCTCTATGCTCTTTTGACCGGGGAATTTACCGTTGCGCCGCCGCCCATTCTGGAGACGATCCCTCTGAACAATAAAGAGGGCGTCCATCTGAACAGCTATCTGCTGGAACTTCAAAAGATCCCAGAGCCGATCCGGCAGGCATTTGCGGAAAGAGGGTGGCAGTACACCATTGACTATGAATACCTCGCAAGGCTGAGTGAAGAGCGGAATATGAGCTGTATTGGGGCAACCAATTACGGAAGCCGCCAAATCACTGTATCCTCGGCGGGGGCCACCGTCCACGAGTTTGGTCACTTTCTCGATGAGCTGATAGGCTTCCCGTCTCAGACGGAAGGCTTTTATCAGGAGGAGTCCGGAACCGCAGCAGCCCTGCTCCGTCCGTATGCGCTTACCAACGAGCGGGAGTATTTTGCGGACTGCTTCGTGTACTGGCTCACTTACCGTGATAACAGCAAAAAAATGGCGGCGCTTTGCAGCGCCGCTCCAAGAACATATGCGTATTTTTTCATGCGTGAGGAAAATGACTGGCAGATCACTGCTTCATAAATTTCGCAAAGGCAAAGCCCTCAGCAGCTATTCTCATAGCTGCTGCAGTGCTTGTCCTATACCAAATGCTATAAAGTCAGAAAGCAGCGGTTGCTTTTATCAGGATTGCTGTCAGGATCCGCTGACTCTCTCGGTTGCAAGATTCGCAGAAATGATTTTTCATCGCAAAATCAGCTGCATTGGAAATACGGTGAAAATCTTCGGTATCCAATGTGTCAGCTGCAAGATGCTGCCATACACGGGAATACGCATGGCGGACGTCTTCAGAAACATGTCCACCTGAGAAGAAAGAGCCAATTATACCCTCGATCATGGCGACCTCTTCATTTGTAAAAACCATAGTTTTCCCCTCCTGTGACACACTAGAAGTATTGTAACACAGGTCACGTCAATTGAAAAGCGCGGATTTGGGAATATAAAGCACAAGACTCAAAAAGGCGAAGCTGTGCCTCGTATGAACTATGTTAGCATAGCTGTTAGACTTGAAAGGAAATCCATCATGAACAATAATACTCATACCGGACTGGATGAGGCAGCTTCTGTTGCATCCAATACCATGCAGGCAGTACGGACCGGCAAGGCCATTTCCGCCGCGGCAAAGGGCGCTGCGGCAGGCGGGCCCTATGGAGCTGCCATAGGAGCGGCATTGTCCGCACGAAAGCATATCGGGAAAATAGCGGCGGCCGCGCTGGTGTTACTGGCGCTGCCGCTGCTTTTTATTTTGCTCCTGCCTGGGATTATCTTTGGAAGCCTGACGGATAGCGGAGCGTCCGGAGCAGCCGGGCAGCCGATCCTCAATGACAACGCGGCCATTACGGAAAATGTGAATCAGGCTGCCTTTGCAATCAATCAGATTCTCGGAGAGGGTATTGAGAATGTGCAGGAGCGCATCGCCAATGATTTTGCCGGAACAGACGGAGACTACTATGAAGTAGTCAATCCCTATGAGGGGGATCTTATCAGCAATGCCAACCTGTTTATCTCTCAATACTGCGCAGCGAAAGAGCTGGACTTCGCCTCCATCTCCCTTACCGACATGGAGAAGATTCTGCGCGCGGGCCTCGCGCACCTCTACAGCTTCAGCCGAACGATGGAGGTGCGTACTGTCCCTGCGGATGAGGACGGCGAGGAAGATACGGCGGAGACATGGTACATCTACACGATCCGCTATAATGGTGAAGCCTATTTTGCGGACACCATTTTTGCATTGACTGACGAACAGAAAGGCCTGGCGGAAAATTATGCGGAAAATCTCAGCCTGTTTCTTGGCGACGGCCTGTTCCAATACGCTCCCTTCACCAACACCATTACAGCTCTTGGCGATGTGCGCTTTACCGATGGCGCAACAGATGTCGTTTATTTCAACCAATTGGACGAACGCTATGCCAATCAGCCTTATGGCACCGACCATATTGGGGGGTATGGCTGCGGGCCAACTTCCATGGCTATTGTGGTTTCCTCGCTGACCAGTGAAACGGTTGACCCGGTCCAAATGGCACGGTGGGCCTATGAGCATGGCTATTGGTGCAGCAAAAGCGGTTCCTACCATACCCTGATCCCCGGCGCAGCACAGGCGTGGGGGCTTTCCGTTGAAGGGTGTACCGCTTCGGAACCGCAGCGCATTCTGGATGCCCTGGCAGACGGAAAGCTGGTCGTGGCCCTGATGACCAAAGGGCATTTTACGAAGTCCGGACATTTTATCGTGCTGCGTGGCGTACAGGACGAGAAAATTCTTGTGGCCGATCCCGCCAGTTACCGGCGTAGTCAAAAAACATGGGACTTGTCCATCATTCTGAACGAGGCCAGCAGACGTGCGGGCGCCGGCGGGCCGTTCTGGATTATTGGGTAAAGGCCACTAAGCATCGCGCCCATTGAACAATTCCACCGATTCATTATCAACCGGCGGTTTCAACATATTACTAAAATTAACTATATAACGGTTTATGTATTCGGAAGCAGTCCCATAACTATAAGCATTATTGCTCCACCGCATACACTTGATAATACAATGTATACTTGCTCCCTACTTTTTTCCTGTAAACTTTCCTTAATTGCTTTTATTGTAAAAACTAGGGTTGAGCAAAACGTGAGCTTCGCAAAGTTGAGTCACAATATATAGGCTTCAAGCAAGTCGAATGGCACTGTTTATTGTATGGACTCATGATCAAATCGGAGTTTTGCTCAACCCTATTGTAAAAAACGGACCTGCAAACCCTAAAAGTATTCCTAATAATTTAATCAAAAAAACCACACATTCACCTTCACTCTTAAAATCTGGTATTAAAAGAACGGATAACTCTGATCGTTTTAGTTTTCAGAGTTATCCGCCCTTCTTATGCTACTATAACATTATCAGCATTGTATTTGAATGTAAAATATATCATCTACATAATCTAAAAAACGACTTTTCCCTCTGTTTTAAAAGTTCCGTTAATATCAAATATCCTTTTGTAGAACTCCAAAAACTGCATAAATGAATCATAATGTAACTTCCCTGATAATTTGTTTGCGTAATGCCTTACCTGAAACATATCATCTTCTGCATTTATCGGATCTTCTTCGATATCAAATGATGGCATCACTAAGTACCTATCAAGGCTCACTTCATGTCCGCCAAGATTTATGTTTGCTCCTTTACTCAAAACTCCTATAACTTCATAGGTAAATTCATCTTGAATGTATACCCCCTTTAATAAATCTCCTACTTTTAAAGTATCTGCATAGTCCGATCCAACAATCACTGGAATATACTTGCCACTAACATACTTCATGTCATCATCGGAAAAAGTATTTCCGTCTTTTACTTCTAACCCAAATTTTTCAATGCAATTCTTACTGATCTGAAAGCACTTTGTTAGATAGATTTCGCCATTTCCATTATTCCGTGTTTCTGGATTCCCATATTCGAACCCATACAAAAACTCGCTATCAATTTCCGGATATGAAATCTCCAAAAACTGATTGTTTATTTCGTAATAGTCAATCGATGTCAGTTCCTTATAAGCTCTCTTTAATTCATCTAATGATTGTCCATAAATTTTACCAAGATCAGCCTCAAAGTACAAGGACGACCATTTGCTATTTTTATTATAGGGCAAAAAAGATACTGCTAAGTATATTATCCCAAATAACGCGCAAATAATCGCTGTCGTCACAGCAACTCTTTTCCTTTTCGACATATTCCCTCCGCTATGTTTATAGGGCTAAAATAGACATCCATTTTAGCCCTATAAATAAATTCATCTTACTATTTACAGCTTACAGTCCATAATACACTCTCGCCTGTAACTCACTTGCTGCATCGTCGCTAATATACGGACTATATGCCCACACCTTTCCAGTTCCCCACACTCTCCCGGATGACCACTCATCACAGGAACCTCCCGAAAGGAAGTGTTCATACCGAGAATGAGTATAATGTCTGGCTTCTTTTTCGTACTTATCATAGCAAGTAGACCATCCCCAAACACGCTCTCTCACTTTGGTAGAAACTATCTTGGTTTCCCTGCCTCCGTCTGTATTCCATGCATATTCACTGCCCGGAGTTCTGGTAACCATTTCTAGCACAAACTCAACATCGTTTTCTCTGTCGATGGCCGATGAAGATACAGTAAGTACTCCTAACAGGAGGCTAAGCGAGAGCAATCCCGCCAATTTATTCTTTAATTTCATTTAAACGCTCCCTTCATTATCAACTAATCTAAAATCTATGTTTCCATTCCTTAGTATATCTAGTCAGAATTTTTCGCCCTCATCTTAGGTCAGTTTACAAGGAACTACACGCAGACCACGAAACGGGGGCTGCTGACAACAAATAAAGGCTGAGTATCAAGCACCGGGAAAGTGCGAGATATTCAGCCTGTTTTGTTGTCCGGAGTTTCCAAAGGGGCCTGCCCCTTGGCACACGACTTTGCTTGCAAAGTGTAGTGTGTTATACGCTCTGTCG
>OLGH01000996.1_pt1 | contig 29872 bp, 26 predicted proteins | sample 1604851 | NCBI WGS metagenome assembly OLGH01 (sample SAMEA3888894, study PRJEB22519) | human gut metagenome | biome: human gut; feature: human-associated habitat; material: faeces | place: Denmark | collected 2010 | reverse complement strand
GTTCGTGGCCTTCGTCAACGCAAAGCACCTGTTCCACTTCAGCTATCAGCGGTATATCATCAACCAGATCCGCGAGAACTTTGGTCTGGAGCACACCCCCATCCGCCTTGTCGTGCGTGAGCGCGGCTCCGGCGAAGTGGGCGCGAAGGACGTATAAGGAAGGGAGACTGGTTCTATGACCGCATTTCTCATTGTGCTGGCGGTCGCTGCCGAAGCCTATCTGCTGGGCAGCGTGGACACCGGCATCCTCGTCAGCAAGTATCTGTACCATGACGACGTCCGCACCCACGGCTCGGGCGCTGCCGGTATGACCAACATGCTGCGCACCTTCGGCAAGAAGGCCGCTGCCCTCACGGCGGTGGGCGATGTGCTCAAGGGCGTCGTGGCCGTCTGCCTTGGCCGGTGGCTGTTCGGCCATCTGCCCGCCGATGCTGCCGTCTCGCCCTATCTGGGCGTCTACCTCGCCGCCATCCTCGCCGTGGTGGGCCACTCCAAGCCCATCTACTTCGGCTTCAAGGGCGGCAAGGGCGTGCTGGTGGCTGCCGGTGCCATTCTGGCAGTCCAGCCGGTGCTGCTGCCAGTGCTGGCACTCATCTTCCTCGTCTGCCTGGTCCCCACCGGCATGGTGTCGCTGGGCAGCATCACCATGGCCGCGGCTTACCCGGTGCTGACGCTGGTGTACAGCCTCATGCGCGGCCTGCCGACTCAGGACGTGGTGGTCTGCACCGTCGGCGCTGCCATCATGGGCGGCATGGTCATCTGGATGCACCGTTCCAACATCCAGCGCATCCGGGACGGCAAGGAGTACCGTTTCGGCCAGAAGCACAAGAGCAACTAAGCATAAAAAATGCCCCGCAGGACGCTCGTTGAGAGCTGCCTGCGGGGCATTTTACGTTGTCAGGCTCATTTCGGGTCTGCTTCCAGCAGCGTGTCGGTGTTGTCCTCGTACTTGGGGTCTTCGATGGCGACTTCAAGCTCCGTGTCGGTGTCGTCATGATGCAGGTGCTTGCGCAGCCGGGAGGCGAATTCCTCTGACGGGATGCCGCTCTGGCTGGGGGAAAGGTCGGGTGCGGGGTGGCCGTCGGGCAGATGAGCGCCGAAGGCCGGCACGAAGAAGAACCTCCGCACGATGAAGATGAGGGCGATGGCGCTCACGCTCAGCAGGTTCTCCATGGCGGATTCGTGTCCCACCACCATGTGGCGGGCGATGGCGTAGAGCAGCACTTCGAGGCTGGAACCGGGGCTGTGCTTGGCCAGCATCTTGATGAACTCGATGCCGATGACGATGTCCAGCGCCCGCTGTAAGAAGGTGCTCACCTCGACGTCGTTGCCGTCGAACAGCAGGCCGGGCATCCACTGCAGCAGCGGCACCATCGACAGCAGCAGGCCGATGAGGACGAGGCCGGACAACAGGATCTCGAGCAGGGTGGCTGCGCTGATGATCTTGTTGCGCAATTCGGCGCGGCTGTGGCTTTCAACACGGGAATTGGACATGGGCAGGGACCTCTCTTTCAAATTTGACCGGAAATCTTTTACAACAGTTCGATTCTATTGTAACAAAAGCGAAAAACGAAGTCAATTTCTCCGGCTGGGAAAGTTAACCAGCATGAAAAACTGGAATCGAAGGCAGACAAAAGGGGCCGTCCGCACCCGGAATGGAGTGCAGACAGCCCCTCTTTGTGCTGAAAAGGCGGCTTAGGCCTCAGCGATGGCTTCAATCTCACAGAGCACGCCCTTGGGCAGGTCTTTCACGGCCACGCAGCTGCGGGCAGGCTTGGAGGTGAAATACCTGGCGTACACCTCGTTGAAAGCGGCAAAGTCGGCGATGTCGGCCAGGAAGCAGGTGGTCTTGACCACCTTGTCAAAGCCCACGCCGGCAGCTTCGAGGATAGCGCCCACATTGCGGCAGCTCTGGTCAGCCTGTGCGGTGATGCCCTCGGCGACTGCGCCGGTGGCGGGGTCTACCGGGATCTGGCCGGAGGTGAAGACGAGACCGCCCACGGTGTAGCCCTGAGAGTAGGGGCCGATGGCGCCGGGAGCTTTTTCGGTGCTGATGATGTTCATATCGATTACCTCACATATCATAAATAGGGGAGTCTCCCGCCAAAAGGGGAGCCGATGAAAAAAGTCTACCACCAACTGTCCCCGCCGTCAACGGGCAGCAGGGAACGGTCCCGGAATTTCCGGAAAAAGGGAATGTAAAATTATTTGGAAAAATCTGTGCAAATCATCTTGACAAGAAATAAACTTTTATGATAAAAATAGAGCATGAAAGTAACATTTTTGCAGGAAAAACGCGGGCGCAGCGCAGGCAGGAAAGCCAGCTTTGCGCAGGCGCGTTTCTTTTTTGCAGAAAAAGCGAATTTCTGAACCCTCGGAAGGGGCAGAAAGGATAAGATATGTCGATTTTGGTAGATGATTCAAATAAAACAGCCTGCCGTGCAGCGGAGGCTGGACTGCAGCAGAAAAACTGTGCTGCGCTGGTGCGTCCGGCGGGTACGGGCAAAGGCTGCATCGTGTGGGAGCTGCTGGACGCCCACCCCGAGATGCGCGTGCTCTGGGTGGTGTCCTGCGCTGCCCGTCTGGAACTGCGCCGCGCCCTGACAAAGCGGCTGGGCCGGACGCTGGGTGGCCGGGTGCGGCTGATGAGCTGCGAGCAGCTGGCCGTGCAGAATGCGCTGGGCTGGGTGGCACTGGCTGAGTTCCGGCCCGGCCTGCTGGTGCTGGACGGCTGGAGGGAGATGAGCGCAAAGGACTGGACCGACTGTGTCCAGCCCCTGTTTCGCCTCTGCCCGGGGGCAAAGCTGCTGGCTCTGGGGGAGCCGGACGCCCCGGGCGACAGCTGCCGCGCTGCCGAGGAGATGCTGGCCGACGCCATTGTAGAGCCGCTGGCGCTGGGCGGGGCGATGGCCGAGGGTCTGCTGCCCATGCCGGCCTCCTATACGGCCCTGCTCTGGCCGCTGGAAGATGCGATGGCCCGCCTCCGTGCTGAGGTGAAGAACCTCCATCTGCCGGGCTGCCCTGACCCCAACGCCGAGAAATATCAGGCTCTGAGCCTCGCCGTAGAAAAGCTTCCGCCGGTGGAACAGCTGCTGGCGCAGTGGCTCCCGGATGCTGCCGGGCGGTATCTTGTCCTCTGCGAGGATGATGCAGCGGCGGTGCAGACCGCAGAGCAGGCCGAGAAGCTGTTTGGTGCAGGAACACATATTTATAAGGATGCAGAAGGCTTTGCGGCCGATGAAGCGGCCACCCTCCGGCTGCTGGTCTGTGCCAACGGCCCGGCGGTGCAGGCTTCTCTGGCCGGGATCTCGGGCGTGGTGCTGGTGCGCCGCAGCGCTGAACCGACCGCATACCGGCAGATGCTGGGCCGCGCCCTTGCGGCCTGCGGCAGTGTGCCGGTGGCAGAGCTGAGCGCGGCCTTTGAGGCGCTGACCTGTGTGCAGCAGCTGCGGAAGGAGTGCAGCGCGGCGGGGGCAGAAGCCTTCCTGCTGGAAGAGCCCCTTTCTGCCTGCCGCCGGGCTTACCGGCAGCTCCGCCGCGCGCTGGACTCCGACTGGGAGCGCTATTATGCCGCCGCAAAGCAGATGACGGCAGAGGGAAAGACGCTGGACGTGCCTCGCTCCTACAGCTTCGGGGGCGTGGCCGTGGGCCGCTGGCTGGAAAACCAGCGCCTTGTCCGGGCCGGAAAGAAAAAGGGACGCCTCACCGCCGCGCAGGCTGCCCGGCTGGACAAAATCGGCATGAACTGGCAAAAGCGGCTTGAGCTGGCGTGGGAGAACGGCTGTGCTTCGGCCCGGCGGTACCGCGACAGCCACAGCGACCTGCTGGTGCCGGTCCATTATAAGGATAAGGACGGCTTTGCGCTGGGCGAGTGGATCGTCTATAACCGCCAGCGCTATCTGGGCGGGAACCTGCCGTCAGACCGCGTCGAGCGCCTCGAGGCACTGGGCATGGTGTGGGACACCGGAAGCATCCTCTGGGAGAAGAGCTATGCCGCCGCCGTCCAGTATTATCTGGAAAATCACACGCTGGAAATTCCCGTCAAGTATGTCACGCCGGACGGCATGGCGCTGGGCGTCTGGCTGGGCAGTCAGCGTGCTGCTTATAAAGAGGGGATGCTGACCGACGCCCAAATCGAAAAGCTGGAAGCGCTGGGAGTGGACTGGGCGAACCGGAACGACCGCAAGTGGCAGACCGCCTACGAGGCCGCCGTGAAGTACCACGCCGCCCACGGGAACCTCGACGTTCCCATCGAGTACATCGACGAAGACGGCATCCTGCTGGGCAAGTGGGTGTCCCGCCAGCGGTACGCATGGCAGAACCCCGAGCGCAGCAGCGCCCGGGTGACGCCGGAGCGGAAAGCTCTGCTGGACGAGCTGGGTATGAACTGGGAAAAGACCGACTCGTGGCAGCACCGCTACGAGCTGGCCGTGGAATACAAAAAGGAGCACGGCAGTCTGGCCGTTCCGGCCCAGTACCGGACGGAGGACGGCATCTGGCTGGGCAGCTGGCTGTCCCGTCAGAAGCAGATGCTGCGGGAGGGCAAAAAGCTTTCCGCCAAGCGCCGCGTGGCCCTGAAAGAGCTGTTCAAGGGCGAAAAAGGCCGACGCCTCAGCGCCCCGGTGTCGCCCGCGTGCAGCGTGCGGGAGCAGAACTGGCTGGATAACTACCAGAGCGCCAGGCTCTACGCCGAGAAGAAGGGCAGCCTCCTCGTGCCTGCCGGATACGTGGACGAGAACGGCTTCCGTCTGGGCGTCTGGATCTCGAACCTCCGGGCTGCCCGCAAGGCCCGGCCCGGCTCGTTCCAGGTGACGCCGGAGCATATCGCCCTGCTGGACGCCATCGGGATGCAGTGGGACGCCCGGGAGGCCAAGTGGGCCGGGGCGTTCCGCCGCGCCGAAGAGTACTGCGCCGCCCACGGCAATCTGCTGGTGCCGGTGAACTATAAGACCGAAGACGGCTTCTGCCTCGGCGACTGGGTCCGCCGGATGCGCGAAAACTACGCCTGTGCCGAGAAAAAGCTGACGGCGGAGCGCATCGCAAAGCTCGAAGCGCTGGGCATGGTCTGGACCGTGCCGCAGGAGGGCTGAGATATTGCATTTTAGGGCGGAGTGTGGTATACTTCACCTCGTCTGAATAGAAAACAGCAGGTGCCTGCCGCCGGGGCTTCGTCCCCGGCCGGGAGGGTAAAAGGGAAGCGGGTGCGAGTCCCGCGCGATCTCGTCACTGTGATAAGGGAGTCCGCTGCCTTGGCGCTCAGCGCCGGTCACTGGAGGCTTTGCCTCTGGGAAGGCGGCAGCGGGCGGTGAGCTTTCAGTCAGGAAACCTGCCCGCTGTTGGTACAGGAGCGTCCGGCTCCGGATCACGAGGAATTGGTCGTACCAAAAAGCCCGAAAGTTCAAAGGGTCTTTTTGCTGTGCCTTCCGCGCGGTGAAAAGGCTCTTTTTTCGTTTGAGCTGGCCCCCGTTTCGTACCCTTTCTATCGGAAACGTACATTCCACACAACAGAAAGGACTCAAACAATGCGTAAGGCAACCAACAAGAACTGGCAGCGCGTCACCGCCGCTGCTGCCGCACTGGCCCTGTGTGCCGGTGTGCTCACCGGCTGCGGTGCATCTTCTTCCACTGCCGCCGGCAGCACCGCCGCAAGCTCTGCCGCCGCCAGCGAAGTGAGCAGCGAGGAGGCCGATGAAATGGCAGCAAAGAACGTGGCAGATCTCATCGACGCCATCTATGTGCAGGAGCGCAACGAGAACACCGACGCCCAGTGCGAGGCCGCCAAGGCAGCATGGGACGCCCTGACCGACGCCCAGAAGGAGATGGTCGAGGGCGAAGAGGCTGACCCCGATTACTTTGGCCGCGACACCGGCGATGCCTCCAAGGACGACGCCCGCAATGAGGACAACATCGGCGACAACGAGATCCTGGTCGTCAGCTTCGGCACCTCCTTCAACAACAGCCGCGCAGCGGACATCAAGGGCATCGAGGATGCCATCCAGGCTGCATACCCCGACTGGTCTGTCCGCCGTGCCTTCACCGCACAGATCATCATCAACCATGTGCAGGCCCGTGACGGCGAGAAGATCGACAACATGGAGCAGGCTCTGGAGCGCGCTGTTGCCAACGGCGTGAAGAATCTGGTCGTCCAGCCCACCCATCTGATGCATGGCGCTGAGTACGACGAGATGATGGAGATGGTGGACAGCTACCGCGATAAGTTCGAGTCCGTCGCCATCGCCGAGCCTCTGCTGGGCGAGGTGGGCAGCGATGCTACCGTCATCAACGCCGACAAGGAAGCTGTCGCCAAGGCCATCACCGCCGAGGCCGTCAAGACCGCCGGTTTCGACAGTCTGGACGCCGCTGCTGAGGACGGCACCGCTTTTGTCTTTATGGGCCACGGCACCTCTCACACCGCAAAGGTGAGCTACACCCAGATGCAGTCTCAGATGAACGCTCTGGGCTACAAGAATGTCTTTATCGGCACCGTCGAGGGTGAGCCGGAGGAGACTGCCTGCGAGAACGTCATCGAGGCTGTCAAGGCCGCCGGCTACACCAAGGTCGTCCTGCGTCCCCTGATGGTCGTTGCAGGTGATCACGCCAACAACGATATGGCTGGCGACGACGAGGATTCCTGGAAGAGCCAGTTCGAGGCCTCCGGCAAATTCGACTCTGTCGATTGCCAGATCGCCGGTCTGGGCGAGGTCGCTGACATCCAGCAGCTCTACGTCGCACACACCAAGGCCGCTGTCGATTCCCTGAACGGTTGATTCTGACCCTATGATTGCCCGGAAAGGAGTGCCTTTTCGGGCAATTTCTTTTTCGGCCTGCTTTGAATTCGGGCCATTGCGTGTTATAATCTTTTCTGTAAAATAGATACTTCGAGGTATATCATCATGAAACTGAACCATAAATTTGCTCTTCTGCTGGCTGGCGCTGTGCTGGCTGGTTCTCTCACCGGCTGCGGCGCATCCGGCACCCCGGCCAGCTCTGCCGCTTCCTCCGAGGCTGCGGCTTCCTCCGCCGTGAGCGAGGCAGCTTCCGAACCGGCGGCAGAGGCCGCTCTGCCCGACGGCGTCTACACCGCCGACTTTGACACCGACAGCTCCATGTTCCATGCCAACGAGGCCAACGACGGCAAGGGGACCCTGACCGTGAAGGACGGTCAGATGACCTTCCACGTCAGTCTCGCCTCCAAGAAGATCGTCAACCTCTACGTCGGCATGGCCGCTGACGCCGAGGCCCACGAGGGCGACTGGCTCCAGCCCACCACCGACACCGTCACCTACAGCGACGGCACTTCGGATGAGGTGTACGGCTTCGACATCCCGGTGGAGGCTCTGGACGAGGACTTCCAGCTGGCCATCCTCGGCTCCAAGGGCAAGTGGTACGACCATACCGTCCGTGTCGCCAACGCCCAGTCTGCTGCGGCGGAAGCACCTGCCGACGGCACCTACACCTGCGACGTGACCCTCGAGGGCGGCTCTGGCCGCGCCACCGTGGAAAGCCCTGCGGCCCTGACCGTGGCCGACGGCAGGATGACCGCCACCATCGTCTGGTCCAGCCCCAACTACGACTATATGCTGGTGGACGGCGAAAAGTATCTGCCCACCAACACCGAGGGCAACTCTACCTTCGAGATCCCCGTCGCGGCTCTCGACACCCCGCTGGATGTGGTGGGCGATACCGTCGCCATGAGCACCCCGCATGAGATCGAGTATACGCTGACCTTCGCCTCTGCATCCCTGATCGAGGCAAAGTAACGATGAAACGCCGCAATTTCCTGAAAGCCCTGCCTGCCGCCGCCCTCACCCTTGCGGGCTGCGGGCAGCACAAGACCGCCCCGGCCAATACAGCATCCCTCGTGTTCGACCACAGCTACCCGCTGGACTATGCCACCCAGTTTTCCGCCGACTGCTATGAGGGCGGCTATGTGATGATCGACATCCCGGACGCCGGGCGGTTCCTCGTCGTCCCCGAAGGGGCCGCCGAGGTGGACGACCTGCCCGAGGACGTCGTGGTGCTGCGCCAGCCGCTGGATCATATTTATCTCGTCTCCACTTCGGTGATGGACCTCTTCGTTCATCTGGACGCCCTGGACAGCATCGCCCTCTCCGGCACGAAGGCCGAGGGCTGGTATGTGGAAGAGGCCAAACAGGCTATGCAGGAGGGCCGCATCGCCTACGCGGGCAAGTACAGCGCCCCGGACTATGAGCGCATCCTTGCCGCCGGCTGCACCCTCGCCATCGAGAACACCATGGTGCTCCACGACCCCGAGGTCAAGGAGCAGCTGGAAAAGTTCGGCGTGCCGGTCCTCGTGGAGCGCTCGAGCTACGAGAGCGGCCCGCTGGCCCGGATGGAGTGGCTCAAGCTCTACGGCATCCTGCTGAATAAGACTGAGATGGCGGAAGAGGTCTTTCGCCAGAAGGTCGAGCAGGTGGCCCCTATCCTCGAGCAGGAGAACACCGGCAAGACCGCGGCCTTCTTCTCCATCACCACGAATAACCTCATCACCGTCCGCCGCACCAGCGACTATGTGGCCCAGATGGTGGGGATGGCCGGCGGCGTCTACATCTTCGACGACCTCGAGGGGGAGACGTCGGCCCAGTCCACCATCAAACTGCCGCTGGAGACCTTCTATGCCCGGGCCAAAGACGCCGACGTCCTCATCTACAACAGCACCATCGAGGGCGTGATGGAGACCCGTGACCAGCTCATCGAAAAATGCCCGATGCTGGCGGATTTCAAGGCCGTCCAGTCCGGCGACTGCTGGTGTACGGCCCAGAGCCTCTTTCAGCAGAGCATGGAGCTGGCCGACCTTATCTCGGATATGAACCTCGTCTTCACCGAGGGCTCGCCCGACCCGGCGTCCCTCCGTTTCTTACAGCGCATCGTATAAAAGGAGTTTTGTCATGACCAACACCCGCCGCCTCAGCCTCGCGTACCTCGCCCTCACGGCGGGGGTCGCGGTGCTGTTTGCACTCAACCTGTTCTGGGGCAGTGTGTCCCTGACGCCCGGCGCGGTGGCGGCGGCTCTGCTGGGCCGGGGCGAAGATGCGCTGGCCGTGGGCATCGTGCTCCAGCTCCGTCTGCCCCGGGCGGTTATGGTCGTGCTGCTGGGCGCGGCCCTCTCGGCTGCAGGCTACCTCTTGCAGACTTTCTTCGCTAACCCCATCGCCGGCCCCTTCGTCATGGGCGTGTCCAGCGGCGCAAAGCTGGCAGTGGCCCTGACGATGGTGGTGTTTTTACAGCAGGGGCTGCTCACCAGCTCGGCCACCCTCATTATCGCCGCCTTTGCAGGCTCGATGGCGGCTATGGCCTTTGTACTGGTGGTGGCCCGGCGGGTGCCGCGGATGAGCATCCTCGTCATCTGCGGCATCATGATCGGTTATATCTGCTCGGCTGTCACCGACATCGTGGTGACTTTCGCTCAGGACTCCAACATCGTCAATCTCCACAACTGGTCGATGGGCAGCTTTTCCGGCATGACCTGGGCCAACGTGGGTGCAGCGGCCTGCGTGGTGCTGCCCGCGCTGGCGGCGGCGTTCCTGCTCTCGAAGCCCATGGCGGCCTACCAGATGGGCGAGAGCTACGCCAGGAGCGTCGGCGTACCGGTGCGGGCCTTCTCGACGGCCCTCGTGTTGCTTTCCAGCCTGCTTTCCGCCTGCGTGACGGCCTTTGCAGGCCCCATCTCCTTTGTGGGCATCGCGGTGCCGCATCTGGTCAAGAACCTGCTAGGCAGCGCAAAGCCCCTTTATGTCCTGCCGGGCTGCTGTCTGGGCGGGGCAGCGTTCTGCCTGCTCTGCGACCTCATCGCCCGCAGCCTGTTCGCGCCCACTGAGCTGTCCATCAGCTCGGTGACGGCGGTTTTCGGTGCGCCGGTGGTCATCTGGCTGCTGGTGCGCCGCCAGACACAGGAGGGCCGGGAATGAGCGATCCGAAATTCTACTGCCGCGCCGAGGACCTTGCCATCGGCTACGGCAAAACGCCCCTGATGGAGCACATCGGACTCAGCGTCGAGAAGGGGACTATCCTCACCCTCATCGGCCCCAACGGCGCGGGAAAATCCACCCTGCTCAAGACGCTGGCAGCGCAGCTGGCCCCCCAGGGGGGCGCTGTGCTGCTGGACGGCAAAAATCTCGCGGACTACTCCGGCCCGGAGCGCGCCCGCAAAATGGCCCTGATGGTGCCTCACACCCGCCGCACCGAGCTGACCACCTGCTTCGAGATGGCGTCCGCCGGGCGCTACCCCTACACGGGGCGGCTGGGTGTCCTCTCGGCAGAAGATAAGCGCCAGGTCCATGCCGCGCTGGCCCTCGTGGGGGCCGAGGCGCTGGCGGGCCGGGACTTCAACCGCATCAGCGACGGCCAGCGCCAGCGCGTCCTGCTGGCTCGGGCCATCTGCCAGCAGCCGGAGCTGATATTATTGGACGAGCCTACGTCTTTCCTCGACATCAAGGGCAAGGCCGAATTGCTGGCCATCCTGAAAAGCCTCGCCCGCGACAAGAAGATGGCCGTCATCCTGAGCCTCCACGAGCTGGAGCTGGCGCAGAAAGTTTCCGACAAGGTCGTCTGCGTCTCGGCGGCGGGCGTCTCGGACGTCATGACGCCGGAAAAGGCCTTTGCCCGGGAAAACATCTGCAAAATTTATGCTCTGACCGATGAGCAGTACGCATTCCTCTACGGCGAAGAAAAAGCGCCGGAGGAAAAGCGCCCGCTCTTTGAGCACTACGTCCGCAGCGGCCAGAAGCTCCTGCGCTGCGGCTATACCACCGGCACCTGTGCGGCGCTGGGCGCGGCGGGCGCGGCACGGTTGCTGCTCACCGGCCGCACCCCCGAGACGGTGGCCCTCCGCACCCCGAAGGGCATCGTGGTGGAGGTAGAGCCTATCTTCTGCTGCCTGTCCGGCGAGGGGGCTGAGTGCGCCATCCGGAAGGACGGCGGCGACGATGTGGACGTGACCACCGGTCTGCCGGTCATCGCCAGTGTCGCCCTCCGGCCCGAGCTGTCCGGCGAGGTGCGCATCCACGGCGGTGAGGGCGTGGGCCGGGTGACAAAGCCCGGTCTCGACCAGCCTGTGGGCGAAGCTGCCATCAACCACGTCCCCCGGGCCATGATAAAGGAAGCGCTGGAAAAAGAGGCCGAATCTGCCGGGTACGCGGGCGGTTTTGACGTCACCATCTCCATCGAGGGCGGGGCCGAAACGGCGAAGCGCACCTTCAACCCCCATATGGGCGTGGAAGGGGGCCTCAGCGTCCTCGGCACCAGCGGCATCGTCGAGCCCATGAGCCAGCAGGCCATCCTCGACACCATCCAGCTGGAAATGGGGCAGGCGGCGCTTCGGGCCGGAAGCCCCCGGCGGCTCATCCTCGCCCCGGGCAACTACGGCCTCGACTATCTCCACGAGAAGATGCCCGCCCTAAAGAATATCCCGGTGGTCAAGACCTCGAACTTCATCGGGGATACGATGGATATGGCGGCGGCATCCCACTTCGAAGAGGTGGTACTGGTGGGCCACATCGGCAAGCTGGTCAAACTGGCGGGCGGCGTCATGAACACCCACTCCCGAACAGCCGACTGCCGCACCGAGCTGCTCTGCGCCCACGCCGCCCTCTGCGGTGCATCCCGGGACGTCTGCGCGGCCCTGATGAACGCGGCCACCACCGACGCCTGCATGGAGATCTTAGACAAAGCAGAGATGAGAGAACCGGTGCTGTCCAGTCTGCTGGACGCCATCCAGCTCCACCTCGACCGCCGCGCCGCCGGGGCGTTCCGAGTGGGCGCGGTGCTCTTCTCGAATCAATATGGCCCGCTGGGCCAGACCAGAACTGCAAAGGAGCTGCTGGACGAATGGAAAAACGGATAGGCACTTTTTACGGCGTCAGCGTCGGCCCGGGCGACCCGGAGCTCATGACCCTGCAGGCTGTCCGCCGCCTCGAAAACTGTCCGGTCATCGCCGCGCCCCAGACCCCGAAGGGCGGGATGCTGGCGCTGGACATCGCAAAAGGTGCGGTGGAGCTGAGCGGCAAGACCATCCTGCCGCTGCGCTTCGCCATGAGCCTTGACCCGGCGGTGCAGAAAGCCGCCCACATCGAGGCGGCCCGGGCCGTGAAAGAATATCTCGACGCCGGGCAGGATGTCGCCATGCTCAACCTCGGCGACGTGTCCGTCTACGCCACCTTTGGCTACCTGCAGGAGATCTTGGAGGCCGAGGGCTGCAAGACCGTGATGCTCCCCGGCGTGACGAGCTTCTGCGCCGCTGCGGCCCGGCTGGGCCAGTCCCTGACGGGCAGCATGGAGCAGCCGCTGACCATCGCCCCGGGGCGCTGTGCCGCTGAGGTACTGGCCGCACCGGGCGCAAAAGTGCTGATGAAATCGGGCCGTCAGCTGCCCGAGACGCTGGCCGCGCTGGCCGACGCCGGGCTTTTGAGCCGGAGCGCGATGGTCTGTAACTGCGGCCTGCCGAACGAGGAGGTCTGGCCCGACCTGGCCGATTATGACCCGGCCCGGTCGGCGGGCTATTTCGCAACGATTTTGGTGAAGGAGGGGTAAGATATGGTCCATTTTGTAGGAGCCGGGCCGGGCGCGCCCGACCTCATCACCCGGCGGGGCGCGGCCCTGCTGGCCGATGCCGACTGCATCATCTACGCGGGCAGTCTCGTCAACCCGGCCCTGCTGGGGCTGGCGAAGCCCGGCTGTGCCATCTATAACAGCGCCGAGATGACGCTGGAACAGGTGCTGGACACCATCCGTGCCGCCGAAAAGGCCGGAGGCACCACGGTCCGCCTCCACACCGGAGACCCCTGCCTCTACGGGGCCATCCGGGAGCAGATGGACGCGCTGGACGCCGACGGCATCCCCTATGACGACACCCCGGGCGTGTCCAGCTTCTGCGGCGCGGCGGCAGCACTCTGTGCCGAGTACACCCTGCCCAATGTGAGCCAGACCGTCATCATCACCCGGATGGAGGGCCGCACTCCTGTCCCTGAGGCCGAGCAGCTGGAAAAGCTGGCCGCTCACGGGGCTACCATGGTCATCTTCCTCTCCATCGGGCTGGTGGACAAAGTCCAGCAGGCCCTTCTCGAGAGCGGCGGCTACCGCCTCGATACCCCTGCCGCTGTGGTCTATAAGGCCACCTGGCCCGAGCAGAAGGTGGTGCGCTGCACCGTCTCCACACTGGCCGAGGAGACCCGCAAAAACGGCATCACCAAGACCGCCCTCATCGTCGTGGGCGACTTTCTGGGCGAAAATTACGAGCGCAGCAAGCTCTATGACCCCGCCTTTACCACCGAGTTCCGGCAGGGGACGGAGGCCGGGCAGTGAGCCGAGCATATCTGGCCTTCACCGCAAAAGGCGAAGCGCTGGCCCATCGGCTGGCGGAAGCTCTGCCCGGCAGCGTGAGCCGCTGCGGCGGAGACGTGACCCTGAAAGGCTGGACGGCGGAGCATTTTGCACAGGATGAGGCCCTGATTTTTGTAGGAGCTGTGGGCATCGCGGTGCGGGCCATCGCGCCCCACTGCAGGAGCAAGGCCGCCGACCCGGCGGTGGTGGCCGTGGACGAGGGCGGGAACTTCGCCGTGCCGCTCCTGTCGGGCCATCTGGGCGGTGCCAACGCGCTGGCTCGGGCGCTGGCAAAAGCGTGCGGCGCGGTGCCGGTCATTACGACGGCCACCGACGTCAACGGTCTCTTCGCCGTGGACCTCTGGGCCAAGGCCCAGAACTGCGCTGTCCTTGAACCGGAGCGCATCAAGCGCGTCAGCGGCGCCCTGCTGGCCGGGCAGACTGTCCGGTACTGGTCGCCGTGGCCGGTGGCGGGGGAGACCCCCGCCGGAGTGAAAAAGGCTGACGCACCCGAAGCCGCCGACTTCGCCCTGACCCTCACGCCGCAGGGCGAGGCGCTCCACCTCGTCCCCCACATCGGGGTGCTGGGGGTGGGGTGCCGCCGCGGCACGACGGCCCAGCAGCTGGAAGAAGCCTTTGCAGCGTTCTGTGCCGCGTCCGGTCTCAGCCCGGCGGCGGTCTGCGCAGCTGCCAGCATCGACCTGAAAAAAGATGAGCCGGGGCTTGCAGAGTTCTGCAAAGTCCACGGCTGGCCCATCACGTTCTATCCGGCCGACGAACTGCGGGCCGTGCCGGGACAGTTCACCCCGTCGGCCTTTGTGGCAAGTGTCACCGGCGTGGACAACGTCTGTGAGCGCTCGGCGGTAAAAGCCTCGGGCGGGATGCTCCTTCTGCCCAAAACGGCAGGCGGCGGCGTGACGCTGGCGCTGGCCGTCCGCCCCTTTGCACCCGATTGGAGGACAGAGCAATGAGTGAGAGTAAAAAGACCGTGTTCGTCGTGGGGCTTGGCCCCGGCGGCGGACAGTTTCTGACCGTGCAGGCGCAGAGCGCCTTGCAGCAGGCCGAGGTGTTGTGCGGCTATACGGTCTACATCGACCTTGTGCGCCCCCTCTACCCGGAAAAAGAGTGCTACACCACCGGCATGACCCGGGAGATCGACCGCTGCCGCTGGGCGCTGGACACCGCCCGAGCGGGTCGGGACGTGGCGCTGGTCTGCTCCGGCGACGCCGGGGTCTACGGCATGGCCAGCCCGCTGCTGGAGCTGGCCGAAGAGTACCCGGACGTCAACGTGGAGGTCGTCCCCGGCCTGACCGCCGCCCTCAGCGGCGGGGCGGTGCTGGGTGCGCCGCTGGCCCACGATTTCTGCGTCATCTCGCTGTCGGACCGTCTCACGCCGTGGGAGGTCATCGAAAAGCGGCTGGTCTGCGCCGCTCAGGGCGATTTCGCACTGGCGCTGTACAATCCCTCGTCCAAGGGCCGCCCGGACTATCTGCGCCGGGCCGTGGACGTCCTGCTGGCGAACGGCAAAGCCCCGGACACCCTCTGCGGTTCTGTGCGGAACATTGGCCGGGAAGGGCAGGAAAAGCACATCCTGCCTCTCAGCCAGCTCCGGGACACCGAGGTGGATATGTTCACCACCGTCTTTGTGGGCAACGCCGCCACCCGCGCGCTGAGCGGGCGGATGGTCACGCCGCGGGGGTACCGCCGATGAACGTCGTTGTTTTCAGCGGCACCACCGAGGGGCGGGAGCTTTCCCGCCAGCTGGCGGCGCTGGGCATCGAAGTCACCGTCAGCGTGGCCACCCCGCTGGGGCAGGAAGAGCAGGGGAGCACCCCCGGCGTCACCGTCCGGTGCGGGCGGCTCCTGCCCGATGAGATGGCCGCGCTCTTGGGGGATGCCGCCCTCTGCATCGACGCCACCCACCCCTACGCGGTGGAGGCGACCAAAAACATCAAAGCAGCGGCAGAGAAGGCCGGGGTAGGATACCTCCGCCTGCTGCGCCCGGCCAGTCCGCTGCCGGAAAACTGTCTCGTCTTTGAGAGCGCAAAGCAGGCAGCCGAGGCGCTGGCCGCAAAAGAGGGCAACCTTCTATTGGCCACCGGGGCCAAGGAGCTGGCGCAGTTTGCGGCCATCCCGCCCGAGCGGCTCTACCCCCGTGTCCTGCCCACGCTGGAAAGCATCGCGGCCTGCGAGGCAGCGAATATCCCCCACCGCAACATCATCGCCATGCAGGGCCCCTTCAGCTTTGCCCTCAATCAGGCCATGATGGAACAGTTCCATATCCGCTGGCTCGTCACAAAGGACGGCGGCGCAGCCGGAGGCTTCGACGAAAAAGCCGCCGCTGCCTCTGCTGCCGGGGCGCAGCTGGTGGTCATCCGCCGCCCGCCCGAGCAGGGCGAGACGGCTTCCGAGGTGCTGAAACGCTGCAAGGAGATGATAAGATGAACGTGACACTCATCGGCATGGGCTCCGGCCAGCCGGAGAACCTGACCCTTCAGGGCCTGGCCGCACTGCGGCAGGCCGACCTCATTCTGGGCGCACGGCGTCTGCTGGCAGTTCTGCCTGCCGGCTGCACCGAGAACCGCGCCGCCGCCTACCGCCCCGACGAGGTGGCAGAGCTGCTGCAAACTTCCGGCGCAGAGAACGCCGTGCTGGTCTACAGCGGCGACACCGGCTTTTACTCCGGCGCGTCCTCCATGATGGAAAAGCTGGAGGCCCTCGGCGTCCGCGCCCGGGTGCTGCCCGGCCTTTCCAGCATCCAGCTACTGGCGGCGGCGCTGGGCCGTCCGTGGCAGGGGTGGAACCTTGTTTCGGCCCATGGCCGCACTTGTGACCCGGTGGCCGAGTGTATGCAGGGCAGACCCACCTTCTTCCTCACCGGCGGCAGCGAAGACCCCGCCACCCTCTGCGCCCAGCTGGCGGCAGAGGGCTTCGGGGACGTGCAGGGCGTCGTGGGCCAGTGCCTCGGCACGCCGGAAGAAAAGCTCTTCCGCGGCAGCGTCAAAGAGCTGGCCGCAGGCCGCTTCAACAGCCTGAGTGTCCTTCTCGTGGAGGCGGCGGAGGTGCTGCCCCGCCGCGCTCCGGGCCTGCCGGACGAAGCCTTCGAGCGGGGCGACGTCCCCATGACCAAGCAGGAAGTCCGGGCCGCTGTGCTGGCGAAGCTGGCCGTCCGCCCGGAAGACATCCTGTGGGACGTGGGGGCCGGGACGGGCAGCGTCAGCGTGGAGCTGGCATTGGCCGCGCCCCGAGGCCGGGTCTACGCAGTGGAGTGCAGGCCGGAGGGCTGTGCGCTCATCAAAGCCAACCGCGAAAAATTCAGGACCCGGAACCTCGTCCTCGTGGAGGGGCTTGCCCCCGCCGCCCTTTCGGACCTGCCCGCGCCGGACGCTGTCTTCATCGGCGGCAGCAAGGGCAGCCTTGCCGCCATCGTGGACGCCGCGCTGGATAAGAACCCCGACGCCCGCATCTGTGTGTCGGCCATCGCCCTTGAGACGCTTTCGGCGGCGGTGGCCGCGCTGACGGCCAGAGGCCGGACCGTGCAGGTGAGCCAGATCGCCGTCAGCCGGGCCAAGGCCGTGGGCGGGCTGCACCTCATGATGGCCCAGAACCCCATCTACCTCATCACAGGAGAATGACATGATACAGTTTCTGCTGGCGGCGCCCCGCTCGGGAAGCGGCAAGACCACCATGACCTGCGCCCTGCTCATGGCGCTGAAGCGGCGGGGCTGTGCGCCCTGCGCCTTCAAGAGCGGGCCGGACTACATCGACCCCATGTTCCACCGGGCCGTGCTGGGGGTGGAGAGCCGCAACCTCGACCTCTTTTTCTCTGCACCCGAGACGGTGCGCACCCTCTACGCGAAGGGTGCCGCCGGACACGGTGCGGCGGTGTGCGAGGGGGCTATGGGCTTTTACGACGGCCTCGGGGGCGTCAGCGACAGGGCCAGTGCGTGGCATCTGGCCGACACGCTGGGTCTGCCGGTGCTGCTGGTGGTGGAGCCAAAGGGTCAGAGCCTGACGCTGGCCGCAGAGCTGAAGGGACTCGACAGCTTCCGCACTCCCAGTCACATCGCAGGCATCCTGCTGAACAACTGCACGGCACGGATGCACGCTCTGCTGGCCCCGATGCTGGAAGAAGAGACGGGTCTGCCGGTGCTGGGCTTTCTGCCGAAACTCCCGGAGGCTGTCATCGGTTCCCGCCATCTGGGCCTCTACACGGCGGCGGAAGTGGAAAATTTACAGCAGAAGCTGGCCCTTCTGGCCGACGCGGTGGAGGAGCACATCGACTGGCCCCGCCTGCTGGCCCTCTGCGAAAAGGAGCCGCCCGTCCTGCCGGTGCAGCCGGAGACGCCTCCGGCCCGCGTCCGCATCGCCGTGGCGCAGGACGAGGCGTTCTGCTTTACCTACGCCGAGACGCTGGAAGCCTTCCGGGACGCCGGGGCAGAGGTGGTCTTTTTCAGCCCCCTCCGCGACACGGCCCTTCCGGAAAACATCGGCGGGCTGTATCTGCCCGGCGGCTACCCGGAACTTCACGCAAAAGAGTTGAGTGAAAATACCTCGCTTCTGCGCGAGATAAAGCAAAAAATCGAGTCCGGTCTGCCCACGGCGGCCGAGTGCGGAGGCTTCCTCTATCTGGGGCAGAGCCTCACGGACGCCGAGGGGCAGAGCTGGCCGATGGCGGGCGTTCTGCCGGGCGAAGCAAAAGATGCCGGACGTCTCGTCCGCTTCGGCTATGCCGCGCTGAGCGCAGACTCGGACAGTATGCTCTTCCGGGCCGGGGAGAGCTTTCCCATCCACGAATTCCACCACTGGGATTCCACCGCTAACGGCGTGGCCCTCGCAGCAAAAAAGCCGGTGGGCGGCGCAGAGTGGCGGTGCGGATTTATAGACGAGCATTTCTATGCGGGCTTCCCGCATTTGTACTGGGCGGGTACGCCCCTGCCGCAGCGCTTTGCCGCCGCGGCTGAAAATTACAGGAGAGACCATGACTGAGACAGAACTCGCCGCCCTCTGTGCGGCCATCACGCCGCCGGACAAAGCCGCCCGGGCGGCGGCGCACGCCCACTGGGCCAGCCTTGCAAAGCCGCTGGGCGGGCTGGGCGGATTGGAAACGACCATCGAGGACGCCGCCGCCCTCACCGGCAGCGCAAAGCTGGATATTTCCCGCCGGGCGGTGCTGGTGCTCTGCGCCGATAACGGTGTGGTGGCCCAGGGCGTCAGCCAGACCGACAGCAGCGTGACCCGCGCCGTGGCTGAGAACCTCGCCGCCCGCCGCACCAGCGTCTGCCGGATGGCACAGACCGCCCGGTGCGAGGTGGTGCCGGTGGATATGGGCATCGCGGGCGACCCGGTCCCGGGCGTCCTCGACTGCCGCATCGCCCCCGGCACAGCGGACTTCACCCTCGGCCCGGCTATGAGCAGGGCTGAAGCTGTGGAGGCCATCGGCAGGGGCATCCGGCTGGTGCAGGAGCAGAAGAAAGCGGGCGTCGGCCTGCTGGCTACCGGTGAGATGGGCATCGGCAACACCACGACATCCAGCGCCGTGGCCGCTGTGCTGCTGGGCCAGCCCGTCGAAGTGATGACGGGCCGGGGCGCGGGCCTTTCGGACGAGGGGCTTGCCCGGAAGATCGACGCCATCCATCGCGGCATCGCAAAAAATCAGCCCGACTCTGCCGATGCACTGGACGTGCTGGCGAAGCTGGGCGGTTTCGATATTGCCGGGCTCTGCGGCATCTTCCTCGGCGGGGCGATGGAAGGTGTGCCGGTTCTGGCCGACGGTTTCATCAGCTGTGTGGCGGCGCTCTGCGCTGTCCGGTTCTGCCCGGCAGCGGCCAAGGCTGTTTTTGCAAGCCATTGCTCCACCGAGCCGGCCGCAAAGCTGGTGCTGGACGCTCTGAACAAAAAAACCCTCATCACGGCGGGCCTGCATCTGGGCGAAGGCACTGGCGCGGTGGCCGCCATCCCGCTGTGGGATATGGCGCTGGCCGTCTACGATGGCTGTTATTCCTTTGAAGAGGGCGGCATCGAAGCCTACACGCCGCAGGGAGGCGAAGGATGCTGATGCTGGTGCTCGGCGGCGCGGCCAGCGGCAAGAGTGCCTACGCCGAGAGCCTTGTGCTCAAGACCGGCCTGCCCCGCTATTACCTCGCCACCATGCAGGTCTGGGATGCCGAGTGCGCCGCCCGGGTGGAAAAACACCGGAAAATGCGGGCGCAAAAGCAGTTCGAAACGCTGGAATGCCCGCTCCACCTCGACCGTCTGGCTCTGCCCGGCCGGGGGACCGTCCTGCTGGAAGACCTCGGCAACCTCGTCGCCAACGAGCTTTACAGCCCCGGCGGGGCAGGAAAGCACACCGCCGAGGCCGTTTTGGCCGGGCTGGAACGCCTCGCCGCCGGGTGTGATAACCTTATCGTCGTATCGAACGAGGTGTTCAGCGGCGGTGCCGACTACGCAGGCGACACCGACCAGTATCTGCTGGCGCTGGCGCAGGTGAACAACGCCTTCGCCGCCCGGGCGGACAACGTCTGCCGGGTGGTCTGCGGCTTGCCGGTGTACTACAAAGGGGGAGAAAAGCTGTGACTGTTTTGCAGACCATCGCGGTGGCCTTTGCGATGTTTTCGGCCCTGCCGGTGCCGCAGTTCGAGTGGAACGAAAAAAATATGCGGTACGCCATGTGTGCCTTCCCCCTCATCGGGCTGGTGTGCGGCGGGCTGTGGTGTCTCTGCGGCGTCCTGCCCCTGCCGGAGCTGGCCCGGGCGGCGGCGTTCTGCCTCGTGCCGGTGGCCGTCACCGGCGGCATCCATCTCGACGGCTACGCCGACACTTCGGACGCCCTCTCGAGCTACGGCGACCGCGAAAAAAAGCTTGAAATTCTGAAAGACTCCCACTGTGGGGCCTTCGCTGTCATCCGGCTGTGCTGCTACTTTGTGGCCTACTTCGGCCTCTGCGGCAGTGTGCGGTTCACACCCCGGGCGGGCCTGTGCTGGACGCTGGCGCTGGTGCTGGAGCGGGCGCTGTCGGGCTTTGCCGTGGCGGCGTTCCCGCTGGCGAAAGACACCGGCCTCGCCCATACTTTTGCCACAGCGGCCGACAAGCAGACCGTCTGCCGCTTCCTCTGCGGCCTGTCGGCTCTGCTCATCCTGGCGCTGACGGCGCTGGGCGGCGGCGGGCTGGCGGCGGCGGCGCTTCTGGCGCTGTGGCGCTATTATTTCGTGGCAAAAAAGCAGTTTGGCGGCATCACCGGCGACCTGGCCGGGTGGTTTTTACAGCGGGCCGAGCTGTGGATGCTGGCGGCGCTGGCCGTCAGTCAGTGGGGAGGAGTGCTGTAAATGATGTTCATCACAGGGCCGCTCTACAGCGGCAAGCGCACCTTTGCGCGGAACTTCCGGGGCAGCGTCATCGCCGATGTGCAGGACGCCGCCGCCGAGACTCAGACCCCGGAGCAGCTCGAAACGCTGGCCCGGGAGCTGGCGGAATATGATATTGTCATCGCCACCGAGGTCGGCGGCGGTGTTGTCCCGATGGATGCTGAGGAGCGCGCCGGGCGGGAGGCCGCTGGACGGCTGGCCTGCCTGCTGGCAGAGCGTGCCGACTGCGTGGTGCAGATGTTCTGCGGCATCCCGACGGTATTGAAAGGAGAATTACCCCAATGTTGATTTATCTGCTGCGTCACGGCCTGACCGAATACAATGCCCAGAAGCGCTATCAGGGCCAGCGCGACATCCCGCTCTCGGCGGAGGGCCTGAGCCAGCTGCGCCGGGCCGACATCGACCCGAAGGTGGTCTATATCACCCCGCTGCAGCGGACGGCCCAGACGGCCCGGGTGCTCTTCCCGGAGGCAGAGCTCGTGGTCGTGAAAGAACTGCAGGAGATGTGCTTCGGCAGCTTCGAGGGCAAAAACTACGTTGAGATGGAGCACGACGCCGATTATCAGGCGTGGGTGCAGGCCAACTGCGAGAGCAAATGCCCCGACGGTGAGCGGAAGGACGACTTCTCGAACCGCATCTGCAGCGCCTTCTCTGCTCTGGTGGACAAGGCGCTGGCCGACGGCGAAGAGCTGCTGGTCATCCTGGCCCACGGCGGCACCCAGATGGCGGCCATGGAGCGGTACGCCCTGCCCAGGCGCGATTATTATGCGTGGTGCGGCCCCAACGCGGGCGGCTATGTGCTGGATGCCGCCGACTGGGCCGAGAAGCGCCAGCTCCGCCTCGTGAAGACTGTGCAGTACACGAAAGACGCGGAGGCCGGCGTATGATGACCGTCTGGGCTGTGCTGGGAGGCTTCGAGCTGGATGCCATTTTCGGCGACCCGGCGTGGCTGCCCCACCCGGTGGTGTACATGGGCAAAGCCATCTCCCGGCTGGAAAAATTCCTCCGCACCCGCCTGCCCAAAACGCCTCAGGGCGAGCTGCTGGGCGGCGCGGTGCTGGCGTTCTGCCTGCCGGTGGGGACGCTGCTGCTCACGGGCCTTGTCTGCTGGGGCGCGGCGATGCTTCACCCCCTGCTGGGGCTTGCCGTCCAGATGTTCTGGTGCGGGCAGGCGCTGGCCGCAAAGGGACTGGTGCAGGAGAGCACGAATGTCTATGTCGAGCTGAAAAAAGGCAGCCTGCCCGCCGCCCGAAAGGCCGTGAGCCGCATCGTGGGCCGCGACACCGAAGCCTTGACTGCCGAGGGCGTGACCAAAGCGGCGGTGGAGACGGTGGCCGAAAACGCCAGCGACGGCGTCATTGCGCCTTTGCTTTATATGCTGCTGGGCGGTGCGCCGCTGGCCCTGACCTACAAGGCCATCAACACCATGGACAGTATGCTGGGCTACAAAAACGAAAAATATCTCTACTTTGGCCGTGCCGCTGCAAAACTGGACGATGTGGCGAACTATATCCCGAGCCGTCTGGCGGCGCTGCTCTGGATCATGGCGGCGGCGTTCACCCGCAATGACGCCAAGGGTGCATGGCGTATCTGGCGGCGGGACCGCCGCAATCACGCAAGCCCCAACAGCGCCCAGACTGAGAGCGCCTGCGCGGGCGCGCTGGGCGTTCAGCTGGCCGGGCCGGCCTACTATTTCGGGGAATATTATCCGAAGCCCACCATCGGCGATCCGCTGCGGCCCATCGAGCCGGAGGATATTCTGCGGGCCGATCGGATGATGTATGTAGCCAGCGGGTTTGCGCTGGCGTTTGGATGTGCGATACGGGGGTTCTTGGGATGAAACAACTGGTCCATGGCGGTGACTGGATGGGCTACCGCGAACGCTTTGGCCGCGACGCGCTGGACTTTTCGGCGAACGTCAGCCCACTCGGTCTGCCCGAAGGGGTGGCGCAGGCCATCCGGGACACTCTGCCTCTGGCCGACCGCTACCCCGACCCCCTCTGCCGTACCCTGCGGGCGGCGCTGAGCCGGGCCGAGGGTGTGCCGCAGGAGCGTATCCTCTGCGGCAACGGCGCGGCAGACCTCATCTTCCGGCTGGTCTGGGCCGTAAAGCCCCATAAGGCGCTGGTGACTGCCCCGACTTTTGCCGAGTACGCCTCTGCATTGGATACGGTGGGGTGCGAAGTGAAACGCTTCTTCCTCGATGAAACGAATGATTTCGCCCCGGCGGACGCCCTCGTGGACGCCGTGGACGAGAGCATCGACATGGTGTTCCTCTGCCAGCCGAACAATCCGACGGGGCAGCTGGCCTCACCCGAACTGGTGAAAAAGCTGCTGCGCCGGTGCGAGGAGTGCCGCACGATTTTGGCCGTAGATGAGTGCTTTCTGGACTTTCTGCCCGACGCCGACGGGTGGACCGCGAAGCCTCTGCTGGAAAGTGGGAACCTCGTCATCCTGAAAGCTTTCACCAAGCTCTACGGCATGGCCGGCGTCCGGCTGGGTTACTGCCTCTGCGGCGACGAAACGCTTCTGGAAAAAATGCAGACAGCGGGCCAGCCGTGGGCCGTGTCCAGTCTGGCGCAGGCGGCAGGCGTCGCGGCCCTGAAAGAAACCGCTTATGTGGACGAAGTGCGCGCCCTTATCGCCCGGCAGCGGCCCGTTCTGACGGCGGGCCTGCGGGCGCTGGGCCTGCGGGTCATCGATGGAAAGGCAAACTATCTGCTCTTCCGCGCGCCCGCCGACCTGAACGAGAGGCTTCGTCCGCTGGGAACACAGGTGCGCAGCTGCGCGAATTATCCGGGCCTCGGGCCGGAGTGGTACCGCACGGCGGTGCGCACGGCCCCCGAGAACGCCCGGCTGCTGGAACTTATGAAAGAGGTGCTGGGATGAGCAGGGCAAAATGCATCATGGTGCAGGGTACGATGAGCGGTGCAGGCAAAAGTCTGCTCTGCGCGGCGCTCTGCCGCATTTTTGCGCAGGACGGCCTGCGCGCTGTGCCGTTCAAGAGCCAGAACATGGCTCTGAACAGCTTCGTCACCAAAGACGGCCTCGAGATGGGCCGGGCGCAGGTGGTGCAGGCGCAGGCCGCCGGTGTCGAGCCGGACGTGCGGATGAACCCCATCCTCCTGAAGCCCAGCAGTGACGTGGGCAGTCAGGTCATCGTCAACGGCGAGGTGCGGGGCCAGATGAAAGCGTCGGAGTATTTCCGCACGAAACGGCAGCTGGTGCCGGACATCCTGAAGGCATATGACAGCCTCGCCGAGGAGGCTGACGTCATTGTCATCGAGGGCGCAGGCAGCCCGGCGGAAATCAACCTCAAGAGCGAGGACATCGTGAACATGGGCCTCGCCGAGATGGTGGACGCGCCGGTGCTTCTGGTGGGCGACATCGACCGGGGCGGCGTGTTCGCCCAGCTATACGGCACGGTGGAGCTGCTGGAAGAAAAAGAACGCCGGCGCATCAAGGGACTCGTCATCAATAAATTCCGTGGAGACGTAGAAATTCTGCGCCCCGGCCTTTCGATGCTGGAAGAAAAGACCCATCTGCCCGTGGTGGGCGTCGTACCGTACCTGAAGGTGGACATCGAGGACGAGGACTCCCTGAGCCAGCGCCTCGAGATGCGGGACGGCAAAAAGCCGCTGGATGCGGCTATCATCCGTCTGCCGCATCTGTCCAATTTTACGGACTTTATGCCGCTGGAACAGCACCCGCTGCTGGGCGTGCGGTATGTTTCGAACGCTCATGAGCTGGGTGCACCCGACCTCATCCTGCTGCCGGGCACGAAAAACACGGTGGACGACCTGCTCTGGCTGCGGCAGTGCGGGCTGGAAACGGCTTTGCTCAAGCTGGCCGCGAAAGGCACGCCGGTGTTGGGCGTCTGCGGCGGCTACCAGATGCTGGGCCAGACCCTCGACGACCCCACCGGCAGCGAGAGCGGCCGGCCGCAGACTCTGCGGGGGCTAGGTCTGCTGCCCACCCGGACCGTGTTCAGCGAGCAGAAGCGCCGCGCACAGGTCAAAGCGACCGTCGCCGCCGCCCCCTTTGCGGGTGCAGAGCTGGAAGGCTACGAGATTCACACCGGCGTGACCGAGGCTGAGGGCGAACCTTTCGCCCACTACCCCGACGGAGGCCGGGAGGGCTGTGTGCAGGGCAATGTGTTCGGCACCTACCTCCACGGTCTGTTCGACACCGGCACGCTGACCGAGGCGCTGGCGGGCTGGCTCTGCCGCCGGAAGGGCATCGACCCCTCCGACGCGGCCCTCATCCCGATGGAAGAGTACCGCCGCCAGCAGTTCGACATCCTGGCCGACGGCGTGCGCGGGGCGCTGGATATGGACGCGGTGTATGCCGCGATGGGAATGGAGAAGCGCTGAATGGAACAGGGACTTTTGCATCTGTACTGGGGCGACGGAAAGGGGAAGACCACCGCCGCTATGGGTCTTGCGCTCCGTGCGCTGGGGTCCGGGAAGCGGGTGGTCATCGTCCAGTTTTTGAAGGGCGGGAACAGCGGCGAGATACCGCTTCTGGCCCAGCTTGGCGCGGAGATCTACCGGGGCAAGGCCGGGCAGAAATTCGTCTTTCAGATGACGCCGGAGGAAAAGGCCGCGACCCGAGAACTGCAAAACCAGAACCTCGCCGCCGCCATAGCACAGCCTGCCGACCTGCTGATACTGGACGAAGCCGGGAGCGCAGAAGAGCTGGATATGGTGGACGTCGATCTATTAAAAAAGGCCGTTCTGGAACGGCCTGCCGGATGTGAGTGCGTCCTGACGGCCCACACGCCGCCCCAGTGGATGCTGGACGCCGCCGACTACTCCACCGAGATGAAATGCCACCGCCACCCCTACCAGAAGGGGATAAAAGCACGAAAGGGGATAGAATATTGACGCCGCAGCATCATTTACCTGCTGACATTGAGCGGACGAGCTTCCACATCATCACCGAAGAGCTGGAAATGATGGGCATGACCCCGCCGCCCGAGCACGAAGCCGTGGTCAAGCGGGTCATCCACACCACCGCCGACTTCGACTATGCGCGGAATCTCCACTTCACCCCCCGCGCGGTGGAGCAGGCCGTCAAGGCCCTCCACGCCGGGGCCGTCATCGTGACCGATACAAACATGGCGCTGGCCGGCATCACCAAACCCGGTCTGGCGAAGCTGGGCGGCACGGCCTGCTGTTATATGGCTGACCCCGAGGTGGCCGCCGCCGCAAAAGAGGCTGGCACCACCCGGGCCGTCGCAGCGATGAAAAAGGCAGCGCAGGAGCATCCCGGGGCCATCCTCGCCGTCGGCAACGCGCCCACGGCTCTGCTGACGATTGCAGAACAAATCGAAAGCGGCCTGCGGCCCGCACTGGTCATCGGTGTGCCGGTGGGCTTTGTGAACGTGGTGGAGAGCAAGGAGCGGCTCTTCGCCGTCTGCGAAAAGCATGATGTACCGGCCATCGTGGCGATGGGCCGCAAGGGCGGCAGCAATGTGGCCGCCGCCATCTGCAACGCCCTCATCTACTCCGCCGCCGAGATGCTCGACCCCTCGGCCCGGGGATGGAAGTGAGCGATAAGTTTTGGAGGAGCGCAATGAACCCTACAAGAAAGACCGATGAAAGCTTTTACCGGCTGTTTTCCGCGTCTCACACCGTTTCAGAGCATCTGACCAAGCGGGAGGACAGCGAGCTGCGCGATAAATACGACCACAACGCGTTCTGCTATTACAGCCAGCCCTCGGCAGATGAAGTCCGGGCCGCGCTGGCCTACCAGAAAGAGCGGGGAGACACCTTCCTCAAGCTGGAAGGGTACGAGCCGCTGGCCGATGCATTCGGCATGGAGTGCGAAGAGACCCTGACGATGGTTCTGCCCCCGGAAACAGACATCCGCAGCTGGAAAACGAACCCGGATGTTTCGATCAAGGCCCCGGACGCAGACCAGCTGGAACAGCACGAACTGAAATACTACGGCCCGTTGTACGGAGATGATTTTACCGTGCGGAACAACCGGAACCTCCGGGAAAAGCTGACCTACCTCGGCGCGTATCTGGGCGGGAAGCTGGTGGGTGATTGCTATATTTTCGCATCCGATGGGTATGTCTGCATGGACGGCCTGCTGGTGGACGAGGATTTTCGGCACCAGTACGTCGCCATGACCCTGATGAAGTATATTGCCGAAAAGGCGCAGGAGCGCGGAGAGATCCTGTATCTTCACGCTGACTCCGAGGATACACCGAAGGAACTGTATGCGAAGATGGGATTTCAGGCCGTTGACAAGCTCTATGAATATCTCTGCACCGATTTCTCGAAACTGAAAATATGAACGAATGCGCGCCGGATACGGCGATGGGCCTCCCAATGCGGGAGGCCTTTCTGTTACACCGTCGCCAGCACGGCGAGGATGCTCTGCCAGCGTTTGTTCTCGACCACAGGTGCACGGCGGACGGGCCGGGACTGTACAGGCTGAGGCCGCTGAGCCGTCTGGGGCAGGGGAGCAAAAAGCGCAGACTGCCATGCGGCGGCAAGCTGCATGGCCTCCGGGCAGCTCTGCAGGGTGCGGCGCTCGGCCCCGGCGAGGTAGTCGCCCAGCCAGCAGAGGATGGCCGCGATGTTCAGCTGCTCTGCGGCGCGGGTGCTCCAATAGCTCCAATGGGCGGGACGGCCCACGAACCGCTCCACCGTGATGAACGCACCCTCCCGGGCAGCAGAAGGGGAGACCGTCCCACAACCACCGGCAGTATGGGCCAGAACATCCAGAATGCGCGCCATCCGGCCGCTGTCGAGGGCGTCGTCCCGGACAAAAGCAGAGAAATCCGTCTGGGCCAGCAGACCGTCGGCGGTGGCGGGGAAGCGCCCCGTCAGCTCGCCCGAGGCGTTGTGGCAGCTCTGCCACCCTTTGCGGACGAGCTGGAAGTTCAGCTTCTGACGTCCCATCGTGGAATAGAACACCCGGGCCTTGCCGCTGACCGGCTCCTGCCGCAGCTCGAGATAAGCGTCTGAGCCTCCGAGGTCTTGGACCTTGACGCTGAGCACAAGGCGGTACTCAGGCTTCTGGCTGGACATGGCAAGATGCATCTCTTCAAAATAACGTGCGGCATCCATAGCGGTTCTCCTTCCTGTGGGCGCGGGGTGATGTGTAGGTGTGCGGCCCTTCGTTGGTTGTAGTATATCATAAATTGCGCCAAGATACAACTATAAGTTTGCAAATAAACCAAAAAACTTTTTGATTCTTCTGCAATGCAAAACAAGATGGTTGTGAACGACAACAAAAATACGGGGCCGCTGGCAGCAGATACAACTGCACAGCGGCCCCGTACATTATTATGATTCAGTCGCCCAGCTCCCGTATCTCGTTCTGGATGAGTCGGCCTGCGGCCCGGGCCAGCTGGTCCATACCCCGGATGCGGGCCATGTTCTTGCCGTAGATGCGGGAGGCGTCGGCGGCGCTGGCGTCTTCGCCCATAAAGACGGCGGAGACCCGCAGACCCTTCCGCTGCAGCGCCCGCACCTCGGCGGCGGCGTCCTCCACGCCCGCGCTGCCGCCGTAGTCGCGGCCCAGCGGGTCATCGGGGGAGGGCGGGATGCGGCGGCTGTCGTTGGGGGAGGCATCCGTCAGAAGGACGAGCAGGTGCCGCGCGGCGGGGCCGGGGTCGAAGTCGATGAGGTCGCCTGCGGCCCGCAGAGCCAGACCGTCCCGGTTCCAGCCCGAGGCGAAATACTGGCAGATGCCCTGTAAGCTCTTCTCCTTGAAGCCCTTGAGCACCCGCAGAACGGTGTAGCCCCGCAGGCTGGAAAAGCAGCTCACCCGCACCGGGATGCCGCAGGCCGCGAGGCTCTGGGCGAGGATAGATCCCTGCGCCGCGATGACCTCCTGACAGTGGAGGCGGGAAGCCGAAGCATCCAGCAGCAGGTCAACGGTGAAGGACGGGTGGTTCTCTTCCTCCGCACAGCGGAACACCCGGTCGTCGTCCATGACGGTGCGCCAGACCCGCTCCGGGTCGAGGTTGCCGCTGCGGGCGACCCGGGCGTTGGGCTGCTGGTGGACGAGGATGCAGTTGCGTATCTGTTCGGTCAGCCGCAGCACGACGCTGCGGTGAAGCTCGAGATTTTTCGAATAGTACGCCCGGTTCCGCTCAGCCTGAAGCTGGGCCTGTTCGGCCAGGTGCTTTGCCTCGGGGGTAGGGGCCTGCTCCGGGCTGGGGACGCCGGAGGCAAACCAGAGGTGACAGCCCAGATGCTCCCCGGTGCAAAGCTCCTGCTCGGCCTTCCGCAGCCGTTCGGGCGGGTAGAGCGACCGGCCAAAGCAGCTTTCGATGTAGGCGTGGTCTTCCTCGGCGCGCTGGCGCAGGGTGATGTGGGCCAGCCGCTTGTCGGCGTGGATGCCGCTGCCGGAGGCGTCCACCGAGCCGGAATGCTCCACTGTGACCCGGTCGGTCTTTATCATCTGGGTGGGCATGGTGCGGGTCATGAGGGACGCCAGCAGGCCGTCCAGATGGAGATGCAGCCCGGCCTTCTGATGTACCGTGCCGTTGAACAGCTCGAATTTGGCGTAGACGGCCAGCAGTGCGGCTTTCAGCTCGTCCGGCTTCGGGGGCGTCTCGGGACTGAGGGCGGCGTCGAGATTCTTTTCGTAGGGGGTCATGACCGGCGGCGTGCGCCCCTGCACAGCCCGCCAGCGCGCGGCCTGCATGGAGTAGACCAGCTGGTTCTTCGCCATCCACTCCTGCCGCGAGAGCTTGTACTGGATGCCGAAAAAGTAGTCCGCATGGGCGCGGCGGAGGGCCGAAAGCACCGGGCGGCGGGGCAGTTCCAGCGCGTAGACCGCGCTCTCGAGGTAGAGCCAGGTCAAATCGTCCAGCATGGCCTGCCGGATGTCGCCCTCCCATGCGTCAAAGAGGCTGCGCACCAGCTCGTCGCCGTAGTATTTGTGGACCAGCCCCACGACGCAGTTCATGTAAAAATCAATGGTGCCGTCGGTGTTCCGGGCGAGGAACAGCGGCTCGAAGCCGTAAGCTCCTGCCGCTGCCCACACCTGATTGGCGGCCCGCCGCTCTTCGGCGGTGTAGCTCTGCGCTTCCATAAAAACGCCCCTTTTTTATCGCAATTTTCAAAAATAGTGCCTATCGAAACGACATATTTGCGATATGCAGTTTGCGGATGTTGCTTGTGCATTAAAAACGCAAACTG
>OLGH01000987.1_pt1 | contig 30030 bp, 30 predicted proteins | sample 1604851 | NCBI WGS metagenome assembly OLGH01 (sample SAMEA3888894, study PRJEB22519) | human gut metagenome | biome: human gut; feature: human-associated habitat; material: faeces | place: Denmark | collected 2010 | reverse complement strand
GAAGTTCAACTGCATCGACGGCCTGATCACCAACTTCCACCTGCCGGAGAGCACCCTGATCATGCTGGTGTCCGCTCTGTACGGCTACGAAAAGACCATGCACGCCTATGAAGTAGCCGTGGCAGAAAAGTACCGCTTCTTCTCCTTTGGCGATGCTATGCTCATTTTGTGATTTTTTTGTAATTGCGGCATAATGCTGCTGTGATCATTCTGATAACTTGCAGGCTTGCTGCCTACACCGAGGCTGCACGGCTGTTTTCCGTGCGCAGAAAGGAAAAGACCATGCCTTCTTTGACGACCTACACCCTGCTCAAGCAGGAACACAACGCCCGACGGGGCGAGTTCAAAACCGTGCACGGCACGGTGCAGACCCCTGCCTTCCAGAACGTTGCCACCGCCGGTGCCATCAAGGGCGGCCTGTCGGCGCAGGATCTGAAGGATATCGGCGCGCAGGTCATGCTGTGCAACACCTACCACCTGCATCTGCGTCCCGGCGACAAGCTGGTGGCAGATATGGGCGGCCTGCACAAGTTCACCCGCTGGAACGGGCCTATCCTGACCGACAGCGGCGGATTTCAGGTGTTCAGTCTGGCAAAGCTGCGCAAAATCACCGAAGAGGGCGTGACCTTCGCCTCTCATCTGGACGGTCACCGCATCTTCATGGGGCCGGAGGAGAGTATGCAGATCCAGGCAAATCTGGGTTCTACCATCGCCATGGCCTTTGATGAGTGCGTGGAGAACCCCGCCCAGCACGATTACTCCAAGGACAGCTGCGAGCGCACCACCCGCTGGCTGAAGCGCTGCAAGGCTGAAATGGCACGCCTGAAGCACGAGGGTATCTCGGTCAACCCGGATCAGCTGCTGTTCGGCATCAATCAGGGCTGCACCTATGCAGACCTGCGCGTGGAGCACATGAAGCAGATCGCCGAGCTGGAGCTGGACGGCTACGCCATCGGTGGTCTGGCTGTGGGCGAGCCCACCGAAGTGATGTATGAGATGATCAGTCAGGTGGAGCCGTATATGCCCAAGGACAAGATCCGCTATCTGATGGGCGTCGGCACCCCCGGCAACATCATCGAGGCCGTTGCCCGCGGCGTGGATCTGTTTGACTGCGTTATGCCCAGCCGCAATGCCCGCCACGGTCATCTGAATACATGGAGCGGTATCATCAACATCAAAAATGCCAAGTACGAGCGGGACGAGCGTCCCATCGACCCCGCCTGCGGCTGCCCGGTGTGCCGTAATTACTCCCGTGCCTACATCCGGCACCTGCTCAAGGCAGACGAGATGCTGGGTATGCGCCTGACCGTGATGCACAATCTGTGGTTCTATAACCACCTGATGGAACGTATCCGGGATGAACTGGATGCCGGCACCTTTACCGCCTTCCACGACAGATACGTGAAGCTTCTGGATACCCGAATTTAAACTTTAGCCTTGCAACAAGGCCGATAAGAGGGTATAATAGCATTATCTGAATTTTTGAGAGGAGATTTTGCCCCATGCAATTTCTGACTACCACGTCCGAAGGCTATATCAGCCTGTTCTTCACGCTGGCACTGATGCTGGTCCTGCTGTACTTCATGATCTACCGTCCCCAGAAGAAGCAGGAAAAGAAGGATGCCGCTATGCGCAGCAGTCTGGAGATCGGCGATCAGGTCACTACCATCGGCGGTGTCATTGGCCGCGTTGTCGCTATCAAGGACGACACTTTTGTTCTGGAGACCGGCGCTGACCGCGTGAAGATCCGCTTCACCAAGTCTGCTATCTCTTCGGTCGAAAAGCTGAACATGGACAAGGCTCCTGCCGATAAGAAGTAAGCACTTAACCGTGCATACATGAACCGTCTCCCTGCATAGACTATGTGCAGGGAGGCGGTTTTGTTATGTCTGAGTCTCGAGGTTTCCCGGCGGAGCTTCTTTCGTTTGCGCTTTTCGGGGCGCTGGGGGTGGCCGTAACAGCGGCGGCGCTGGCTGGTTTTGCGCATCTGATGGTCGGGCACGGCTGCTCCGGCAGTGTCGTGCCGATACTTGCCACAACAGCCGTATGCATGGGCAGTTTGCTGTGTGCACTGGCGGCAGCGTTCTGTAAAAAGGCGCGCGGTCTGCTGACCGGACTGCTCCAAAGTGCATTTCTGGCAGTGCCGCTGGCGCTTTCTGCTGTATGGAACGGCACCGCTGCCGCGCCGGCTGTAGTGTGCCGTATTCTGGCGGTGCTGCTCTGCGGCTGTATCGGAGGGCTGCTTGGGGTCACCCTGCGCAGCCGCAGGCACACGCTTCGTTGATCGATCCGGCAAATCGAATCCATCAGAGGAGAAAACAGCGTATGTGGATCTATGAACAGACCAAACCGGAGGAAAACCTGTCCTTGCTGCCACAGACGGTCAGTCTGCCGGTGCAGAAAGCAGAGCCTGCTCTGCCGACTGTACCGAAAACCGCACCGGAAACCGTAGAGAAATTTCCGCAAAAAGAACCCTGCATCCCATCAAAGCGGCACGCCACCCGGGATTGCTGGTTGCTGGCTGCGGCCTTTCTGTTGGGGTGCACGGCAGCCGGTGTATTGCAGGCCGTATGCGATGCCCGGCAGGCAGAACTGCTGCAGTATTATCTGAAGGCATGGCAAAGGCTGTTTGCACCGGGCAGCTTGCAGGGTACCGTACAGCTTTTCGGCATGGAATATTTGGCTCTCGGCCTTGTGGTCAGCCTGTTTCTGGTATTGGGGCTGTCTGCCCTTGGGCCTATAATGATCTTTGGCAGCATGATGTTGTACGGTTTGGGCAGCGGGTTGCTTATGGTACAGCTTTGCGCCGCAGGCGGATGGAAAACGGTACTTCTGGCGCTGCTGTGGACAGGCCTGCCGGCGGCAGCAGCAAGTGGCTGTCTATGCTTTTTCGGGGCTTGTGCTTTGCAGGTCAGCAGCCGGATCCACGCCTACTCCTTCCGCAGGCATCCCGGCGGACAAGCCCGCCCCGGGGTACAGGTACTGCTGGGACAATATCTGCTGACCATGGTGGTGCTGCTGCCGCTGTGCGGTGCGGCAGCAGGGCTTTCGTATCTTGGCAGTCGCCTGTGAACAGCATCCTTTTCTTGCGGGTTTTGGCACAGTGTGTTACAATAACAAAAGACCATAATAAATGAGGGACAGACATGAAACTAAAATCCGTCTATGTATGCTCCAATTGCGGAGAGACAAGCCCCCGCTGGATGGGGCGCTGCCCCAGCTGCGGCAGCTGGAATACCATGAACGAGGACGTTGTAGCCGAGGCGCCCAAGGCGGGGACTCCTGCTGCCCGGCAGGCTGCTGCGGCTCGTCAGGAGGGCGTGACCACCCTGACCGCCCGGCGGCTGTCAGAGATCAGCACCACGGAGGAAAAAAGCCGTATCCTGACCGGCATCTCTGAGCTGGACCGCGTATTGGGCGGCGGCATCGTGCTGGGCGGCGTGGTACTTTTGAGCGGTGAGCCGGGCGTGGGTAAATCCACTATGCTGTTACAGCTATGCGGCGCCATCTCCAACCAGCACAGCGTATTGTATATCACCGGCGAGGAGTCTGTCCGGCAGGTCAAGCTGCGTGCAGCGCGGCTGAAGGTACCGCAGGATAACATCTTTCTGGCGGCGGAAAATGACGTGGATGAGATCTGCGGTTTAATCGAAAAAGAAAAGCCGGATCTTGTGGTCATCGACTCTATCCAGACCATGCGCTGCATGGATATCTCGTCCTCGTCCGGCACAGTCAGTCAGGTGAAGGAAAGTGCCGCGCGGCTGCTGGCAGTCGCAAAAAAGCAGGAGATCCCCATGTTCATTGTGGGTCATGTGAATAAGGACGGTGCAATTGCAGGCCCCAAGGTCATGGAGCATATCGTGGATACGGTGCTCTACTTTGAGGGTGATAAAATGCTGCCGTACCGCATTCTGCGGGCAGCCAAAAACCGCTATGGCTCTACCAATGAGCTGGGAATGTTCGATATGACCGGCACAGGACTTGCCGAGATCGAAAACCCCTCCCAGATGCTGCTGGAGGGGCGTCCGCTGGGGGTCTCCGGCAACTGTGTGGCCTGCACCATGGAGGGCAGCCGTCCTATCCTGAGCGAGATACAGGCACTTGCCACCAAGACGAATTTCCCGGCACCTCGCCGTGCTTGCAGCGGATACGACTATAACCGCATGAATCTTTTGATCGCCGTGCTGGAAAAGCGGGCAGGGTACTTCTTTGGCAATCTGGATGTCTACGTTAACATCGTAGGCGGCATTGCGTTGCGGGATACCGCCTGCGACCTTGCAGTCTGCCTGAGCATGGTCTCCTCGCTGCTGGACCGCCCGGTCAGCGATAAGCTTATCGCCATCGGAGAGGTAGGTCTGGGCGGGGAAGTGCGCAGTGTGCCCAATCTGGAACAGCGCCTGCACGAGGCAGAGCGTATCGGCTTTGAGCGGGCAGTTATCCCTAAGCACAGTCTTGCGCATCTGAATGCCGCAGATTATCCCGGCATGAAGCTGGTTGGCGCAGCTTATATTGCAGATGCCATCAATGCGCTGAAAAACGACCGCCTGTGATGAAACGAGGAACCTATGTCGATCTATCTGGACGAAAGAAACCCCGGTAAGCACGCGCCCTTTGAGGATGCCGCCCCGGATATTGTAGAATATGTGCGGTATCTTGAGGTGATCGCCGGTAAAAGTGCCAACACGGCTTTCAATTATTACTGTGACCTGCGCTCTTTCAGCCGCTTTATGAAGCGCCGCCGCGGTCTTGTGCCAACAGATGCAGAATTTAAAGAAATTGACCCCAAGGGGCTGGACACAGCCTTCTGGGGCAGCATAACAAAAGAGGACATCTACGAGTATCTTTATTTTCTGAACCGGGAATGCGGCAACAAAAAATCCTCTACCGCCCGGCGGCTGGCCAGCCTGCACGGCTTTTATGATTATCTGGTCAATCAGGTCAACCGCTTAACCGAGGACCCTACGGCGGCTATCCGCCCGCCCAAGCAGGATAAAGTATTGCCCAAATATCTGACAGCAGAGCAGTCCATCTCGCTTTTGGAGAGCACCCAGACCCAGAGCGATTTCCCGGAGCGGGACTATTGCATGGTGGTGCTGTTTCTCAACTGTGGTATGCGTCTTGCAGAGCTGGTAGGCATGGACCTTGGAGACATTGATTTGGAGCAGCGGCAGATTCGCCTGTTCGGCAAAGGCCATAAGGAACGCATGGTCTACCTGAACGATGCCTGTGTGGAGGCAATACAGCTGTATCTGCATAAACGCAACACCATGGAAGGGCTTTCACCCAAGGAAAAAGCGGTATTTATCACCCGTATGCGCAAGGAACGCATCTCGAACCGCAGGGTAGAACAGCTGATCTCCGGCGCAATGAAGGCTGCCGGACTGAAGGGCTTTTCCACCCATAAGCTGCGCCATACCGCTGCAACCCTGATGTATCAAACCGGCAATGTGGATATCCTTACCCTCAAGCAGCTTCTGGGTCACAGCAGCGTCGGAACAACGCAAATTTATACGCACCTGCAAGAATTTCAGGTGCGCTCTGCCATTGAAGAAAACCCGTTGGGCAAGGTACTGCCCATAAAAGCCGCAAAAGCGACCTTGGATACAACAGAAATGGCAGGGGAGATGCCACCTGAAAATGCCCCGGCGGGAGAGGACGATTCTGAGCCGTCCGGCCCTATGGCGGCCTTTGAGGGCGCTGCACAGGATGGCTTCCGAGCAGATATCTCGGCAATGTCTGCCGAAGAAACCGACGACTCATCGAACGATACTTAAACCACTAAGATCTTATAACCTGAATAGCGCTTGAAATGATGCAAAGGCCTATGACACGATCCGGCTTGACCGGATTAAAGTCATAGGTCTTTATAATTTACATTATAAGCGGTCAGCATCCATACATAAGAAACGATCTGGTCGAAACACGCAAAGTAATGTCTACACAAAAGCAACTGAACAACCACAGCCGTAACATGAAATGTTATAAAGCAAGCGCATAGAGATGCTTGCCGGAATAAAATTGCTGGAGCAAAATGAATTACTAACGAACCAATGAAGCAGCGCATAACACGGAAAGCATCTGAAAGTGCGAGACAAATAAAACAATAAAACATGGTAAAAAGTGCAGAATGTGCAAAGCGGTTGAATCAAGCCGAAAAATGAGCCATCCGAGGCCGGAACGCCAAAAATCCGGGAAATGGGTATTTTTCACTTCCCTAAGTTTCGCATAACGTGCATTATACGAAACAGCTATAATCAAAAAACAGAAGCTGCCCTTCTCTCTTTCTGTCAGATTTCCGGCAGCTTCTGTGGATGCGTTTCAGTTTGCATACGCCTGCATCTACACCGCTGGACGTATTACCAGTATGTTCAAGCGTTCGACTTTTGCCTGCGGTAGCCGTTCCGGTGTGTTACAGGTCCTGTTATAAAAGCAGTATCGCTTCTTCTGCTTTGGTGATGCGATGCTCATTTCAATGGCAGCGGTTCTGTGCCAAAGTACGCACAGATGGCTTCGTAATAAATACGCGCCACAGTCTTGCAGCCCTCCTCGCTGCCAAATCGCTCTACATCCTCGGCGTTTGTCACAAAGCACTGTTCTGACAATACTGCCGGACAATCCACATCTTCCAGCAGCGTAAAGCTGCGCTCAGGCCGCACCTGTGTGTAGGTGTTTTCCACCAGCTGTTTCTGGTCGTTTTCCAGATAATAAATGTAACGCACTCCCCCACGTCCGCGCAGCTTTGCGCCGATGCTCTGCATTCCACCTGCCAGCAGCCGGGCAAAATAAAAGCTCTCCTGATGCCATGTGCGCCCGGGCACTGCCGGATAGCATTCAAAGCCGGATGCCGTAGAGCCGTTGGCTGCGGAGTTGCCGTGGATGGACAGCAGCAGCTGCGGGCTTTGGGCACTGGCGGCGGCTGCACGTTGGGCAGGTGTCGCGGTTTCATCAAAGCTTTCCCGGGTCTGCAACGGAATGTAATTCGGATCCTGCTCTAACCATTGAAGCAGCGCAGCAGCCGTTGCTGCTGTGACCTGTTTTTCCTCGACCACTCCCCTTGCGCCTGGGTCGCTGCCGCCATGTCCGGCGTCTATTGCCACCCGGTACGGCGGGTCGCCCACCACAGGACGAAAATCATCCTCTGATGCTGAGACTGCGGGTTCTGCGGGTGCATTCAGTTCCAGCGCCGCCTTCCATAAAAATAGGCCAAAGCCGAGCATCAGCACCGCAAAAACAAACAGCATACCGCGTAAAAGCTGGTGCTGTGTTTTGCGGCGGCGTGTTTTATGTTTGCTATGTTTATTTGCAGGTCTGCGATGACTGGTTGGCATAAAGTTTTACTTCCTGTTCGTTTTACATTTATAATACGAGTATACTCGCCTTTTCCCTGCGCTGCAACAAAAAAAGACTGCCAATTTTTCAAAAGGCAGTCCTTACTGGGTTATTTCAGTTCTACAACCGTCACGCCGCTTTCGCCTTCGCCGTAACGGCCAAGACGGAAGCTTTTTACCATGCGGTTACCGCGCAGATGCTTATGGATGGCGGTGCGCAGTGCACCGGTGCCGTTGCCATGGATCAGATAGACCACTGTCTGCCCGTTCAGGATGGCGCGGTCAATAAAGGAATCCACCTCCGACAGCGCCTCATCCACCGTAAGCCCCAGCAGGTTGCACTCCATTTTTGCGGTGCGCTGTACGCGCTCTACCCTGCCGTTGGGGCGGTTTGTATCACCGGTCAGGCGGGAGTACCGCTGCTGCGCTTTGGTCTTGGGCGCGGCAGGCTCTTTTACCAGTTTTTCCGGCTGCTTCAAGCCCTTGAGGGGTACCTTGGTCTTGATGATACCGGCACGCACCAGCACATCGCCGTTTTTGTCCGGCAGCGCCAGAACGGTGGCCAGTTGGTTCAGTTCTGCAATGCAGACCTCCTGCCCTACCTTTACCTCCTTCAACGGCACAAACTCCTTGACGGGGTTATGCACCACCTCCGTACCGGCAAACAGCTTTTCGGTCTCCTTTTTGGCAATCTCGCGGGCGCGCTGTGCCTTCTGCTGGGCGCTCATGCGCTCGTCCTTTTGCAGCTGGCGCAGTTCGTCGGTCAGCGCGTAGGCCTGTGTTTCCACCTGCTGTGCCAGTGTACGTGCCTTGGCACGGGCGGCTTCCAATTCGTTTTCGCCCTGCTGGATCAGCTCATCCCGCTTTTTGCGGGCGGCTTCCAGCTGATGAGAAGCTTCGTTGCGTAGCTGCTCCACCTCGTTCTGGCTTTCTTTCAGTTGAAGTTTCAGATCATCCAGCTGACCCAGAACCGCATCCAGACGTTTATCCTCGGCAGACAGATGCTGCTGGGCAGCCTCAATGACGCGACTGGGGATGCCCAGCTTTTCGCTGATCAGGAAAGCGTTGGACTTGCCCGGTACGCCCACACTCAGCTTATAGGTGGGGCGCAGGGTCTCCAGATCAAACTCGCAGCTGGCATTGACCACGCCCTTTGTTTCCAATGCAAAGACCTTCAGCTCTGCATAGTGGGTGGTCGCCATCAGCAGTACACCACGGCGGCGCAGCTCCTCAATGATGGCAACTGCCAGCGCGGCGCCCTCGGCGGGATCGGTACCGGCACCCAGCTCGTCCAGCAGCACAAGGGTGTGCGGCATAGCCAGTTCCAGAATACCGGTGATCTTTTTCATGTGGCCGGAGAAGGTGGAAAGGCTCTGTTCAATGCTCTGCTCATCGCCGATGTCTACCAAAAATTCATCAAACACACAGATCTCACTGCGCTCGTCTGCCGGGATCAAAAAGCCGCACTGTGCCATAGCACACAGCAGACCGGCAGTTTTCAGAGTGACCGTTTTACCGCCAGTGTTCGGGCCGGTGATGATAAGGGAATCGTATTCCCCGCCCAGTGCAATATCCACAGGAACGCACTTTTGCGGGTCGATCAGCGGGTGGCGGGCGCGGATCAGATTAAAGGAAGAATCCGTCCGCACAGCGGGCTTAAAGGCTTTCAACTCCAGCGCAAGCCGCGCCTTTGCCAGCAGGATGTCGATCTCCAGCATGGCTTTGTAGCTGTACTGAAACTGCGGCTCAATGGCAGCCACCTGTGCGGTAAAGGCCACCAGAATGCGCTCAATCTCCTGCGCTTCCTGTGCGCGGTACTGCAGGATGCGGGCATTGGCTTCCACCACAGCCTGCGGCTCCACAAACACTGTAGCGCCCGTAGAGGATACATCGTGGATGATACCGCTCACCTCGCCGCGGTACTCGCTCTTGACCGGCACAACATACCGACCGTTGCGCATGGAAACCACGCTCTCCTGCAGGTATTTGGAGGTATCCATGTTGCGCACCATGCTTTCCAGCCGGTCGCGGATGCTGTTTTCAGTGGCACGGATCTTCTTGCGCAGCTCTGCCAGCGTGCGGGAGGCGGTATCTGCCATGGCATCCGGTGCCAGAATGGCACTGGAGATCTGCTGCTCAAGACCCGGTTCCGGCGCCAGCGCGTAAAACAGATCATCGGTCGGCAGTGCGTCATGTTCAGAGGAGCCGTACCAGCTGGTCAGGTGCTGAAAATTACGCAGTGCACCAGCCACCATCAGCAGCTCGCCCATGGAAAGCACACCGCCCTTTACGGCACGGGCGGCAAGTTGACTGACCCCCTCCACTCCGCCAAAGCGCGGTGAGCCGTTTTTGATCAGCAGAGTGTTGATGGCGTCCGTCTGTTCCAGTGCGTAGCGCACCTCGTCCGGGTCGCACTGCGGCTCAATGGCCAGCAGCATAGCACGGGCTTCCTTGCACACGCAGCCCTCCGCTGCTCGGGCAATGATCTTATCCAATTCTAATGTTTTTAAGTAGCTTGTTTCCATACTGTTCCTTTTTGGTCAGGGCAGCACGCTTTTCAAAAAGGCATAACTCTTCAGCGGCTTATCCAGATGCGTCAGGGCATAGTTTTCAGCCACTGCGGAAAGCTTTGCCAGACTGCCCACAGAGATCTTGAATGCAAATATTTTTTTGTCCTCTACCAAGCAGATGTGACGCAGTGCAAACAGCGCAGCCTTGTCCAGATTGCAGTTCTTGCCTGCCTTTGCGGCGCAGGCTGCACAGAGCAGATGCCCTTCCTGTGCGTCCAGATAAAAGGCATCTCCTTCATCGTAGGTGCCACAGTCCCGGCAGCAGACAATCTGCGGCATAAAGCCGCACTCACTCATGGTGCGCAGCTCAAATACCGCCTTGATCACCCGCAGGTCGGTGCGGTGCTCGCTGATCATATACAGGCTGTTCAGCACAAGCCGCAGCTCCCGGGCTGCTTCCTCTCCAGTAGGCGAAAGCGCAGCAGCCATCTCGGTAAGATACATAGCAAGGCTTACCCCTTCAATGGAGGAGGAAATGCCATGGAAGATGTTCTGCACCTCGGCTTCCCGCACGGTATACATATTGCGTCCGGGCACCAGTGTAAACTCCGAATAGCAGAACAGCCCGCAGGCGCTGAACAGCTTGCTTTTCAGCCGCAGACTGTTTGCAGCCATTGCCGTGATAACGCCCAGCTTCGGGGTTAGGATCGTCAGAATACGGTCTGCTTCTCTATAACGGGTCTCCTTCAGTACCAGACCCATGGTCACAAATGGTTCCATCGTCCGTTTCTCCTGCCGGATGCTCGGCGGGCAGCTGCACACATTGTTTGTAATCGAGATAACGGAGAATATTCCCCGTGCAGGCAAAGGCCTGCCAGCTTGCAGCAGCATCCATTTTCAGCACTCCTTCCCTTTCCTGTACACAGGCTGCTTTTGTTATAGTGTCAGCCTGATTCTAGCACAGCATACAAGGGAAAACTGTCCTGCTTTGGCAGCGCTCAGCGGTTGGAGGGATTCTGCTTAAAGCCGAAATTGTTCAGCAAAAACTCGTTGTCCCGCCAGTCGGATTTTACCTTGACCCAGCACTGCAGGTTGACCCGGCAGCCCAGAAATTCTTCGCAGTCGGCGCGGGCAGCACTGGCGATCTTTTTGAGCATCGCACCGCCCTTGCCGATGACCATGCCCTTGTGGCTCTCCCGCTCGCAGTAGATGTTCACATCAATGTCGATCAGGTCTGTGCCCGGGCGCTCCTTGAAGCGCTCCACCACCACTGCAATGCCGTGCGGGATCTCGTCCCGCATGAAGAGCAATGCTTTTTCGCGGATGACCTCAGCCACCAGCTCTTTTTCCGGCATATCGGTGTAGGCGTCATCATCAAAGTAATGGGGACCTTCCACGGCGTAACGGCTCAGAGCATCAAACAGCTCCTCGCTGCCTTCTTTGTTGCGCACGCTGATGGTGTAGATTGCATCAAACACACCCAGTGCCTTCAGCTCTGCCTTGCGGGCTTCCAAATCGGCAGGGTCTTTCACAAGGTCAGTCTTGTTGATGACCGCAATGGCTGGGCCGCTGCGGTGCAGCGCTTCCACCAGCGCCATCTCAGATTCGTTCAACGCACCGTAGGGCTCGAACAGCATCATGGAAACATCCACATCCGCAATGGAATCGCTGGCGGTCTTATCCATGCGCTTGCCCAGCTTGTTATGCGCCTTGTGCACACCGGGAGTATCCAGCAGCACATACTGCAGCGGCCCCCGGGTGATCACGCCGGTAATGCGGGTGCGTGTGGTCTGGGGCTTAGAGGTGACGATGGCCACCTTCTCGCCGACCAAGAGGTTCGTCAGGCTGGATTTGCCCACGTTCGGCCGTCCGATGACAGCAACGAATACAGAGGAGGTGTCGTAATGCTCCTGAACGGGTGTTGTAGTACTCAAAGCGAACTCCTGTCTTGTTTTTATGTTCTGTTGCAAAGGGATATCATTCCGTGTAGCTGACCGTGCGGGGCAGACCCAGCTGCAGCAGCACAGCCTCTTCTTTTTCGCGCATACGCATAGCTTCCAGACCGCCATTTTCGTGGTCGTAACCCAGCAGATGCAGCATGGAGTGAACAGTCAGAAAAGCCACCTCCCGCTGCAGCGGATGCCCATACAGATTGGCCTGCTCCATGGCGCGCTCCATGCTGATGACGATATCGCCCAGCATCATGCAGCCGTTGTTCTCGTCGATATCATACTTGCCGTCCTCACCCAGAGGAAAGCTCAGCACATCGGTGGGCATGGGCTTGTTGCGATACTGATTGTTCAGCTCGGCAATGGCAGCGTTGTCCACAAAGGTAACGCTGATCTCTGCGGGACGGTCAAAATGCTCATACTCCAACACAGCGTTGCAGGCGCGGCGGATGAGGATGCGAAGCCCGGAGGGCACCTTGACAGCTTTCTGGGAGTTGGTGATCAAAACTTTGTTGGACATATCGGTCCACTCCTTTCAAAGGGTTATTTAAAATTCTTTTTGTTTTCTTTATTTTCCGCTTCGGCAGCCGGATGGGCGGCACGCTCGTAAGCCTTAACGATTTCCTGCACCAGCCGGTGGCGCACAACGTCCTTATCGGTAAAGTAGCACTGTGCAATGCCGTTCACATCCTTCAGCACCTTCAGCGCGTCCACCAGACCGCTGCGGGTGCTGCCCGGCAGATCGATCTGGGTCACATCGCCGGTAACGACCACCTTAGAGCCTACGCCCATACGGGTAAGGAACATTTTCATCTGCTCCGGGGTGGTGTTCTGCGCTTCGTCCAGAATGATAAAGGAATCATCCAGTGTGCGCCCGCGCATATAAGCCAGCGGAGCGACCTCGATGATCTGCTTTTCCACCAGACGCTCGTAGGTCTCTGCGCCCAGCATATCAAACAGACCGTCGTACAGCGGACGCAGATAGGGGTCTACCTTCTGCTGGAGGTCACCGGGCAGAAAGCCAAGCTTCTCGCCCGCTTCCACCGCCGGGCGGGTCAGGATAATGCGGGAGACCTCTTTGGCCTTGAAGGCCTTTACCGCCATGGCAACGGCCAGATAGGTCTTGCCGGTACCCGCCGGGCCGACACCGAAGGTAATGGCATTGGAACGGATGGCGCTCAGGTATTCCTTCTGTCCCAGCGTTTTGGGACGGATCGGGCGTCCCTTGACCGTGACTGTAACAAAATCCTCGGTCAGCTCCTTTACCCGCTTCTCCGCGCCATCGTGCGCCAGACTGATGCAGTAGTGTACGGTCTGATCTTCCAGCGGGGTGCGGTTCTCAATCAGAAGAAGCATTCCCTCCACGGCGCGGTTCGCTGCCGCCACGTTGGCAGGCTCGCCGGAAATGCGCAGCTGTGTGCCACGGCAGACGGCGGTGACAGAAAACTCTTTTTCCAATAAGCGAATATTCCGGTCGCAGTTGCCAAAAACAGCCGCTGCGATCTCTACACTATCCAGTTCAATACACTTTTCCGCCATGGAGCTCCTCCCGAATTGCAGAATTTGATGATTATATTGTACCACCAAAATCTTCAGAAGAAAACTATGAAAAGTGCACAAAATATTTTCCTGCATTCCATCGGTTTTTCCATACGAACTGTGTCTTAAAGCTTTTTGATGACTTTTTTCTGAAAACACTTGACAAAGTATATCGCGAGACGATATACTTTAAGTACGATATATCGGTTGACGATATAAAGACGTCCGATAGAATCCATGGAGTATTTCAGTATGGAAAACCTTGCATTGACAGAATCGACCTATTATATCCTGTTGTCTCTTTACCATCCGCAGCACGGCTATGGCATCATGCAGCAGACAGAGCAGCTTTCCGGCGGCAGAGTCCATCTTGCCGCCGGGACATTGTATGGTGCATTGACCTCCCTGTGCGATAAAGGCTGGATCCGTCCCCTGCCTGCTGAGAGCGGCAGCCGCAAAAAGGAATACCAGCTTACCGCAGAAGGTGTACAGGTTTTAAAGCATGAGCTTGCCCGCTTGCAGCAGCTTGTGGCCAATGGTGAGAGCATCCTGAAGGAGGAAGCCTTATGAGGGAAAAGAAAACCGTTTTCAAGCTTTTCTTTGTGTGGGATTTTGAAAAAGAAGAGCGCTGGCTGAACGAGATGGCACAGGAGGGCTGGGTACTGGACAATACCGGGTTTTCCTTTTATACCTTTGTACGCTGCGAACCGGGCGAGTATATCATCCGCTTGGAGATGAACCCCAGCAGTGATTACCGCGCCTTTGTAAAGGAGCTGGGTGCAGAGTATATCGGCGGCTGTGTCAACTGGGTGTACTTCCGTCGGAAAGCGGAGCTTGGCAGCTTTGAGCTGCTCTCGGATATCGACTCCCGTCTGACGCACCTGAGCCGCATCGACAGGATGCTTTCCCTGCTCTGTCTGGCAAACCTGATTCTTGGTATAACAAACTCTTTAAATCAGGCTCGCTACGGCTGGCTGAACCTGTTGTGCGCAGCAATGCTCTCCTATGCACTGGGGCGTATCCACGGCATGAAAGTAGCGCTGGAAAAGGAACGCAGTTTGCACGAATGATTTGTCAAGCCCTTCTTTGACACAACCGCAGAGAAAAAGCTGGCGTATCTTTGGATAAAAAGACAATGGCAAACCGATCTCCATCGTGATACAATAGCAAGCGTTGTGTGCCGCCGCCCGGCGGCCGTTTATACTGCTTGAAAACAAAGGAGAAGGAACCATGGAACAGCTTTTTCTGATGCCCGGTGAAGAACGATACGAGCGCTTCAAGGATGGCAACGGTGTTCCTAAGGTGCACTACTCCTACTGCTCTATGCGCGGTGCATTCTTTGACTGCGAGAGCCGCAGTCTTGAGGAAGCCCAGCGCCTGTGCGAAAACTGGCTTGTGGGGCAGGACCGCTGCTACCGCAACTAACATAGAACCATAAAACCCCTGCCGTATTTGCAGACCTTTCCGCAAAACGGCAGGGGTTATTTTTATATAGGTTTTACTGCCACACCTGCGCACAGACAAGCTCCAGTACACTGCCGGCAATACAGCGGGATTTATCCGAAATCAGGAAACAGTTGGAAAGCTCCTCCCGCCGGGGATCGATATCCGCAATCTTAAAGCCCAGTGTGACCGGATAGCCGCTGCGCAGCAATCCGCGCAGAATACCAGAAATTTGTGCAGTGACCGGGATATCTTTTCCCTCCGGGGTGCGGATGGTAGCAATAACTTCACCCTTCTCTACTAAATCTCCGATCTTGCGCACATTCATAAAAACGCCGTTGGCCTGTGCATGGATCACCCGCTCTGCACCGTACCCGCCAATAACGCCGGGGATGCCGGTATTGGGGATAGCGCTCCCTTCCCGGATAATCCTACCCAGCCGATGACCGCGCTTGGTCTCCACCACGACGTCTACGTCCTGCCCGGCCACAAAGCCGGGACCAAGGGCGATGGTAAGCGGTGCCATATCCCGGCGGGTGCCAAGGTTGCGCTTGGCCAGAATGGCGTCCACTACGACCTCCGGCTTTGCCCGGGCAATACAGGCTCCCTCCGGGTCAACGAGCACCGGAACAGCGCCCTGCGCCCAGACGGACTGTGCCTGCTCTAAAGCTTCAATGCGGACGGCACGCAGTTCTTCGACCGTGGCTTCGCCTTCATACACTGCTTCACACAGGGCAACCTGACGGCGAATGGCTGCGGGCTGTGTCGTTTCCAGTACCAGCACCCGCAGCCCGGCGCTCCACAACCGGTGGATGGTACCGGTGGCAAGGTCGCCGCCGCCGCGCACGATGATCAAAGCGTCCTTTTTCATTTCGTTTCCTCCCCGGGGCAAAGTGTCTGCAACAGTACCTCCATGGAGCCGCCGCAGGCAGCAATGGCTGCGTCCTCGTTTTTGCCGTCAGCCGAAAGCTGTAAGCATTGCAGAACGGGCGCAGCCTGTGCCAACAGCTTCTGAGCAGCCTGTACCGTGTAATGCTCCATAATACCGCCGCCCACGCTGCCAACCGTGCTGCCATCGGGCAGAATGAGCATTTTTGCGCCCACATCCCGCGGGGTGGAACCATGCCGTGCAACGATGGTCGCCAGCACCGCCGGAGTGCGTACATTTTCTGCCTGCACCATTGCATCCAGCAATGCGATGGGATAACCCTCGGTCTGAGGGCGGGCATTCTTGACCTGTACGATCTGCGCCAGAATGGAAAGTGCGATCTCCGCAGCCGTCTGCGCCCCGATGGCAAGGCCGATGGGTGCGCAGAGCGACTCCACTCGCTGGCTGTCCAACCCGGTCTCCAACAGCTGACGGCGCACCAATGCGGCACGGCCACGACTGCCCATCATGCCCACATAGGCCGCAGGCTTTTGCAGGATCAGGGTAAGGCAATCCAGATCAAAGGCGTGGGAGCGGGTCAGCACCGCAAAATAGGTCTCTGCTCCGCCGGGCACATTCTGGAGTGCCTGTGCAAAGGGGGCGCAAAGCACGGTATCCGCTCCAGCGGCGCGCAGCTGCTGGGCAAAGTCTTCCCGGTCATCTATGGCAAGCACCGGCAGGCCGAGAAGCTTTGCCTGTTTTACAAGGGCAGCAGCCACATGACCGCCGCCGCAGACCACCAGCTGCGGCACTGCACCAAAACGCTCGGCAAATACCCGCTGCCCGTCCAGTGTAAGAAAGCCCGTAGCGGTACAGTCTTGCAAAGCGGCAAGCTGACACTGCAAAAGCCCGGCGCTCTGGGTCTGCCACAGGGCATCTCCGTCCCGCAGCAGCAGCTGACTGCCAGCCTCTGCGCCTTCCAGCACGGTAGCCAGCGTATAGCTGCCGGTCTGGTTTGTATCTTGCAGAACGTCTGCAAGCGTTTGTCTGTTCATTGGTGTTTCTCTCCCTCTGTTATTGCTCCACAGGCGTTACCTTATCAAACCGTGTTTCGTCCAGTTCTGCCTGCCAGCTTTGCCAGTCCTCCGGCAGCATACGCCATGCAAGCCCGCACCCTGCCGAGATCTCACGCGGCAGCGGAATCAGCCGCCCGGGCACCTGTCGGACATGGCATTGCTTTTCCCACTCCATAGCTTCTAAGGTGGTACGGAAGGAAAGCACGATATAGCTTCGTTTTATTCGCATAAAAGCTCCCGGGCAAGTGCGCAAACTGCCTGCGCTGCCTGCTGTACCTCCTGCTCCGTATTGAAATGGGAAAAGCTGAACCGTACCACGCCCTGCTCGGCTGTGCCAAGGGCCTTGTGCATCAGCGGAGCACAATGCGCCCCGGCACGCACGCAGATGCCGTAGTCCTCCCACAAGATATCTGCCACCCGGGCAGAATCCTCCTGTCCGATGTTCAGCGCCACAATGGGTGCACGGGGCTGCATGGTCATATCGCCGTACACCGTTACACCAGGTGCAGTACGCACCTGCTCATAAAACAGGCGGGCAAGGGCGTTTTCCCGGGCGGCAAGGCTTTCTACGCCCTGCTCCAGCAGCCAGCGCACCCCGGCACACAGCCCTGCAAGGCCATGAACGTTCAGCGTGCCGGCCTCCAGTGCAGTGGGCATCTGTAAAGGGTGCACTTCGTCAAAGCTGTGCACACCGCTGCCGCCCACAAGGAGCGGCGCGATCTGTAACCCGGGGCGCACATAAGCACCGCCCGTGCCCTGCGGCCCCAAAAGCGCCTTGTGACCGGTAAAGCAGAGGGCATCTATGCCCAGCCGCTGCACATCAATGGGCTGTGCACCGGCAGTCTGGGCAGCATCCACGATGACCAGCAGACCATGCCGGTGGGCAAAGTCCGCTGCGCAGGAAAGGTCGGTGCCGTTGCCGGTCACGTTGGAAGCTCCCGTCACCACCAGTGCCCGGGTCGTGGGACGCAGCAAGGCTTCCCACTGGTCGTAGCATAGCCGCGCAGAAGCATCCACGCCGGTAAAGGAGACCTCTACTCCCTGCGCCCGCAGCCGGTACAGCGGACGCAGAACGGAGTTATGCTCGCATACCGTTGTGATGACATGGTCGCCCGGATGCAGCACGCCGTTCAGTACTGTGTTCAGTGCCATGGTCGCGTTGGCGGCAAAAACAATGCAGGAGGGGTCTGGCGCATGGAAAAGCTCTGCCAGCGCCAGACGGGTGTCCAGCACGATCCGTGCGGCGTGAAGGGTAGGCTCGTGTGCGCCGCGCCCGGGGTTGCCTGCCGTGTGCAGCGCCTCCAGAATAGCCTGTTCCACCTGCGGTGGTTTATGCAGAGTTGTGGCTGCGTTGTCCAGATAGATCACGGCTTTACCACGTTCCCTGCCTGCGTCAGCTTTTCGGCAATGGTGTACATATTGGTCACGCTGCCCACAGCCAGCTTCTCGGTAAGGCCGTAAAAGTTCAGGCAGGTGCCGCAGGTCAGGATCTCCACGCCCTGTGCTTCCAGTGCCTTGAGATCTTCCAGCATGGCAGAGCCTTCACAGGTCAGCGCCGCACCGCCGTTATAGAACAGGATAGTCTTGGGCAGCTTGTCCTGCTGGGTCAGCGCAAACACAAAGGCCTTGAGCAGGGTCTTGCCCAGCTCCTCGCTGCCATCGCCCATAACGGCAGCGGAAATAGCCACCACCGTATCGGTGCGGGCATCCGGTGCGCATACAGGGGCTTGCTCTGCCGGGGCGTCTGCCGCTTCTCCCAGTGTGAACAGCACACGGTATTTGCGCTCTTCCAGCTTTTCAGCACTATACTGATAGCCCTTCTGCTGTGCCATCTTGGTCAGGTTCTGTACGGCGATCTCGTTGTCCACCAGTACCTCCACCTGTCCCACGCCCTGCAGTTCGGAAATCGCCTTTTTTGCCTTGACAACAGGCAGCGGGCAGGCATCGCCCAGTGCATCCACTTTGATAAATTCAGCCATGTTGATTACTCCTCTCATTTGTCTGTTACAGTGATCTCGATTTCCTGTTTCGGCAGGATTTCTCCCACGATGCTTGCAGGCAGACCTGCGGCGCACAGTTCCTGTTCCAGTGCCGCTGCATCCGCCGGGCCTACCGCCAATAGCAGCCCGCCGGAGGTCTGCGGGTCGAACAAGACCTCCTCCATGGCAAAGCTTACGTTTTTAAACCGGACGAACGGCCCGGTATGGTTGCGGTTGCGCTGCCCGGCGGCAGTGTACAAAAACGCATTCGCTGCTTTTTCTGCGCCCGGCAGCACCGGCACGGCATTTGCGTGGATGATGCAGGAAAGTTTGCCGCCCATCATCTCATGCAGATGGCCGAGAAAGCTGAAGCCGGTCACATCCGTAGCAGCATGGACGTGATACTTGCGGCTGAGTTCTGCCGCCGTTTTGTTTAAGGTGGTCATGGAGCGGATAGCTGCTTCTATCTCCTCCGGGGCGGCCTCACCTACGCGGTTTGCCGTGCAGAGCAGACCCACGCCTAAAGCCTTGGTCAATACCAGCTTGTCGCCGGGCATACCGGTGTCGTTCGTATACATCCGGTGCGGGTCTACAAGGCCGGTCACTGAAAGGCCGTATTTTACCCCGCTGTCCGCGATGGAATGCCCGCCCGCAAGGCTGCCGCCGGCTTCTTCCACTTTTTCAGCGCCGCCGCGCAAAATTTCGCCCAGTACGTTCAAGTCCATATCCTCCGGGAAACAGACCAGATTCAGTGCAGTCTTTACCTCGCCGCCCATGGCGTAGACATCGCTCAGGGCGTTCGTGGCAGCGATCTGCCCAAAGGTGTAGGGGTCGTCCACCATCGGTGGAAAAAAGTCCACGGTCTGCACCAGTGCAATGTCGTCCGTAATGCGGTAGACTGCGGCATCATCCCGGCTGTCATAGCCAACCAGAAGATCCGGGTCTTTTTCGCCCCGGGGCAGCTTTTCCAGAATACGGCTCAGTGCCCCGGCACCCAGCTTTGCGGTGCAGCCACCCCCGGTGCAGAATACGATCTTATCTTCCTTGCTCATGCGCGTTCTTCCTCTTTGAAATGCGTCAGCACGCACGGTATGCCCTGCTGACGCAAAAGCTGTTGTATTTGTATGCCCTGCTGCTGCAGTTCCGGCGTATCGGCCTGATTGAGTACGGCGTAAAACTGCCGTTTCCCCACCGCCTTGCGGCCCCCCTGCGTGCTTGCAAGCAGCTGTGCCAGCACAGGGGGCGTAAGAGATGCATCCGGCGCAGCCGCTAAAAACTGCGGACGGATGGTATCGTAGCGGAAGCAGACCTCTCGCAGGGGCTTACCCAGCGCCGAAAGCCCTGCTACCGCCAAAACGATATCGCTTTGGGACAGCAGCACCGGCTCGTGCGCCGCCGGAACCTTGCAGGGGTGGTGCTTTGCACCGTCCGCTTCTATAAATACCGCATCTGCCTGCGCCATCCGGCGCAAAAGCTGCTGCGGCGGCAAAGTCAGCTTCCCGTTTTCAGCCGGGGTGCCGATCACTGCGTAGTGACCCGCTTGCCACAGAGTTGTAAGCGCTGCATCATCCGGGGCATAGCAGGCTGCCGGTTGCCGGATATGGGTGGTCGTCATCACAACCACCCGCCAGCCCTTGCGGGCACAGTGGTCTGCCATGGCATACAGCAGGGTGGTTTTGCCCCCACCGCCTACCAGAGAAACGGTATGCCCTTTCTCTGCCAGAAACGGAAGTTCTTTTTCGTTCAGCATCAGTCTTTACTGCTTGGCTGCAACTGCCATAGCGATCTGCTCCGGGGTGATGGGCAGCTCGTAGAAGCGGGTGCCGATGGCGTTATAGATGGCGTCCGAAATGGCGGGCAGCGGCGTATTGATGACCACTTCGCCGATGGACTTTGCACCAAAGGGGCCGTTGGGCTCGTAGCTGTTCTCAAACTCCACATGGATGCGGCCGATATCGTTGCGGGCAGGGATCTTGTACTGGAACAGAGAGTTCTCTTCCGGGTAGCCGTTTTTGTCGTAGGTGATGTTTTCGGTCAGGGTCATGCCGATACCCTGCAGGATGCCGCCTTCGGCCTGCACCCGGGTCAGGTTGGGGTTGATGGGAGTTCCGCAGTCCACGCAGGCATCAAATTCCAGCACCTTCACCTCGCCGGTCTCGGTGTCCACTTCCACCTCGGCAGCGCCCACCATATATGGCGGCGGCGACAAGGGCGAGGTGTGGGTCTCGGTAAATTCCAGCGGGATCTTATGGCCGAACTGGGAAGCAAAGGCGATCTCGGACAGAGTCTTTTGGCGGGTGGGGTCGGCGCTTTCAAACACGACCTTGCCGTCAAACTCCACGGCATCCGCCGGGCATTCCAGCAGCTCTGCGCCCAGCTTGCAGATCTGTTCCCGCAGCTTCAGTGCACACTTTTCGGTGGCCTTGCCGGTGACATAGGTGGTGCTGGAAGCATAGGAGCCGGAATCGTAGGGCGAAGAATCCGTATCCGCGCCAAAGACGGTAATGTTATCCAGCGGGCAGTCCAGCACCTCGGCGGCGATCTGCGCCAGCGTGGTGTCGCAGCCGGTACCCATATCGGCAGCGCCGATCATCAGGGTATAGAACCCGTCATCGTTCAGTTTGAGGGTAGCGCTGCCCACGTCCATGCCGGAGATGCCGGAGCCCTGCATTGCCATACCCATGCCCACGGCACGGATCTTACCGTTGCCCATATCCCGGGCAGGATACTTGTGCTCCCAGTCGATCATCTCGCGCACCTTGAGCACGCACCGGTCCAATGCGCAGCTGGTATTTACCGCGCCGTAATAGGCGGGCATCACATCGCCCTCCTGCACGGTGTTCTTCAGGCGCAGTGCAATGGGGTCCATGTTCAGCTTGTGTGCCAGCTCGTTGACCGCAGATTCCACCGCAAACAGACCCTGCGTAGCGCCATAGCCGCGGTATGCACCGGCAGACATATGGTTAGTATATACCACATCGCTGACAAAGCGGAAGGCCTCGGCCTTGCCGTACAGCGGGATGGACTTGTGACCGGACAGACCCACAGTAGTGGGGCCATGCTCGCCGTAAGCGCCGGTGTTAGACAGGGTGTACAGGTCAATGCCCTTCACGATGCCGTCTCTGGTAGCGCCCAGACGGACGTGCATCTCCATCTCGTGGCGCGGCGAAGAAGCCGTCTGGCTTTCTACGCGGCTGAAGATGAGCTTGGAAGGTCTTTTGGTCATCCAAGTCACAAAGGCCGGGTAAACCTCGCTGACAGCGGTCTGCTTTGCGCCAAAACCGCCGCCGATGCGGGGCTTGGAGACACGCACCATGGATTTGGGAATGTGCAGTGCATTGGCAATGTTGCGGCGGACGTGGAAAACGATCTGGGTAGAACTGAGCACATTCAACCGCCCGTAAGTATCAATGGAGCAATAGGTGCGGAAGGTCTCCATCATAGCCTGCTGGCAGGCCTTGGTGTGGTACACATGGTCGATGACCACATCACACCCGGCCAGCACAGCGTCGATATCACCGTTGCCGCATTCATCATGAGCGCAGAGGTTGCGCTTGTTGTCGGCACCCACGGGGGCAAGGCTCTCCCAGTTGTCCTCCGGGTGCACAAGGATGGGGTTATCCTTTGCGGTGTGGAAATCCAGAACAGCTTCCAGCACCTCGTAGTCTACTTTGATAAGCTTGAGCGCCTTATCTACGCACTTTTCATCTTTACCGGCTACGATAGCCACCACATCTCCCACAAAGCGGACGTGGCGGTCGATCAGCAGACGGTCGTAGGGGCTGGCTTCCGGGTAGGTCTGGCCGGCCTGCGTGTAGCGGCGGGCATCCTGCGGCACATCCTCCCAAGTGAAGATGGCTTCGATGCCGGGCACCTTTTTGGCAACAGCGGTATTGATGCTGCGGACGATGGCGTTTGCATGGGGCGAGCGCAGCAGCTTGACGATCAGGCAGTCCTGCGGGATGATATCATCCATATAAACAGGCTGTCCGGTGACCAGCTGCATCGCGTCTTTTTTGCGGAACGGTTTGTTGACGGTTTTCACTGTGCGCCCTCCTTCTGCTTTTTCCATGCCAGAAAGTTCATGATGCCGCGCAGCTGGCCTTCGTAGCCGGAGCAGCGGCACAGGTTTCCGGCAAGGTATTCCTTCACCTGCTCTTCAGTGGGGTACGGCTGCTCCCGGAACAGAGCCAGCGCGTTCATGATAAAGCCCGGGTTGCAGAAGCCGCACTGCTCTGCGCCCTGATCTGCGATAAAGGCACCGAACTCGGCAGCCTCCTCCTGCAGACCCTCCAGTGTGGTGATCTTATGGCCATCGGCGCGGGCTGCCAGCACGGAGCAGGACAGCACGGGCTTATCGTCCATAAATACGGTGCACAGACCGCAGTTGGAGGTCTCGCAGCCGCGCTTGACGCTCTTGCAGCCATGTGCACGGACAAAATCGATCAAAAGCATATCCGGGGCGATCTCCTCGGATACCCGGACACCGTTCAATGTAAGTGTGATCTGCATTTACTTTTCCTCCTGCATTTTACGCTGTTCCAGTTCCAGCACCGCGCGCTTTGTCAGCACGCCTGCCAGATGCCTGCGGTACTCGGCGCTGCCGCGCATATTGGAGCCGGTAACGATCTGCGCCTTTATGCTTTCCGCAAACTGTGCGGCAAGCTGTTCTGCCGCAAGGGCAGGCTCTGCCGGGAGCTCGAACCGCACAGCGCGCAGCGGACGCGCACCAATGGCGATGCGGTAATCTCCGGTCTCCAACCGGGCAGCGGCGCAGGTCAGCACCGGAATATCGGTCTGACTGTTGCGCACCGACTGGTAATAGAGCTGCATCGGTGTCTTTTTTACGATCAGCCGCACCAGAACATCCCGGTCATAGGGGCGCTGGGCATATTCATGCAGCGGCAGGATACCGCCTTTGTACAGCTCTACATCACAGTCCATGGCTAGGAACATGGTCAGCACATCCGAAAAGCCGAACCGGCTGTAGATGCTGCCGCCCACGGTCGCCAGATTGCGCAGCTGTACGCCCACGATATGGCGCACAGTCTCCCGCATAGCACCATGAGTATAGGCGGCAAGCCCCGGATGCTGTTCCAGCTGGCGCAGGGTGACCATAGCGCCGATGGAAAAGCTGTCCTCGGTCTCCTCAATGGTATCCAGTCCCAGACCGGAAAGGTCGATGGCGGTGCCGACATTGATGGTTTCCATCTTTAGCCAGATCATGCCGCCCAAAATGCGGTTTGGCTTTTTCTGGTTCAGCTGCCACGCTTCCTCCAGACTTTCTGCCCGCTTATATTCTCGGATCGTCATCATGTGCAGTACCTCTCTTTTCTATCGCTGCGATATCTCTTCTTTTATTTTAGCACAGCTTTCGGTATAATACTATTATAAAATGCTGCTGAAGGAGTGTTTTTGTATGAAGAAGTCGCTTACGGTCGGCTGTGTGATCATGGCTTCCGGGCTGAGCCGCCGGTTTGGCGCAAATAAACTGCTGGCAGATTTTTGCGGCCAGCCTATGCTCTGCCGGGCTTTTGCCGCCACTGCCACACCCGGTATCGCTGCCCGCATCGTGGTGACCCGCTCGGAAGATGTACAGGCACTGTGCAGGACGCAGGGCGTCCCGGTGCTGCTGCACAGCTTGCCCGGCCGCAATGATACCGTTCGGCTGGGGCTTTCGGCGCTGCTGGAGCAGCTGCCGGAACTGAGCGGCTGTATGTTTCTGCCCGGGGATCAGCCCCTGCTGCGCCGGGAGACGGTAGAAGTCATGGCAGAGCGCTTCTGTCGGGAGCAGCCCGCCCCGGCAGAATGGCAAAAAGAAACAGAACGGGAGATCTTCCGTCTGGGTGCCGTGGCCGAAAACGACCCGGCACCGCTTGTCGGAAGTCCCGTTCTGTTTGGAAGCAGTTTTTTTTCGGAACTGCTCACCCTGCCGGAAAACAAAGGCGGCAACGTGCTGCTTAAAAAGTACCCTGCGCAGGTACGCACGGTCTGTATTGCAGCCCCTATGGAGCTGCTGGATGCGGACACCCCTCAGGTGTTGCAACAGCTGGAAGCCCTTGCCCGGCTAAAAAACTAAGTTTTACTCTGCCATATCGTTCTTGGGCAGCAGAACGTTCAGCAGGATCGCCACAAAGGCGGCCGGAACGATACCGGACTCGCCGCAGATCAGCTGGAGAGCCTGCGGAGCCTGTGCCAGAATGCCGCTGTTGGCACCCATGCCGTAGCCCACGCCCAGTGCCACGGACACGATGGTCAGGTGGCGCGGAGTCATCTTTTCCTTGGTGATCAGCTGGATGCCGCTGACCACGATGGAAGAGAACATCATAACGGCTGCACCGCCCAGAACGGCCTGCGGCATGATGGAGATCAGCGCGCCCAGCTTGGGGATCAGGCCGCAGAGGATCAGGAACACAGCGCCGGAAGCCAGTGCCATGCGGTTGACCACCTTGGTCATGGCCACCAGACCCACGTTCTGGCTGAAAGAGGTGTTGGGCAGCACGCCGAACAGTGCGGCAAAGGTAGAGCCGAGACCATCACAGATGACGCCGCCGGACAGCTCCTTATCAGAGGGCTCACGGTTCATGCCGCCCTCCATCACGCCGGAGATATCGCCCACGGTCTCCACTGCGGTAACGATGAACATGATCAGCACCGGCAGGATCGCACGGGCATCAAATACCACCTTGACCGGCATCAGCTTGGGCACTGCGAACCAGGAAGCCTGCGCCACCTTGCTCCAGTTGAGCACCCATGCCTTGGTGAACTCTACGCCATCAGCAGTCACGCCAGTGGTGGGCAGTACCAGACCCATGATGAAAGCAACCACATAACCGGCCAGAATGCCGATAAGGATGGCGGAGGAGCTGAGGAAACCGGTGGTCCAGTGCTTGAAGAACAAGATGACCACCAGCACGAACAGTGCCAGCAGCAGGTTTTCCACAGAGCCGAAGTCCTTGGCCTTGTTGCCACCGCCGAAGGAGTTGATACCTACCGAAATCAGCGAAAGACCGATGGAAAGCACCACCGTGCCGGTGACCACCGGCGGGAAGAACCTGCGCAGCGGCTTCAGGAAAAAGCCCAGCACGCTTTCAAAAATACCGCCGATGATGGATGCGCCCATAATCGCGCCATAGGCCAGCACACCGCCGCCCATCGTGCCCACAACGCTGTTGAACACGCCAATAAAGCCGGAACTGGTACCCATGATAATAGGTACTGCGCCGCCCACGGGTCCGATGGTGAACAGCTGCACCAGCGTGACGATACCTGCCACGAACATGGCGCTCTGCAGCAGGGTGACCTGCAGGTCTGCAAACTCGCCGCCTGCAATGCCGCAGGCGCTGGTGATGATCAGCAGCGGGGTCAGGTTGCCCACGAACATGGCGCAGACGTGCTGCAAGCCCAGCGGAATGGCCTGCCGCAGGGACATTTTGGCTTCAAACTGATAAGCCGCTTCTTCAAGCTTGACTTCCTTCAAAAATTCCACTCTCCTCAAGGTTTTAAAGGTTTATGCGGTTCGGATGCTTTGCAAAAAAGCGAAAACATTATAGCAAAATGCAGATAAGATGTAAAATAAGTATGACTTTTTACATGAAGAAATGCTGCATCCTATAAGCGAACTTTTCTCCGGCAGATAAGCAAAAAAGCAGGGTTTCCGTATGATTTGTCCCACCCTGTCGGGCTGGCAGCATACAGAATCCCCTGCTTTTTTCGTGCTTTTCTCTGTTTTTTGTGCGATACGGAAAAATTTGATTCTCTGAGGTCAGCGCAGTCCATAATCCCGCAGACAGCGCGTCAGCCCTGCCTGTGTGGTGTCAAATACGATGCCCTGCGCCCGCAGCTTGCTGCAATCCATTGCAAGGTTCCGTGCCCAGTCGGCTTCCTGAATATCGACCGTGATCCCCAGTGTTTCAGCGAACTGCCGGGCGGTCAACACCATATTTTCAGCGTTCTCACTGCCGAAGTTATAGACCCCACCTGGCAGGGTCAGGGCAGGCTCCAGCAGCGCCACCGCCTGCCGGACATAGGTGATGCCCCGAAAATCCTGGACAGAAAAGCGGAGAGATTCTCCCCGCTGTGCCGCACGCAAAAGGTTCAGCAGCAGGTTGCCCCGGATGGGCAGCCGGTAGCCCGGCAGGTCGTACATCCATGTGGCGCGCAGCAACACGGCGCTCGGGCAGAGCGCCTGCACCTGCTGCTCCATTTCCAGCTTGCCCTGCCCATACACATTGGCAGGCTGCAGCGGAATGGTTTCCGGCAGTGGACCGGACTGCTCTACACCGGCATAGACCTGATCCGAGCTGAAAGCCACCAGCTTTGCGTCTGTTTCCGCTGCGGCACGGGCAAGCCAGACCGGCAGCTCCACATTGGCGCGGTAAGCCTGCTCCGGGTGGTCGGCGCAGTAACCGGTATCCGAAATAGCTGCGGTATGCAGAATGACATCCGGGCGCTGCTGAAATATAGCCTGCCGCACGGCATCCTCCCCTGCTGCTGCCAAAAAGCCTTTGGGAAAGGCGCACAGCTCGTAACGCCCCGCCCATTGCTGCATCACGCGGGATCCTACAAAGCCGCCGGCACCGGTTACAAGGATCTTTTTCATTTTGTTCTCCTGTTATAAGATTTCAGATGAAAAATTCCAGCACGAACACCACGGCACAGCAGCCCGCAGCCACCTGAAACAGACTTGCGCCAAACCATGCGGCGGCAATGCCGACTACCAATGCAACAGCACCTGCTGCCGGGCTCTGCGTTGCCTGAATGATGGCCGGGAAGGTCATCACAGCCAGCGTCACATAGGGCACATAGTACAAAAACGACTGGATAAAGCGATTTTTGATAGGCTTGCGGATCAGCGTCAGCGGCAGAATGCGGATGGCATAAGATACCAGCGCCATGACCGCAATATAGATATAATTGTTATGCGTCATCTTCGTTTTCCTCCTGCCTGACCGGGAACAGCACCGCTGCTGCGCCGGAGATTGCCACCGTTAAAAGAATGGTGCGGGTACCCTCGGAGAGCGCCGAGATGCCCGGCAGATAGCTGCACAGAAAGCTCAGCGCAAAGCTGATGATAACCAGTACGGCAACGACCCGGTCTTTGCGAGCCGGCGGGATAATGATGGCTAAAAACATTCCGTACAGCGCCACACTCAGGGCACTGACCACCCGCAGCGGCAGCAGGTTGCCCGCTATAATGCCCAGCGCCGTACCGGAAGCCCAAGCCGGTGCCGCCAGCAGGATGGCTCCATAGGTATAGTACGGGTTCAGGCTGCCCGGGCGGGCGATGGTAATGCCAAACAACTCGTCCGTGACATCGTAGCCGATGAGCAGCCGATGCCAGAAGGGCGTTTCCGGTGCAAAGCGCTGTGCCAGTGCACAGCTCATCAACAGATACCGCGCATTGGCGATCAGGGTGATGACTGCCACCTCAAAATAGGTGGCGTTTGCCATGATCAGCGCAAATGCGGCATATTCTCCTGCAGAGGCGTTGTTCAGCAGGCTGACAAGAAACCCCTGAAACGGCGTAAAGCCCGCCTTGCGCGCCGCAATACCCAGCGAAAACGATACCGCAAAGTAGCCCAGCGCAATGGGCACGCCATCCCGCATTCCATCGCAGAACACCTTGCGGCTGAACTGATCTGCCCTTCCCGTTTGGACGAGCTGCGGCTCCAAAAGCCTCTGCTTCGATTCCATAGTTGATACTTCCCCTTTCCTATTTTGCAAACAACGGATCCTATTATACTCCCCTGCGGGCGGAGAAGGAAGGGGTTTAGGGCTTTTTTGTGTAAAATACTGCGTTTATCGCAATTTTCAAAAAAGTGCCTATCAAAACGGCATATTTGCGATATGCAGTTTGCGGATGTTGCTTGGGCATTAAAAATGCAAACTGCTATAAAAGGGCTAGCGTTTGCTCTGATACAGGAGATACTTTGAACGTTACAGTCTATTTGACCGTACCAGAAGAAAAAACACCCCGGGAGGTTTCGTTTTAACGGAACCCTCCGGGGTAATGGTGCTATTGGGGATTACTCGAGCTCAATCGTTGCAGGCGGCTTACCGGTGCAATCGTAGAACACGCGGTTGACGTGCTTGACTTCGTTGACGATGCGGCTGGTGACAGTGCCCAGAACATCCCACGGCATATCGTAGCTTTCTGCGGTCATGAAATCAGTAGTGGTCACAGCGCGCAGCGCAACGGCGTAGTCGTAGGTGCGCTCGTCGCCCATAACGCCAACGCTGTGCATATTGGTCAGCGCAGCGTAATACTGGCTGATCTCCTTATCCAGACCGGCCTTGGCGATTTCTTCGCGCCAGATGGCGTCAGCGTCCTGCACAATGGTGACCTTCTCGGGGGTCACCTCGCCGATGATGCGGATGCCCAGACCGGGGCCGGGGAACGGCTGACGGCTGACCAGATACTCCGGCAGGCCCAGTTCACGGCCGACCTGACGAACCTCGTCCTTGAACAGGTTGCGCAGAGGCTCGACCAGTTCCTTGAAGTCCACCGTGTCGGGCAGGCCGCCGACATTGTGGTGGCTCTTGATGACGGTGGACTCGCCGCCCAGACCGCTCTCGACGACGTCGGGATAGATGGTGCCCTGTGCCAGGAAATCCACCTTGCCGATCTTCTTGGCCTCTTCCTCGAAGACACGGATGAACTCCTCGCCGATGATCTTGCGCTTGCGCTCCGGCTCGGTGACGCCTGCCAGCTTGCCAAAATAACGCTCACGGGCATCCACGCAGACGAAGTTGATGTCAAAGTTGGGGTTGCCGGGGCCGAAGACGGCGCAGACCTCTTCCTTTTCGTTCTTGCGGAGCAGACCGTGATCCACGAAAACGCAGGTCAGCTGCTTGCCGACCGCCTTGGCCAGCATAGCTGCCAGGACCGAGGAATCCACGCCGCCGGACAGAGCGCACAGCACCTTGCCGTCTCCGATCTCTTCCCGCAGGGCCTTGACGTTGTTCTCCACGAAAGAGTCCATCTTCCAGTCGCCCGTGCAGCCGCAGACATTGTACACAAAGTTGTGCAGCATCTTCTTGCCCTCGGCGGTGTGCAGGACTTCCGGATGGAACTGGACGGCATACAGGCCCTTCTCTGCATTTTCCGCAGCGGCCACCGGGCAGTTCACCGTGTGCGCCGTGATTTGGAAACCGGGTGCTGCCTGCTCAATGTAGTCGTTGTGACTCATCCAGCAGATGGTGGAGGGCTGAACATCCGCAAACATCTTGCTGGAATTGTCCACGAAGACCTCCGTTTTGCCGTATTCACGCTCCGGTGCACGGCAGACATGACCGCCCAGCAGGTGCATCATCAGCTGGCTGCCGTAGCAGATGC
>OLGH01000977.1_pt1 | contig 30272 bp, 39 predicted proteins | sample 1604851 | NCBI WGS metagenome assembly OLGH01 (sample SAMEA3888894, study PRJEB22519) | human gut metagenome | biome: human gut; feature: human-associated habitat; material: faeces | place: Denmark | collected 2010 | reverse complement strand
CCTGCGCCACATTGCCCTCGATGTCCTCCACCGGGACGTTCAGCATGGTCTGCACCGCGATGGGGTTGTTGCCGCCGATGGTCACATTGCCGATCTTTACTTCTCGTTTCAGCTGCCGCATTGTCATTTTCCTTTCTTTAGACCGCCCCGGTGATGAGCCGGAGGATATCATTGTATGTTGCGAAGAGCATCAGGCCAAAGAATAGCGCGAACGCCGCCAGCGTCAGCCCGCTCTGGATCTTTTCCGGCACTGCATGGCCTGTAACGCCCTCGATGAGCAGGAACACCACCTTGCCGCCGTCCAATGCCGGGAAGGGCAGCAGATTGAAGATGCCCAGGTTCACGGTGATGAGCGCCAGCATCTGCAGCAGGTCCTGCCAGCCATAGCTGGCCGCCTGCCCGATGGCCGTCACGATGCCCACCGGGCCGGAGAGGTTGTTGATGCTCTCCCGGCCCCGCAGCAGATCCATCAGGGAGGTGAAGATGATGCGCCCATAATAGAGCACACTGTTCCATGCTTCTTTTAGCACGTTGGCCGGTGTTTTCCGGATGCCGTAGACCGTAAAGCCGAGGCTCATGTGGGTCTCGCCGCTGTCGTCCTGCCAGGTGTCGAACCGGACGCAGGGCAGCTCTACCTTTTCGCCGCCGCGCAGAACGGTGAAGCGGGCGGAGTAGTCCTCGGTGCGCATCAGCTCATAGAGCATGTCGTTCGCCACAAAGCACCGGCGGCCATTGACGGCCAGCACCTTATCCCCTGCTTCCAGACCCGTCTGGCCGCAGAGGGCACCATCGTCGATGGCGTAGATGACCCGGCTGGTGATGGGTTCACTCTGTGCCGCAATGAGGATGACCATGACCACGAATCCCAGCAGGAAATTCATGAACGCACCCGCCGCCATGATGAGGGCCCGCTGCCAGACCGCCGCCTCGTTCAGCGGCTTGCCGACAGGCTGCGCCGGTGCTTCCTCGTTCCCAGCTCCTCCATCCGGGGAACCGTCCGCGTCAGCGCACAGAGGGGGCGTCTGGGGTTCCGCATCGGGACGCTCCCCTTTCTCCGCCTGCTGGCTCTCCGGGCTCTCCTCCCCTTCCAGCGCCACGAATCCGCCCACCGGCAGCGCCCGCAGGCTGTACTGGGTGCCATTCTGCGTCTTTTTGAGCAGAACAGGCCCCATGCCGATGGAAAATTCGTTGACCTGCACCCCGCAGAGCTTGGCGACTGCAAAATGGCCGAACTCGTGGATGGCGATCACTGCGCTGAACACGAGCACCGCAGCCAAAAGAGTAATGATAAAAGACATAGCTTCTCCAAAAATGAATTCATAAGCCGTGCGCGCTTACAGGTGGCTGCGCACGAAGGCGCGGGCCATTCTGTCGCACTCATACACGTCGGCCAGCGTGTAGTCGCCGCCGAAGCGGTCGCTGTCCACCACAGCCTCCACCAGACGGCCGATGTCCAAAAAGCCGATCTTGTCTTCGAGGAAGAGCTTGACGGCTTCTTCGTTGGCACCGTTAGCGGCGCAGGGGCCGAGGCCGCCCTTCTTGATGGCCTTTTTGCAGGCAGCAAGGCAGCGGAAGGTCTCCTCGTCGGCCACATCGAAGGTCAGCAGCTTGAGGGTGGTGAAATCCAGCTCCGGCACCACGCCCGGCACACGGGCCGGGTAGGTCAGTGCGTACTGGATGGGGATGCGCATATCGGGCACACCCAGCTGCGCGATGATGGAGTTGTCGCTGTACTGGACGGCGGAGTGGACGACGCTCTGGCGCTGGACCACGATCTGGATCTTCTCCGGGGGCAGACCGAACAGCCAGACGGCCTCGATCAGCTCCAGACCCTTGTTCATCAGGGTGGCGGAGTCGATGGTGATCTTGGCCCCCATATTCCAGTTGGGGTGCTTCAGGGCATCGGCCTTGGTCTTGCCGCGCAGCTCCTCGGTCTTCATCCCGAAGAAGGGGCCGCCGGAAGCCGTCAGCAGGATCTTGGTCAGGCTCTTGGCGCTCTCCTTATCCTGCAAACACTGGAAGATGGCGGAGTGCTCACTGTCCACAGGCAGCAGCTTGACGCCGTGTTTTGCCACTGCCTGCGTGACCAGATGGCCGCCGGTGACAAGGCTCTCCTTGTTGGCCAGTGCCAGATCATGGCCGCTCTCGATGGCGGTCAGGCTGGCACCCAGACCGGCAATGCCGACCACGCTGTTCAGCACCACATCGGGGCCGTCCATCGCGGCCAGCTCCTTGAGGCCCTCCGGGCCGGTCAGCAGCCGGGGCGCCTGGGCGCGGCCTGCCAGTGCAGCGTCCAACCGGGCCGCTGCGCCGGGGTCCGTCATGCAGACGTACCGGGGGTGGAACTCTTCGATCTGTTCCAGGATCTTCTCCACGTGGCTGTGGGCTGACAGGCCGAACACCTCATAGCCCTGTGCGCGGATAACGTCCAGACTCTGGGTGCCGATAGAGCCGGTAGAGCCCAGCAGAGTGATTTTTTTAGACATCGTGTTTCCTCCTAAATTGAGCAAATCAGCGATAGAACACAGCGATGATGACCATCGTGACGAAGGGTGCGATGAACATGACGCTGTCAAAGCGGTCCAGGATGCCGCCGTGGCCGGGGAAGATGGTGCCGTAGTCCTTGATGCCGCACTGGCGCTTGACCACGCTGGCGAACAGGTCGCCGTAGATGCCCAGCACCGCCGCCACACAGGCCAGCAGCGCGATGACGACATACATCGAGACGCCGATGTTCGAGCGGGTGAAGGCCTCCAGCCGGTCGGCTGCGATGGAGTAGATCACCGTGACGACCACGCCGCAGACCATCGTGCCCAGCACACCGCCGATGGCACCTTCGACCGTCTTCTTGGGGCTGACCACGGGGCAGAGCTTGTGCTTGCCGAAGGCGCGGCCTGCAAAGTAGGCGCAGGTGTCGCCGCCCCAGGCAAAGCAGAGGATCAGCAGGATGAAAAAGATCGCATCATAGCCGTATTCCGCCACAGGCAGCAGCTCCTTCAGCCGGATGAACGAATAGAAGCAGAACATCACGATGCCCGAAAACATCACAAGGCCGCTGGTCTTCGCAAAGCTGATGGTGCCGTTGCGCACCACGAGATAGATGGCGTAGAACAGCACGAGCAGGAACGAAGCCGGCATGACCAGCGCCCGCCAGACGGAATAGCTGGACAGCATGATCAGCAGCGTATACGGCACGGTGACGGCATACAGCAGCCAGTCCTTCTTCTCGAAGCCGAGGGCCATATAGATCTCGTGGATGGCGATGAGGGTGATGGCAGCGATCACAAGGTTGAAGATCATCGTGTCAAAGGTAAAGAGCACACCGATCAGAACGAGGATGCCCACCACTGCGGTTATGATTCGTGTTTTCATAGAGTGTTTCTCCTTGGTTGTGTTTGCCGGGGGACGGTTCAGATGCCGCCGAACCGGCGGGAGCGCTTATTGAACTCCGTGATGGCGGCGTCGAGGTCATCGCGGGTGAAGTCCGGCCACAGAACGTCCATCTCCACCAGCTCCGAATAGGCCGCCTGCCACAGCATGAAGTTGGACAGGCGCTTTTCTCCGCTCGGACGCAGGATGAAATCCGGGTCCTTCTGGCCGGTGGTGTACATGGCATCGGACATCATCTCTTCGGTGATCTCTTCGGGCTTGAGCTCCCCTGCTGCCACTCTGGCCGCCAGCTGCTGCGCGGCGCGGACGATCTCCGGGCGGCCGCCGTAATTGACGGCAATGTTCAGGGTCATGCCGGTCTTGGAAGCAGAGTCGCCTTCCAGCTCGTTCATCAGTTTCTGGAGCTTGGGGTCCAGCGCAGTGCGGTCGCCGAGGAACTTGATGCGGATGTTGCGGTCCTTGTAGTTGAAGCCCTTGAGCAGGTACTCGCCGAACAGCTTCATGATGGCGCTGACCTCTTCGAGGGGGCGCTTCCAGTTCTCGGTCGAGAAGGCATAAAAATACACCGATGAGACGCCCAGTTCCTCGCAGTAGTTGGCGATGTCCTGGAAGACGGCTGCGCCCTTTTTGTGGCCTGCGGTGCGGGGCAGGCCGCGCTGCTTGGCCCAGCGGCCGTTGCCGTCCATGATGATGCCGATGGAAAGGCCCTCGGCGAATTCTTTGGGATGTTCCATTGTACTTCTCCTCTCTGCGGCAAAGATCTTTTGCCTCTGCCGGTCGGCAAAAAGTGCCGCGCACTACGACCAGCACACGGCACTTGGAAAGGTCTCGTTCGCCGCGGCGATCAGACGGACATGATCTCCTTCTGCTTTTCCTCAACGGCTGCGTCGATGATCTTGATATACTTGTCGGTCAGCTTCTGGACATCCTCTTCCATGGTCTTCTGGGTATCCTCGGTCAGCTCGCCAGCCTTCTTCATGGCCTTGGCCTTATCCATGGCCTCGCGGCGGATGTTGCGGGTCGCGACCTTGGCGTCCTCGCCCAGCTTGGAGACTTCCTTGGCCAGCTGCTTGCGGCGCTCCTCGGTGGGGGCCGGGAAGTTCAGGCGGATGGTCTGGCCGTCATCAATGGGGGTGATGCCCACATCGCTGGCCAGGATGGCCTTGCTGATGGCGCGCAGCAGGGTGCGGTCCCACGGGGTGATGGTCAGGGTGCGGGCCTCGCTGACGGCCACAGACGCCACCTGCTGGATGGGGGTGGGAGCGCCGTAGTAATCCACGCTCACCTTGTCCAGAACGGCGGGGTTTGCACGGCCTGCGCGAACCGAAGCCAGCTCACGGTTCAGGTGCTCGACGGTGCTCTTCATCTTTTCTTCGAATGCCTTAGTGTTGCTGCTCATTGTCGTTGTCTCCTGTTTGTACTTATTCTGCACAGGCAGCGGGGCCGCCTGTCTCATTCTATTGCTGCGGGGTGCGGGCTATGCTCAGCCCTCGTAGACCAGGGTGCCGACGTTCTCGCCCTGCACGGCCTTTGCAATGTTGTCCGGGTCTGCCAGATCGAACACCAGGATGGGGAGCTTGTTGTCCCGGCAGAGGGTGGCGGCGGTGCCATCCATGACGGCCAGCTGATCTTCCAGCACCTTGGTAAAGGTCAGGGTGTCGTACTTCTTTGCGTCGGGGTACTTGTGGGGGTCCTTATCGTAGACGCCGTCCACCATGGTCGCCTTGAACATCACATCGGCGGACACCTCCACGGCGCGCAGTGCGGTGGCCGTATCGGTGGAGAAGAACGGGTTGCCCGTGCCGCCGCCAAAGACGGCGATCTTGCCCTCTTCCATAGCGCGCAGCGCGTCCTTGCGGGTGAAGGCCGGTGCCACCTGCGGCATGGTGATGGAGGTGAACACCTCGGTCGGGACGCCCAGCTGCTCCAGCTTGTCGGAGACGGCCAGCGCGTTCATCACCGTGGCCAGCATCCCGATCTTATCGGCCAGGGTGCGCTCCATCTTGCCGCTGGAACGGCCGCGCCAGAAATTGCCGCCGCCCACGACGATGCCGATCTGTACGCCCAGATCGTGTGCCTTTTTCACGCCGCCGCAGATGGCGTCCATGGTCGGCTCATCAAAGCCGGTGCCCTTTTCGCCGCCCAGAGCTTCGCCGCTGATCTTCAGAAGGATACGCTGATATTTCAATGCCATAATCAATACACCACCTATGATATTTGAGCCGCCGGGAAGGACGGCCTTGTTTCTTCTGTCTATTTTACAATAAAATGCCTGCAAAGTAAACAGAAAAAGCAATTTGTCCCGCCAAACGACGCAAAACTAAAATTTATGCTGGACATTTCGGCCAAACCATGCTATACTATTTCTTGCATTCGCGGGCATCGTACATCGGCTAGTATATCAGCCTTCCAAGCTGAGGAGGTGGGTTCGATTCCCATTGCCCGCTCCATACAGAAAGAACGTCATTTCGTTGAGAATTGACGTTCTTTTCTTTATCATGGTAACATTTTTGGTAACACACCGCTGAAAAACAGCTTTATAAACGCAAAAACAGCACCGAGGAACCGTCAGGCTCCCCGGTGCTGCTGCTATCTTTTGGTTATTGCTTTACATAGGCCGCTCGCTGTTTTATGACAGCTTCGTGCAGACCGGAAACAAGCTCTTCAGCCATCGCCCACATGCTGCGAAGGTCTGTCGCTGCTGCAGCATCTTCTGTTTCGACCATGGAAAGCACCTTCTGTCCGATGCGGGAGTTGATTTCGGCGTGCTCGATTTCATCACCGGAAAGCTTGTACCATTCCGATGCTGCAGAAGGGCACACAGATCTGTACTCGACTGCAAAATCCGCGTAGTTCATTGCGTCGCTGTACTCTTCTGCCATCTGCTTTGCGGCCTGTATGAGAGTCCGCTTGCAACCGGCCAGCTTCGTTTCGTCCATCATAGCTAGATCCTCCCCCTTACAGTTTTTCCACGGCCACAGCCATATTGTTCACCACGGCAGCAGTACCGGTCAGCAGGAAGCTCAGGATAGAGCTTTCGCAGCCGCACGCATTGCGCACCAGGAAAGTCAGTGCCAGATTGGTCGGTGAAGCCGCAGCGGCCACAACCTGAGAAGCGGTAGCGCCGATGACAGCCACGCCGTCCTTCTGGCCGGTCAGGGTCACAGTGCCCGCAGCCGTGGGAGCCAGTGTAGCGGACACGGTCACATGGTAGTAGCCTTGACCCAGCAGGGTGATGGTGTTGCCGTCCTGCCGAATGTTGCAGCCAAATCGCCGGGAAGTGGTGCCGACAGGGATAATGTCGTTTACCGCCACGGTCTGAGCCGAGGTGTTAGCAGTATAAATCGCGGATTTAGACATAAAGTATCTCCTTTCTTATATAAAAAAGGCGGAGCAACCTTTGCCGCCCCGCCAATCCTCGCCTAAAGGGCGTATGTGTTAGATGTTGCCGCAGCCGTTATTGCAGCCGCAGAAGGGGCTCGGGCCCGCATTGTAGGAGTAGCCGTTGGGGTACTTCACAACGCCGTACATCTGGGAGGCCAGCTCCAGCTGGCTGATCCGCTGATTCTGGGCCGCGATGGTCTGCTCATACTGCTGCTTCTGCAGCTCGGCAAACTTTGCGTCAATGTTGGAGTTGATCGCGCAGGTCTGCTTGTCCATCTGGGCTGCCAGGTTGGCGTTTGCCAGCCGGTTGTCGCAGCAGCACTGAGCAAGCTGTGCCTGGATTCCGTTGCCGGTCTGCAGGATGGTGGTGTTGATGCCTGCCTGAGCCAGAGCAACTTCTTTACCCAGCTGGCCGATGCTTCCCTGCATCTCATAGCCGAGATTACAGATACCGTTGCCGATGTTGGTCAGCCGGTCATTCAACTGGCCAAACTGCTGGCCATAGAGGATCTCCTGCTGGCTTGCTGCAGTGGCATACTGGCCGTACTCGCCGGTGCGGTTGCCAAACAGTCCGGTGCCTCCGCCCATCATGGCAAAGAAGAGAAACAGGATTGCGAGGAAGAAAATGCCGCCACCGGAACCAATACCGAAGCCGTTGTCGTCATTGTTGCGGGTCGCAGCGGCGATGTCTGCCAAAGAATAGTTATCCATGGTTATTGTCCTTTCGTTGATAGAGCTGAATATTTCAAATCGTGCGCACGATTTTTTCGGCTATTTAAGGTAAGGCTTGATGTACGGCAAGAGCTGCTTCACAACTGTTTCGAGCTGCCTATACTGTTCTTTCGTCATTTGCCCGGATTTCAAGAGTTCCTGCACTTTTTTCTGCGGGTCACCCTGAAATTTAGAGCAGAATTCCGTGAACTGCTGCAAAATCTGCATCATGTTGCCCAGAGGGCCGGGAAAGCCGGACGGTGCACCGCCGCCCAAGAACTGCATCAAAGGATTTGCCATATCTTAACCCTCCTTTGCCCGTGCGGGCCTTGCAGGAGCCGCCGGGGCCGGCTGATACTGCGCCATCACGCGCTCCACCTCGGCCTTTACGGCAGCCTGTATCTTCTGATCCGCCTGTGCAGAGGTCAGATACTGCGCCTCTGCCGGTGTCTGCATCGCCGCCGGGTCGATCTTTGTCAGGCGGTAGTACTCGCCGGACGCATAGCCCATCGTGTCTGCCTTTTTGACAGCCATGACAGGCTCGTTTTGCACCATAATCCAGCGCGTTTCTCCGGGCTGTACCATGACCTTGTCCACGTCTGCGATTGTCGGCACCATCGTGAAGGGGCTTTGTCCCCCGCTCTGTGGAGTGGCCTGCTGGGCCATTTGCTGCTGATACTGGCCTTGCCCAAAGCCCATCGGTGGCATCCCACTGTAAGGGTTCGATTGCCAGCCGCCAAAAGGATATGCCATAAAGCTTCCCCCTTTCTTCTGGGATGATTTTATCTCTTTCCCGGAAAGCGAAGGACAACGAACGCACAACAAAGGACAAAAAATCTTGGTTAAACCTTGCTTAAATCTTGCTTAAACTTGATTAGAGCTTGATTACTGTGAGCAAAAAAAGAAAAGCGCCCACACGGAAAAATCCGCATGAGCGCTTAACTGATAAGGGCTTCACATTGGAAGCAAAAATAAAATATCACGTTTTTACTTGCAAGACAAGGGTTTCGACAAAACTAGTGTGAATAAAATAAAAAAAGACCCGCCATGATACGCATCGTTGAGAGGCTTAGCGGGTTCAGATATCCGCCCTCTTGTGCTTCTTCGAGAGGCCGGGTGGATTTGTTGAGATTATTATACCACAATCCGCGCAATTCAAAAGCGGCAGACCCGAAAGCCTGCCGCTTTTGAATTGCCTGAGCAGAAGCCCAAAACTAATTCGATGTTCACGATTAGTATATCACACATTCAGCATTTTTTCAATGCCTTTCAGCCGGTAGCCTATCGCCGTCCGGCTGTAATGTGTCTGCGCTGCAATGTCCGGTAGCGGGAGCCGCTCAACGTACCGCAGTAAGGCTATCTTACGGTCTACCCTCCCAAGCGGTGCGCTTTTGATGGCGGCGGTCATCTGCTTTCGGTCAAGTCCTCGCAGCGCAGCGGGCAGCACTACGCGAGCCGCCGCCACAGGCAGCACCGAGCCAGAAAGGCTGCGGAAGCTGTCCGGCGTTGCGCACCATTACGGGGACGTTACCGAGATGGTATGTTTTCGTGAGGCCACGAAGACGTGCGCAGACCATTTTCGTGACGTGACGAAATTGCTCTTGTGCGGCGTACATCTCGGTGACGCCACCGGGATGCTCGTATGTAGTGCTTGCCATGATATTCTCCTTACTGCTTTTGCAGTGCCGCCTTCATGCGGTCAAAGAAAAACTGAATCACCTTGCTCATGGTCTCTTCGGTGATTGCCCACGAGACCAGCTTGCCCCACCGGCTGTTGTCCAGATAGTGACGCAGCATCTTGACACACCACGCCTTGCGTTCTGCGCCTCTCTTCGTGCCCTGAATCTCGTGCTCTGCCCTTGCAATAAGGTCAAGCACAGTGCCCTTGACCGCCGCGCCGTAGCCAAGACGAATAAGCCCCAGTGCAAGCGACACAGCGCCCACAACGATGAGCACCAGCGCCAACCATGCGGGCAGCGGGGTGAGAATGGTGTTAAGGATGGTTTCCATGTGTTACTCTCCTCTCTCTTTTTCGAGGTCTGCGATGCGGTGGTTTGCCACCTTGATTTGTTCTTCCAGCACCGGGATGCGCTGGGCGAAGTTGTTATGCGCCCGCACTTCGCGGGTCAGCTCTTCCAGCTTGGTTTCGGTTACAGCCTGCTGCTTGTCCAGCTTGGCGTTCATGCTCTGGGCGGTGTAGCTGTTAGAGACGATCACGCCGATCAGGCTCAGACCGCCGGTGATAATGGCTATGATGATTGCTTCGCTCATGCGCCCTCCCGGAGCCGGTCCAGCCCCTTTTTCGCGATGATTTTGGCATAGTCCTTGTAAGGCACCGACAAATCCACATCACAGGACACGCCCGGAATCTTGCCCTTTCTGGTGTACTGCCACAGCCCGAAGCTCCATTCCGGTGCGGGTTTCTTGCTGCGGTGAGCTGCCAGCCAGACGTCATATGGCTTGAGCGCCGCGCCGGTCATGTACAGGTTATCACGGCCAAAGTACAGCCCGGTGTACAGCATGGCGTAAAAGCCCCAGTGCTCCACCGTGCCCAGCGCGTGGGCGGCAATGTCCGTCAGGGTCTGCTTGTCGAGCGGTGCTTGCACATACTTGTCCTCAATGTCCACTGCAACGGGCAGCTGCACCGTCTTACCGGTAAGCACCTTCCGCAGCAGGGCAAGTTCTGCGTCAGCCTCTGCAACGTTGACCGCCTTGCAGTAGTAGTACACGCCGCAGGGGATGCCCAGCCGCTGGCATTCGGCGTAGTTGCGGGCGAAATAGGGGTCGATGTACGGTTTGCTGGGCTTGTCTTCCGCGCTGTTGCCCAGCGCCCGCAGCATCACACCGGAGACAAGACCGCTTGCCTTGACCTTGTCCCAGTCGATGTTTCCCTGCCAGCGGGAAACGTCCAAAATAGTTTTTTCCATCATGTCACGTCCTTTCTGTTAGTGGGTCAATGCCCTCTTTAGCTCATCTTAGTAATTCAATCAAGTTCGTAGTTCGTTGTTATATTTAAGAATCCTCATATTCTCTTTTGTAGCACTTTCATTTTCTGCTCTTAAATATGGCTCTAATGTATAACTATTTCCGGTAATAATAATGTTAGTGATTTCATCACTATCACCATACCATCCAAAGCGCAAGCCACTGTTAGCGCCCTTAAAGTAGTTATTTTTGAAAATCAAATTACTTTTTGCACCGGACGCACTTGAATTGTGGTAAGATACTACACCTGTACGTTGCGTAGAGCTGGTTGCTTCAAAAACACAGCCGTCTACGATTACTTCACCATGTTTTCCAAGGCCGCCACCAATGCAAGGTGTATCTGGACCCCAAACAGGATTATGTGCGTTGTCGATGTACATGGAGCAATTTTCGTAAATGTTTTTGTATGGCGTAGGGTCAATTCCGTGTTCATCATGAACGCAGTATCTGACGTTGGAAGCTTCTATTGTAACATTATCAAGAAGAAAGCCCTGACTACTCGCATACACATGAAATACAGAAAATTCCTCATTTATAGCATGATTGCTTCCTGTGTAGTTACAAACCACTTTGCTTCCGCTTGCAAAGTGCACCTTAATGCCATTGCCTAGTGCTAATCCGTATTCATTGGTGGGGCTGCTAAAATTTTCAAAAAATGTGTCGCCGTATTCCTTGATTATATCAAATGTTTCGGCATCTACATATACTTCGCATCCTTCATGCCTTACAGCTTCTAATAGCCCAGCTCTAAGTGTTTTGTATTTTCTTGTACTGCCAATGTATATTTTAACTTGCCCACCGCTTGTGCTATCTTTTGTGTAATACTTTTCCCATGTAGTCCATTTAGTTGTGTTTCCTACGCACTCGCGATAATAGTAGTAGTCTTTTGAGATAAACGTAATTTTCTGTTGAACAGTAAACGAGCCGGGGAACTCGACGTTATAAGTTTCCAGATATGCAGTAGTGCCTGTAAGGGGATAATCCGTAGGAATATTTTTAGGCGGATTATCGGCAAGAATGGCAAGCACATAAGTGCTGTTCTCTCTCACGGAATTAAAATCAGAAATTTGGTCAGCACCTATAATCAAATTGTCATCAACAAGTTGGCATTTTTTGAAACTGTCCCCAGTCGCTTTCGCATCCGCAGCCTTGCCGGAGAGGGTGAGGGTGGGGTCTGTTTCAAACGTTGCCGCTGCATCCTCCGCCCGTTTCTGGGCGTCCTGGCAGGCGGTGACATAGGCAAGCCACTGCTCGGAGGTGATGCCGGTGACGTAGAAGAAAGACTGCACTGCGACGGCATCAGGGAACGCCGCACCGGTGACGCGGCAGAGGATAGGAAAGGTCTTGAGCATGTATCCGGTATTGGTGACTACACAGAGATTGACAAAGACGTTTCCGTTCACGCGCAAAGTCTGCTCTGCAAGCTCAAGGGTGACAACGTTTTTGCTGGCGCTGTCTACGATGACCGCCTTGCGGGTGCCGCTGGAAAGCTGGATGGTGTCGTACCAGCCCATGTTGTTGGCACCTGGGCCGCGATACTGCACGGTATAGCTTGCACCCTCTGGGGCTTCGTAGGGAACGCCGCCGTTGTACAGGATGATGCCGATAAAGCGGCTCTGGGAGTCCGACTGCATGACCGGAACGACCGGTGGGGTGCTCTGGCTCTGGAAATCCATTTTAAGCGTTTGCATGTGCTACACTGTCTCCTTTTCGTTTTTTTCTGCCTGTGTGGCCTGTGAATCGGTGTATGTGATGACCCTGCCGGAATATTTCTGCGATTTTTTAGAAATGTTTCCGGCCACAGTGTTGAGCTGCACCTGGTTCTTTTCCGGGTAGTATGGATAGATCGTTTTTTGCGCGATCTGCAATGTGGATGTGGATCCCGTGTCGGAGTCCATCAACGTTATGGCCTTGTAGAGCTCGATCTCCATATTGGGATACTTTTGTTTGTCGTGCTCGTACAGGTCGATCACGTTGCAGCTGTATGACCGGGACGGGAAAGCAGCCGATTTTATCATCTTGTCTGCTTTTAGCTTCAGGGCGTTTGTATCTTCAATCGAGCTGTCCGTTTCGGTGTGCCAGATGACGCGCTTATCGTAATCGTGACAGCTCACATCTACATAGATCCCATCTTTCCCATAGAGCCGAAGCTCTGTATAGTAGCTGTCCCCAGATTCGGCCTTTCCTTTGAAGGAAGGCCGTTCCCGAAGGTTCAGCTCATCGGAGAAGAACGTCTCCGTCGCTTCCGCTTCATTTCCGGGTTCGTGCACGTCCATTATCTTGAGGCCGCTTTTGGGGACTTGCAGCCGCACCGTGTAATCCGGCCAGACTTCCACGGCTTTTTTGATGAGTTCCAGAGGAGTCCCGAAAAAATTCTCGATTGCCAACTTTTCGGACGTTTCGCCCATAGCAAAAAGGCTCCACCCGGAAATGTCACTGAGGGCCCGCCTGATGGTGTCTTCCATCGTCTGAGGTCCCTTGCTGAAAATGCCAGTTTGAACAAAGTTGTTCCAGTCTGCCAGAAGGACCGCGCACAGGCTGTCCAGGTCAAGACGGGCTTCATAGGCCGTATCCGTTTTTCCGTTGCTGACGCTGGAAATGGCGTATACCTGGTTCTGTGTCGTCTCCCAGATGCGCACCCGCTCAGACAGTAGATAGGCCTGCGGGTGGTTGAGCGGAAGCGTAAACTTCAGCTTGTCTTCCCAACCGTTTGTATTCTGTTCGATGCAGTACCCGTCATAATCCAGCGGGATCTCCTGCCCTGTATCCAAAATGATGGAAAGCAAAAAGCGCACCTCCTAAATGTAGATTGGATAGTACTCAATCGCGATCTGCGAGAACGGCATGGTCGTTTGTGAGGTATACAGCTTGTTTTCCCCGCGCACGACCCTGGGCCAGCCGCCCGAAATCTTGTTGAGCAGTTTCATGCCAGCCGAACCGTTGACGGTGAGCCTCTTTTCGATGCCGTCTACGATGACGGTGTTGCCGCCTTTCAGAGCGCCGCTGTTGAAATTGCAGTTGGATTGTGTGCTGTTGGGGTAAAAGATGTACACGGTGCCGGAATGGCTTTTCGCCACAGTGGCCGTGATGCGGCATTCCATCGTTTCTGCTGTTCCAGCCGCGAAAAAGCTGATCGTTCCATCCGGGTTTGTAAAGACCAGCGTTTCCAGCGGGCCGTGCTTGTAGCCGACCAACGTATAGCTCATCTCGATAAATTTTCCGTCCCGGTCGATCTCTGCCTTTTTGCCGCCATCGGTCAGCAGACAGGTATACAGCCCACCGTCCGGAAGACACAGCTCCACCGTGCGCTTCAGCAGAGCAGCTGTTAAATGGCTTCTCTTATCTTCTGCATCCTCTGGGCTGCGCCCTTCGATGACGACCGGCAGCGTGATGGTCCGCAGCCCGTACCGGGTGCCGCCTGCTGTGATGCGGCTTCCGGTGGACGCAACAACGTAATCCTGCGAGATGCTCGGTGCTCCGACCGAATAATCGGCCAGAAGCATCGCGCCAAACTCAGAACCGCCGTGGTCATCCACCCAAAATGTGTTTTCCATGCGTTACTCCTTACGACCTGAATGCAAGCTCTTCGTCCATATAAGGCGCGGTAGAGCGGGCCACTTCTCTGCCGTCCAGGTTCAAGATGGTGGTGGAAGAGCCGCGCCAGCTGGCGTTCAGCTGTTGGCTTGCCGCGCTTCCGGTTCCGCTCTGCACACGAGTCGTGCTTTGCTGGTTGGCCGCTGCAGCGGCCTGAGATTCCTGTACCAGACGGGCGGCGGTAATGCTGTCGCTCTGCTGGTAGTTGGAGGCAGGTGCGGCGGTTGGTTTATCCGCCCAAAGGCCGCTCCACCATCCGCTGATTTCCTTGCCGTGCTTCTTCCAGATGTAGGCACCCAGTGCGGCGACTCCGGCGACGATGGCGAGGATGGCAAAGATCTCAGGGTTTGCCGCGATCACGCCCACAAGCTTCGTCGCCAGCCCGCTGAGGGCTGTGCCGACGCTGCCGATTTTGGTGGCCAGTGTGCCGAACAGACTACCAAGTTTTGTAGCCATCGTGCCCAGCACTTCGCCCATGCCGCCGCTTGCGGTCAGGTCAGAAACAATCTTGCTGATGGAATCAAGGGTAGTTCCGCCGCTTGTCGTAAGCTCTCCACCGGCGACAAGCGTTTTAATGGTGCCTAAAACAGAAGATATTCCGCCGCTTGCATATTGCTCGTTGATAACCTTTAGAACGTCTTTCGCCCAGTCCGAAATCACAAGCCGCTGGCTTTGGTCTACCTCGCCCCAAATGAGCTTTACCACATCCAGTGCAAGGCCGCTCCAATTTTTGCGCTTTACATCGGAGAGGCCGCTCTTGATGATGCCGAAAATGCCGGAGGACAACTCCGAGGAAATCTCGGAATTTGCCGATTTGATTTTCTTCTCAACGACATCGACCGACTGCTCGATATTATCGACCGTTGTCTTGACGGTCTTTTCGATCTTGCCCGAACCATCGTCAACTTCCGTCGTCACGGTCTTCACAGTCTGTTCAACGCCGTCTATGATCTTTTTCTCCGACTGCGTTGTGGTGGTCGTGATTTTCTTTGTGCCGTCGTCGTATTTCTCAGTGACTTTTTGGACGTCGGTCGTGATTTTCCCGGCGGTCTTGTGGGAAGTCTCGCTCAGACTGTCAATGACTTTGGCTGTTTTCTTGGCGGTGGATTTTGTTTTTTGGGAAGCGTCTCCGGAAGTGCTCGATGGGATGGAGCTTACAATGGTATCTCCGACAGTGCCACCGGAAGAACCAGAGCTTCCGCTAGAGGCGTTTCTTCTGTCTTGGTTGGTGGTTCTTCTTGCGTGCCCGCCCTCTTTTTGCTTCTTATCCTTGAGGTATTCTTCATAATTGGAATACTGGGAAACTGCGTCCTTTCCGAGAGCCTTGTTCATCGCAAAGCTTGCACGATCAAGCAGGGAGATCAAACGCTCCACCAGCGAAATGACCGGAGAAATAAACTTTTCGGCGGCTGTTTTTACGGATTGAAAAGAGTTGCTCACCCACTTGCGAAATGTCTCGCTTGTGGTATAGGCCGTGACAAGTCCACCGGCCAGCGCACCAAGCAGCGACACCACAATGCCGATTGGGTTTGCATTCATCGCGGCGTTGAGCAGGTTTTGTGCGACGGTTGAGGCGGTGGTATAGGTCTTGTAGGTAATCAACGCACCGGCTACCGCGCCCAGAGCGGCGAACATTCCCTCAAAGTTGATGGTTCCGTTCTGGATACCCTCGTTCAGGTCGATCACGATCTGATTCAGACCTTGCATCCACTCGCCCAGACCGCTGGAAAGCCCCTCTGTGACGGTGCCAAGCAGCTGAGAAGCGTTGTCCTTGAGGGTGGAGAGGGAGCCGTTGAACGTCTCGCTCTGCGTTTCCATGCTGTTATAGTAGCGTCCGCCCTCTTCTGCCGCGGCCTGCAACGATTTCGTCAACAGGTCGTAGGAGATCGTCATGTTCTGGACGTCCTGAATGGACTTGCCGGTATAATCTGCCAGCACCTGATAGATATTGATGCCCGCAAATGCAAACTGCTTGATGTCCACGCTGGACGCCTTGCCGACGTTTGCGACCTGCTGGAGGTTCTGCGCCATGCGTTCCAGCTCTGCAGAACCGCCGCCGGTGGCCGAAACCGCGTCGCCAAGCGCAAGGATGGTCTTGCGGCTGTAGTCGGCGTTTTCGCCTGCACCGATAAGATACTGGTTCGCCGAAACGAGGGAAGCCGTGTCGAACGGCGTCCGGGCTGCGTCCTGCTTGATGTTCTCAAGGGCAGTGTTGGCCTTGTCTGCATCGCCCAGCATATTGGTTAGGCCGGTGCGGTAGGTCTCGATCTGGGCGTTATAAGAAATGCCTTGCTTGATTAGGTCTTTGCCCGCGTTGGCAATTTTTGTGACCAGCCCGGAGATAATGTTGCCAATGGCGACAGAACCGGCCTCAAACTGCGCTTTGACCTTCTCGGTGGTATCCTTTGCCGTTTTCTCGGTCTGCTTTCCGGCCTTTTGGGTGTCGGATGCCAGCTGATCACGGGTCTCTTTGCTCTTTTTCTTGACCTTTTCCGCTGCGTCGTCGGCTGCATCGCCGATTTTTGTGCCGGTTTCTTTTGCGGTCTTTTCTGCTTTGGCCTCGGTTTCGTCGAGAACCTGCTTAACGTCGGAATTGTCTAACGTTACCTGTCCATGTACTTCAAAATCCGGATTTTGTGCCATTTATACCCCTCCCCGTGGGAGCACCGGCACAAAGGCACACGCTCAGATTTTTATCTCAAATTCCCGCTTGCACACGGGGTTCTTGCATTTGACCCAGAGACCGCCTGCATGGGCGTTTCCGTCCGCCCAGACGGAACTTGCCTTGCCACAGAAAGGACAGCGCACAGGGCTTCTATTGCCCGTTTCTGGGCTCGTGGTCAAGCGCGTTGTGTCGCGCGATGGCAGCGGCCTTGCGTTCCGCGAAACTTGCATACCGGCGGGTCTCACCTCCTGCGGTCTCCGGCAGGGCGTACACCCGGCGGAGCTTGTCGTACTGTGCCTTGGTCTCCTTTGGCATATCGGAGGTGTCGGCGGTGCGATACTCCATGATCTTGCAGATGCGGCACTCGTCGGGCAGCCCACGGAACAGAGCCATGAACTCCCACCAATGCAGATCTACGTTGTTGAGGTCGATACCGTAGGCCTGCCAGAACGCCGCGTAGATGAGCTGTCCGTCCACCGCAAAGTCGTAGCTTCTTGCCTTGCTGCCGAACACCTGCCGGGTCTTTTCCTCGGTCTGGATGGTGTTTTCTCCGCACCTATAGAAGTTGAGGAACGCGGGCAGGTCGTCGTCACGGATCTTTCGCCCTACAAGCACTTCCTCGGCGTACCGGGCAACGGCGGCTTGTTCCTCCGGCGTTGTGGCAGCGTTAGACATGACCTCATAGCGGATCCATGCCCGGAAATCCGTGTTAAAGCCGTCGGGTAGCGCGTCTGCGAAAAAACAGGTCGGTTTCATCAGTGCTTCCGGTGTGCCCGGCGTTCTGCCCGCCGCTGCTCACGGTTGGCTGGGGCGGGGGAGGTGGCGTTTTCGCCCTTCTTTGGCAGGCTTGCCATAGCCTTTGCCACCATGTCGTCGGCGAATGCTTTGGTCGTCTGCTGGAACTCGCTGTACAGCAGCATCATCTCGTCAAGGTCTTCGGTGTCCACGCCCAGTTTGTCGGCGTAGTCTTCGCCCAGAATGTCGCAGAAATAGTCGTCGTAGAGATTGCACATTGCCAGAATTGCGGCCCCTGCGCCCAGCTTCTCCACATTCAGTGTGCTCCAGCTCTTTCCGAGGGTCTTTTCAGCGTTCTCCATCCGTTCGGCGTCGCTTGCACGGGTGGGCTTGAAATCGAACGTAATACCACGGAATTCCATCTGTTATCTCCTTTCAAATGCGCCTTTGCCGGTACTGCCCCGGCGTTTTTCTTTTCAGGCGGTAAAAAACCGCCTGGCGGTGTGCCAGACGGTCTGTATACAGCGCTCAGGCTGCGACGTATGTGAACTCTTCCGGCTTTTTCACGCTGGAAACGGTGACGGTGTAGCCCGCGATGTTGCCTGCGCCGTTGGTGGAGTCCGCAGTCACATTGACGGTGGCGCGGCCCTTCTCGCCCTTGCCGGTGAACATGTTGAAATATACATAGTCGGCAATGACATCCGACCCAACGCCGTGAACCATCTTGAACGAGCTGATCCAGTCAAAGAACGCGGTCTTTTCGTCGTGGTAGCGGTCAGCGTTGATCGTGAACACCCGCTGCGTGTTGGTCTTGATCGTGACCTGTCCCTGCCGGATGTAGTTTTTATCGGTCGTGCTGGAATTGACGGCAGCAGAATGCTCCTCCACCATCGACTCACATACGATGTAATCGCCCTCTTTGTTCTGCGTATCCTCAGTTTTGAACGCCAGAATGAAGTCGTCGGCCATCTGGAAGCCCACCTTGTCAGGGTCGGGAGTGATGCCCTTCATCGCTTCGGTAACAGTCATGTGATAGCAACCCCTTTCGGTTGAAAATATACGATTTGTAATTGAATCTGCGCCCGGCACCGGCCATCCTCTGCGGTGATGATGTAGCCGGTGGTCGTGACGGCCACGCCGATCGGGATGCGGCCATCTCCGAGCGCGGGCAGGTTCTTTGTGCGGCTCTGGGCTTCTACCCATGCGGTCAGGTCATCCCAGAAGCCGGAACGTTCGGCCTGATGCTCCACGTTGGAGTTGTACTCCTCGCGTGAGGACAGGGCAAACACCTTCTGCCGGATCGTACCGTTGAGCCGTGTGGCAAGAATCGGTTGCGTGGGCACATCCTCGATGGAGTATTCATCCACGTCCGGACTCAGCCACGAAACGCGGAACGCAACGCCCTCGTCTTGCGCAGATGCTACCAGAGGGCAGGTTTTCAGCCATTCCTGCATTGATTTGATAACAGGCTTCATTTCTTGCTCTCCTTCTTCATCAGCTCATGGGCGGTGGTTTCCCAGCTTGACATGTTGGCGCCCTTGCTTCGCTGGCCCCAATAGGAACCGCGCAAGCCGGTGTCTCCGTGCAGGTCAGTGCCCTGTGGGTGCAAGTAATACTGCCGCCGGGCGTAGGGCGTGGAGTATACGATCCGGCCGTTGTCATAGTCGCTGGCAATGTTGGCGGTGTTCTTCAACATGCCGGTCTGGAACGGAACAAACTTGTCCGTATCGCGGGCCACGATCTGCGTCAATTGGGCGAGGGTGGTGTTTCCACCCCGATTCATCCGGTTTGCAAACGCCGGATTCCACTGGATCTCCGTCGTCACAGAGCCGTTGCGATGCTTGACGGATATGACCCGGCCTTTTGGGGTGCTGACTTGCAGCAGGCCGTTTTTGCCTTTTTTCCACTCGGTCATGGTCAGCCTCCGTAGATATGCCAGTGCGGAAGGAATTGTTCCCGGTTGTCCGCCCATGATGTGACCACTGTGCAGTCGGCGCTTTTCTTCAGGCGGTTGTACTGCTCAATGGTCATGGACGGAATCGAACCTTTGACGATCATCCAGCCGTTTTTCAGCGTCCATGCCTTTTCCTTTGCGTCCGCCGGGAGCTGATACCACGCCCACGCGGGCATGTACGGCGGTTCGCCCTGCCGGGCCATGATGCGGACATGCACGGTCTTTGCCGGGTCCTTGACCGTGCCGTTTCCGCTCGTGCCGTAAGTCTCCCGCCATGTGGCGTTATTGAATACCCAGCAGACCGGTGTATCCTTATCCGTGGCCGTATCATGGATGAGATTGATGATGGTGACAGGGGTATTCATCAGCACACCCCCCGATAGAGCAGGCCATGCGGGTCATCACCGAGACAACCGCGCACGATCTGAGCGGCCTCTGCCTGCGTTGTTGCGGTCATGCTGTCGGCACTGGAATAGTTGACCGTATACCCGTCGTTTGACACGCTTGACACGCCGGGAGCGTAACCGTTGGCCGTAACAGCGTTCTGCGCTGCGGCCAGAAGCTGGATGATCTGCACACAAGCGTCCGACAGTGCGGCTCTGCAGCGGTCGCACTCGTCCACATGGGTTTCGGCCCTCCCGAATGTGATGCCGTCGATCAGACGCGAAGCCCTGGCCGCGTAGATGTCAAACGTTGCCGCTTCGAGATTTCCCCCGGCGGCTTGATAATCGCTGTACGTGCAGTAGATCATTTTCGGCTACCTCCCGGCTTGTCATTCCCCCGCGACGATGTAGGAGAAGGGCACCTTGCTGCCGTCGGTGTTCAGGCGGGTGGACGGGTTCGGCAGAGCCCAGCCCATGCGCATAACAACGCGCAGCGCGACCATGTCTTGCTGTGCGAGGTTGTACACGATCTCCTTGGTCGAGGGGTCCTGAATGACGCCCTGATCCAGAATCTTCACGGTGACGTCCTGCCGGATGGAGTAGACAATCTTTTTGAAGTTGCCTGCGATCATCAGCGCCTTGGAAGCATCAAACGCACCGTTCTCAGGGAAATAGAGCGGGGCACCGTCCAGCGCGTAGTTGGTTGCGCCCTGCATATCCGAGCGGAACAGGGGGCGACCGTTCTTGTCGAGCAGGCCGCGAAGCTGTGCCTTGGTGGACAGTGCACCAACAACGCCATCAACACCGAAACCGCCCTCCTCGACCTTGGCGAACATACCGCCGTCGCCCAGCAGCTTGGCATAGTCGATGGGGCCAATGACCTTGTTTGCTGCGGCCTGCGTCAGAATGTCGGTCGTCCACTCGGTGGGTTTGTCGTTGCCGAACAGAATCGCGCTGTCCACCTTTGCGGCCATCGCCTCACGGACACGGGGCTGAACCTCGCCCATGATGTCGAAACTGGAATCCGCCAGCACCGCCTCGGGGATGGGAACGATCACGGCCAGCTCTGCAGCGGTCATGGTGACGTTTTTCCATTCCTGCTTGCTGGTCTGCTTCATGCCGGTGTCGCCGTTGACCCAGTAGGCCAGAGGCAGCATGGACAGAACGGGAATCTTGGTCTGATTGCTGGTCATGTTGGCAAGGCGGGTTGCCAGCTGCATGACGATGGAGGACTTCGGCACATCCTGCTGGATGGTATTGATCAGCTGATCCCGGATAAGGGCTTCTGCGCCGGTACGGGCAATAATGTTATCTGCCATAGTTGTGATTAACCTTTCTCCGCAAACAGCGAACGGAACGCTGCGTTTGCGGCCTCGTGCGTGTTGGATGCCTGCGCCGGAGTTCCCGGGGCAGACGCGGTAAATCGCGGGAGCGTGCCATTTGCGAGGATCGCGCTCGGGTCTGCGGCCTTGAAGGTCTTGACATAATCGTCGAAACCCAGAATCTCGCCGTCCTTCATGGCAAAATTCTGTGCCTTTGCATCGGCAAGAAACGCCTTTTTCGCACTCTCGCTGGAAAACTTGAGGGCACCGGCCTTTTTCTCGATGGCAAAGCCGCGCTGCATCTCTGCCAGCTGGTTCGCCGCGTCGGTCTTGGCCTGCTCTGCCTTGGTCTTCCAATCGGGGTCATACCCTTTTAGCTTGCCGTTTGCGGCTTCCAGTTGGGCGGTAAGGGTGGTTTTCTCCGCTTCAAGGGTGCTGATTTTGTTGACCTTCTCGCCCACATCGGCACTATGCAGATTCATAATGCTGTCGAGCTGCTCCTGTGTGATGCCGGGGATAATCTGCTTGATTTCGTCTCGTTTCATGGTTTGCTCCTTTCCTTCTGTCCTAACCAGCGTTTTTTCTCGTGGTGCGCGTCCACATTGGAAATTACAGGTTTGTCGGGGTTCGCGCCGACTCCGCGTGGTGCTGCTTGAGGGAATCGAACCCACATGTGCCCGGTTATGAGCCGGGTGCCTTGACCAATTAGGCGAAAGCAACAAAAAAGCACTGTGCAAAATTTGCACGGTGCTAAAAATTAAAGGGGAAGTTACGGCTTAACTTCGATACTCGGCAGGATGTCGGTATGGAAGTAGAGCTTGTAGTGGTACGGGTCGGTGTGCGTTCCTGTGATATCCTCGACCACATACATGGTGTAATCGTTCAGGTAGATGTAATTCTTACGGTAGGTATTGGGGGCGATTTTCACCGTGCATACCAGCTCGTTGTTCGAGTTGTTGGAGATGGACATGTAGCCCTCGGCTTCCAGAATGACCTTGTCGGTGCGGGCATTGTAGACGGTGATCTTGCGCTCACTCTCGAAATAGTCCGCCTGCTTGGAGATATTGGCATTGGCCTTGTCGGCCTCCGAACAGCCGCACAGCAGAATGGATGCGGCCAGTGCGATGGCAAGAAGAATCTTTTTCATAATATGCTCCTTTCAGCAGTGTCGATTGATTTTCGTTTTGTATCCTTTATGGGTCAGCTCGCTGTTTTTGTATGACGGCCTCAAGTTCTTGCGCTTGATATAACCGCACGGAGAGGAAGCAAACAAGCTGAAAATACAGGCTTCTACAAACCCTTCAACTTTGATAATTCTGAATTTTTTGTTTGTCATTTCTTCTCCTTTCTGGCCTGTGCTGTGGCCTTTGCCGCCTGAGAACGGCCAAATCCGGAAACCATCGTTCGGGCGCTGTCGAGCTGCCCGCCGGTGTCCCTTGTGAATTGCTTCAGGCTTTCGCGGGCGGCTTTCAAGCGAATCGCTGATGCCGTTGTGTCGCTGCCTGCTGCATCTTCTGCCAGATACCGCCGTTTCCACTTGCGCACATTTCGTTCGCGGGCGCGCTGCATCTGGGATATCTCATACTGTGTGTACATCTGGCCGTTATATTCGACGTTGCGGGCGTTGAGCTGCTCCAAGCTCTCTTGCGTCCATGACGGCGGGTCGCCCAGCTCTGGGAAACAGGCGAAATATTGATGGCGGCAGTTCCAGCCGCAAAGCCCTGCGCCGGTGCCGTATCCGGTCTCCCGGACGAAATCCTTGTAGAGCTTGCCGTCAAGCACCTTGTCTCCGCCCAGATGGAACCGCTTGCCCTGCCACTCTGCATGGGTGGGCCGTGCGCCGCCGTGGGCCGTTGTCTCGACGTACTCCACGCCCATCTCCTCCATCCGCGCGTCTTGCAGCTTCCCGGCGGTCTGATTGACTCCGGTGAGGATGGCTCGTCGTGCTGCTACTTCCAGCGTGTCCGTGTGGCCGGTTGGGTAGGTGATATATGGCATATCATCGGCCAGCGTGTCCACTGCCGTCTTGACCGCGCTCTTGTAATCGAACGCCCCAGAACTGACCTTGAGCCATGCTTCATCCAGCACACGTTCAAAGGCCCCTGTGACGGTGTTTGCGGTCGTGGCCGTCAAATTACTCCATGTGCCGCTTGTCTGCCTGTAACCAGCATTCAGAAGGTTTTGCAGTGGCAAAGATTCTGCGAACGGGGTTGGGGTCTTGCCGTAATGGTAGTAGATCTCATCATCTGCTTCCAGCGCGGCGGTGCAGGCCTCTTGCAGGATGCGCCGGATCTCGCGCTCGCTCTTACCACTGTACTTGGCCAGCAGCTTGACGACCTCTTCCCGGACGGCCTCGACCTGCTGGTATCGCCACAACTGCCAATTGGCCGTTGGTGTCATGCCGTCCATCTTGCCGATTCTTCGGGCGACGTCCCGCAAAATATCATCCTCGACCTTCTGCCAGAGCTGCACCATCTCGTCGGGGGCATGGTCAAGATAGTCGGGCTGCAACATTAAGCATCACCGCCAAACTCAAGGCCAGGCTGCTGCTGTGAGTCTTTGGCCTCCGCCTCGATCTCCTTGGCTTCTTCCTCGCTGTATCCTTCAAACTCTACCAGATACCGCCAGAATGGGAACTTGCCAGCGGTGACGTAGCCCCAGAACATCTGTTTGCGCTCTTTGGGGTCTGAAATAATGGAGTCGTCAAAATCGAACGTCACATCATACTCGCCGGGGGAAACGATTGCCGCGCCCTGCTGCCATGCAGAAGTCATAAGGGCGTCGATGGCGTAGATCAGGTCTGTAACTGCAATTTTGAGCGACCGCTGCAAGTCCTTGACCGTGGTATAGCTTCGCTGCTTGCTGCTGCGGATCTCTTCGGCGGTCTTGTCAACGTTCTGCGGGTCGGACAGTGTGCCATAAGCAAGGCCGCACTGGAACTCGATTCGCTTTAGGATGGCGTCGAGTCCGCGCCGATAATTCTCATCCCGCAGGGCTGGGGCGAACACCTCGTAAAGGTTGCGCCCGCCCTGCCCGTAACCGCCGTTCAGCCAGTTGCGATAGAGCCGCTGTTCCCGCTGTGGCAACGCAGAACCGCCGTCTGGAGTGGGCCGCAGTGCGGTCTGATCTACATCAAGAGCCAGTTGCCCGCCGTCGTACTCCCACAGCAACCGCCCGTATTGCTCATCACAATCCCGGATCAGCTTGACCGCGTTAGCATACACACTCACGCCCAAAGGCGACCGTCTGTCAACGGTGTTGCTTCCAGAAACCTTGAAATATCCCCACAAGGGCCGGTCAACGCCGTCCACGACGCTGGTCGGTGAGATGTCCGCCCACTCCGGAACCTCGGTCAAGGAAACCTCTAGGCCGATGTCTGCCGTGGTCATCGAGCGGAACGCCTTGACCTCAACGGTATACTTTCCGTCGGTATATTCATGATTTTCCAGCCTGGTATAGATTTTATTTCCCTTTACCAGCTGCTCGGAGAAGATCGCGCCTGTCATTCGCCCGGTGCTGTCGAAATGAGTCGGACAAAAGCTGTCGCCCTGAATCATGTCGATGCTGATGGTTCCATCTGCGGCCATGACTGGCCGGAACAGGATCCCACCCAGCGCACAGCCGTATTCCACCGGTGCCCGCAGGGTCTCGATGAACGGTTGAATCAGCTCGTTGATGGTGTCGGCCCGCTCGCCGCCAGAAACAATGCACTCCATCTCAAGCGTGGTCAGCCGTGCCAGCTCGCTTGCAATGCTCTGTGGAAGCCCGATGCCGTGCAACGTGTCGCCAGACTTGAGGCTATGGCACCACGGGCCGCCGGTGTCGTACATATCCGCCCAAAGCTCGACGGCGTTTTCCATAGGCGCGGAAATGTTTGCGCTCACGGTCGTATTCTCCCCGAACAGCTGCCGTGCCTTTTCGCGCAGCCATGAAATCAGCTTGTCGAACATCATTGACTCCAATCCGCCCAACGAACTTCCGGGGCAAAAATCGTATAACAGAAATATCGGATGTCGTCCATCGCGTGGTCGAACTCCTTGAGCACACGATCTTCGGATGACTTTTCGTCCCACGCATATAGGCCGAACTCCCGTCGGGAATCGGCGCAGGACTCGTGGATCTTGATAAGGCCAGCTTGTAGCAGCGACCCCACGCAGCGGATGCCGTTGATTACGTCGTTGTTGGCCGGGATGACCACAAATCGCCCGTGCCTCCGGATGGTCTCGATGAACGACGCGGCAGACGGGTCAACGATCACGGCTTGGATGTAGTAGCCCTTCACAAGCTTTTCCAACTCACTGTAATGCTCCTCGTCCGTGCGCTGCGCCTTGGTCTTGGTGCTGTCGTAATAGCTTTCCTTGATGCGGATAGCCTTTCCATTGTTGACCACCCAAAGCCCCATACTACAAGGGTTGTGTGTGCCGTAGTCGATGGAGACGAAAAAACGTCCTCCCAGACCCGCAATGGAATCCTTGAATAAGTATGTGTCCTCATTTGCCGCGAAGAATGGATAAACAAGGCCCTCGGCAGCTTTCCTTTTGCCAAGGATGTCACGGGCATACCAGACCGTGCTGCGGTCGTAGGTTGCAAGCACGGCCCGGAGCTGCTCATCTGAGATGCTCATATTATCGGCAATGGTGAAATGTCCGTAGTTAAAGCCGTATTTGGGGTTCTCCTTCTGCTTTTTTTCGTGCAGATTCAGGATGTTTTCATAGTACCAGTGGCCCTCCGCCTTTGGATTCAGGTCGTGAAACACCTTTCTGTCCGGGCTCGACAATGTGCGATCGAATACTTCTTTGATGAAGGTCTCGCTGCACTCGTTGGCCTCGGTGATGTAGGCGGTGCCGTAAGTGTTGCCCTTTATGAGCTTTTCGTCCCCGGCTTTGCCGCCGCCAGAGATCAGCACGATCTTTTCACCGGTGGCCGTCTTAATATACAGACAGTCACGGTTCTGGTATACGCCTTCCCGACATCGGCCCTCGAAGTAGTTCTTCAGGCCGAAGCCGTCGCAGTCAAGAATGTTCAGGCGGGCCGTTGCTGTCGAGACGCCCGCAATGAGGTGTATTTTACTGGGATGCTTCTCAAGGATGGTGCAATAGGCCATCGTAATCAAAACGTTTTTACCGCCTCGTTTGCCGCCCTCTGCGACATTGAACCAATGGTCGAAGCAGTCCCAGAAGAAACGCATCTGATTTTCGGAGAACGGAGCCGGAATATTCATTCCTTGTCCTCCTCAAAATCCTTTATGTCGCGGTTTGGCAGAGGACGTTGCAGCAGGTCTGCAAGAGCCTGCATATCGTTCTTCTGATTTTCGGCGATGCTTTCCACCGGTCGGTCTTTCCACTTGTTGGGCCGCCGGTTCTTCAGGTAGAAGATTTGGGCCGTGACATTGGCCGGGACGACGACCTGTTCTTCCGCGTACGCGATACGCTCTTCCTCCAGTCGCTTTTTGCCGTCCACCTTGACGGTTTTCAGCTTGAAAGGCTTCTTGACGGTCACGGTGCGGGTCTTGCAGCTTTCGAACAGCTCATTCTCCACGATGTAGTCCGCGACGTCCTTGCCTCTTTTTAGCGCCTCCGAAAATTCGGGAAATTTGTTTTTCCATTCGCAGAGGGTCGATACTGAGCAGCCTATATTTTCGGCAATCTGCTTGTCTTTGAGGCCGTCTCTAGCCCACCCACGAAGCAGCGTCAGCCCTTCAGGCTCTAGCCACTGCTCATACTTACCTTTGCGGCCAATCGGAACTCACCTCCAGATGCTTTCGACGCGCTTGCCCACCAGCTTATACAGCACAGCGCCAAGCAGAAGAGAAATGCCCTCGCCAGCTGCGACGCACACAGCGTTCAGCAAGAACGGAGATCCGTACACGATGGAAAGTTCTGCGCCGACCACGATGCCATTGAACACGGTGCCGAACAGGATAGTCGGGACGACCTTGCCGCTCCTGCGGGCAAATATGCCAACAATGAGGTTTGCAAGGGAGCCGACGATCACGTCCAGAATGCCCAGCGGAGAGGTCAAGTTTGCCAGTGCGCAGCCGAGGGTATAGCCATAGACTGCGAAAGTGTTGTGCATACAGAACAGCAGGATAACCTCCGAAATGCGGCACTGTACCTGCCCATAACTCAGCGGGGCGATTGCCACGCAGAGAACGTAATAAATGGCCGCAGTCATGGCGGCATAAGCGAGGGACTTCATATTACTGCGCATAATCAGTACCCCCCCCCAGAGATTTTTTCAGTCTGGCGGTCGTAGTGAACCAGTAGTTTTCATAGTATTCCTGCATCTTCATTGCCTCCTTGTATGCAGCTTCCCACTGCCGTTGCCGCATGATAGTGCGCTTCTCGGCGGTATCTTCATTTTTCAGCTTTCGGCCTCCCAAACGGCCATATAGAACGCCCTGTGTCCACGAAGAGCTGTCCACATAGTCAAAGGGAACTTTCTTCAGCACATCTTGCCGGGTCATGCCCAGACAATGAACGCGGCAGTTATGCTGCCATGCTATCTTCAGGAATTGTGCGTATTGGTGGTCTTTGATGTCCTCGTTCTTAAACCCGGTGATAGCAACGACCCTGCCGCTGTACTCTTCGCACATCCGGTAGAAGTTTTCTATTCCGCGCCCTTTGTGCCAGACGGGAATAATCTTGTTCGTTTCTTGCTCAAGCCGTCTGCGCAGCTTTATGACGCGCTCAAGCCCTATCACCTTGTCCACGTCCATCTCGAAATAGCCCACTATCTTGTCGCAGTCGTTTTCCCGGATGAAACGCGCATAGGATTCGGTGTATTCCTCCCAGTCCAGTTTTGTCTTGCCCTTCTGGAAGGTGTGCGCACCGGAATCTATCATGATGCGCTCGCTCTGCTCGATGATGCCCAGTGCTCTTTTGGGGTTCTTCGGGATGTAGTAGTAGGACATCAGGTTATAGTGCATCGAACCGAGTTCATCCAGACGAGCGTTGTTGTTTTCCAGCGCACTGAGGAATATTTTCACTCATTGCCGTTTTGTGCATCGCCAGTGACTCCTTCAAATTTTTTGAATTTTGCTTTAAGGTCGATGTGGCCGCAGCAGGGGCAAATCAGCCTTTCGTCGTGCGGCTCGTCGTATTCGCTGCGCAGGTCTGTGGAATCGTCAAAGATGTCCTCCGGGGCTTCGCTGTCGAAATTGAAGTCGAAATCTCCGAAGTCCACCTCCGCGAGTTCCTGTTCCAGCTTGGAGAAATCCCAGCCGGTCATTTCGCCGGTCTTGTTGGCGAGAATGCGGTACTTCTGCTTCTGTTCTTCGGTAAGGCCGGTGTAGCGCACCACGTCGGCCATGTCCACATGGAGCTGCATCAGAGCGAGGCGGCGGGTGTGACCGCTGAGGATGACATTGTTTTCATCCACCTCGATGGGGTCAAGTGCGCTGCACTGGCGCATACTTTCCGCGCATGCGTTCACGGCTTCCGGGGAGATCACGCGCGGGTTGTTCTCATACGGAACAAGATCTTCGACCGGTAATTTCAGCAGCTCTTTCTGAATCACGTTATTCTCCTCTCTTGCATAATAAAACCCCGCTTCTCGAAAATGAGAAGCAGGGTCATATAATTAAATTTTACAGATACAGCAGCCGGAACGTCTCGCGGCCCTTGGGCGTCACAAGCGTCTGAACGCCGCTCCACTGGGTCTTGTCGTTCTTCGCTTCCTTGACCTCAAACAAGCCGTTGTTCTTATCTTCGCGGGGAAGCAGCTTGCCTTTCTGGTCACGGTAGAGAAATTTCTTTTCCAGCAGCCATGCCACAAAGGCTTTGGGTTTGATGCCAAGCTCCTTGGCGGTCTCCCGGAAATTGGTCAACAGGTTGCGGTCTACCAGCTCGTCGAAATACGCCGCCTTGGGAGCCATGATGTTGTTCTGCACGGTCAGCTCCGAAATGCGGGCTTCCCGGTCTGCAAGGGTCTTGTTTGCTACCAGCAGAGCCTTTGCCATCAGCTCCTCCGGCGTGAGCTGCTCCTGCCCGGCGATGTACCCGCCGTTCTTGCGGATGGATGGCAGAACTTCGGACGTGACCCAGTCGGTGAACTTCTCTGCGGTGGGGAGCTTGGAGCCGAACACCAGACGGTAAAGGTCGGATTCAGGGATGAAAGTCATGTCCTGTTCGCCGCTGCTGGTGGGGAGGCGGTGTTTCACCGCCCCCTTGCAATGAGCAGAAATTGCATCCTTGGGCGATTTATAGCCCAGCGCCATTGCGACATCTTTGCCGCAAAACATAATTGCGCCGTTCTCCTCTTCTAAGGTGCGGACGGTGCCGAAATCGGGGTTGTTGAAAATCTGCAAATCGCTCATGCTGCGTTCTCCTTCTTATCGTTCAGCTCCTTCAGGCTGCTGTTCAGCTTGAACAGCTTTTCCATTGCCACGTCAAAGACCGCTGCATAGTCGGTGCATTCCGCCCACAGGTCAGCGCTCCTGTCCTCCGAAAAGGTACGCTGTGCTTCGTTGGTCTTGAACCCTTCATCGAACCAGTGTTCAAACGCGCCCATCAGGCTTGCGACGACTTCAACATCGACGCTCAGGTTATCGAGTTCAATGGAAAGATTTTCGTTCTGCATGATTATGACCTCTTATTCTCTTGTAAGAGGCTGCCCGATTTGATATAATGGATTTATCAAAGGGAAACCTCTGATGTTGTATAAGCTCTCGCCCGGTGATTGGTAGTCTGTGGGCGAGGGCTTATTTGTTTTCTGCCTCAGCTTTAACCTTTTGGATGCCCAGCCGGATAATATCGCTGCGATTTTTGTTCAACTTCTCGCAGCAGAAATCTAAATCCCGCATAAGTTGTTCATCTGCGCGGATTTTAAGCTGGATGTCTTTAGGATTCTCAGCTTTCGGTCTGCCTGTACGGGGCGACATTGTAATCACCTCACTTTCCGTGTACACGGATATTATATACTTGTGTACACAAAAAGTAAAGAGCTTTTCAAAAATTTTATTCCTCTTTCTCCAAACAAAAAAGCAGCCACAGAGACGTGACTGCTATACTTTGGCGCGGCAGGATGGAATCGGACCATCAACCGGCGGTTTTGGAGACCGCTGCTCTGCCAGTTGAGCTACTGCCGTACAATGGCCGCCCTTGGAATCGAACCAGCCGTGTCTACACACACGCGCCGCGCTCCAAACT
>OLGH01000969.1_pt1 | contig 30548 bp, 27 predicted proteins | sample 1604851 | NCBI WGS metagenome assembly OLGH01 (sample SAMEA3888894, study PRJEB22519) | human gut metagenome | biome: human gut; feature: human-associated habitat; material: faeces | place: Denmark | collected 2010 | reverse complement strand
GTAGAGCAGTAGACTCTTAATCTATTTGTCCAGGGTTCGAATCCCTGAAGGCGCAGTATCAGCACTGTTTTTGATGAATTAGCATCGGGGACGGTGCTCTTTTTTTCACGATCTGTTTCTACAGATGGAGACATATGTAAAAGTAATCGTTTATTTCATTTGCGGAAAGTTACAGGATCTGTGGAAAAATAAAGGAAAATCTATTTCGTGTACTAAAAAGGGGACTATTTTAGTCCCCTTCTACTACATCTTGCATAAAATATTGATTGCATCCTTGTTCAGGAGGCATTTTTCATGTTCATTCAGATAGGCTTCAGAAATTGCATCTTTTTCGGCCATGCCACCGAATTCACCGGCGGATACGATGCGCTGAGCCTTTTTATTGCCGTCTTCTGTATTCGGGAAGTCTACCATCAGGTAGTAGACACCGTCATCTTTATACAGACGGCTTTCTGATGCCTGGCCGTATCCAAGGATCTTGCAGAAGTTGATTGCATTATCCAGACTTGGAAAGAGAATCTGCCAGCGAACGGTCTCTTTTTCACTGCTGTCAGGCTCGATCAACATACCGGAAGCTTCAGAACCATCTTTTTGGATGGATTCCAGAGAATTCTCAGCCTGGCAGGAGATCGACAGCATCAGGCTCCGGTCAGGAAGAAATGCACCGTAAAATCCCTGGATTCCATTGTCTGTGTTAAGCCCAAGAACTTCTTTCCCTTTCTTGAGAAGAAGATTCAAAAATTCTTCGGTACGCTCCCTGTCCTGTGTCAGATCTTCCAGTGAGTAGCCAAGTGCGGCAATCTCTGCTTCTGTGATAAGGCAGTTCATTCTGGTGTCGGATACTTTCCAAAAAGTCATATGCTCACCCCCTGATTTGTAAAATCTATTGCTTTTGTAATCTTATTTGTTCTATAAGTTATATAACAAAACGGGTGTATTGTCAATATATTTTCTATATTTTATGATTTTTTCAGAAATATTATTTGTTTTTCATTCGTTTGATCACTTTCAGTCGGGTAAATTCTTCCCGTTCCTTCTCTTCCAGTGCATTTGTAATCGTATATACGAGATTGTCATACATCGGAATCGTAATATTTTTCAGGGCATTTGCCCTTTTCTGTGTCTTTTTGATACTTGAAGCCAGCCGGTACGCTGCATTTTCTACCTCAGAAAGCTTGAGTGTCAGCTCCTTTACACGGCAGAATGCATCACGGGCGATATCGATGGATTCTCTGGAAGTACTGAATGCATAGGTTGGTCTGGTATTTTCTTTTTCGTACTTCACTTTCGGGATTTCTGTTCCCATAATGCTTCGCGTCTGGATGCGGATAGAATCCTCGATCGGAACTGTATAGGCAAGTTCTTCTACTGTACTGATCCCGTGCTCGATATTCGCCCTCTGAAGGCACTGATAGGCATAGGTGAAGGTTTTATCGATTTCTTCCTGAATATCCTTTGCTTCGTCGATTAAGCCCATCAGCTCGCGGATCAGAATGTTCCGCTTCTTGTCCATCAGCTCATATCCCTGTCTGGCAAGTGTCAGTGAATTTTTCGCAAGTATCAGATTTCCCTTGGTGGGAAATGAACGTGGATCCATAGACTTCCCTCCTTAGCCTTTGTAGTATACGTCAAGAATCTTGGTATCGACACGGTCAAGTTCTTCTTTTGGAAGGATTCTAAGCAGTTCCCAGCCAAGATCCAGGGTTTCCTCGATGGTACGGTTTTCATTCGGTCCCTGGCCGATATAACGCTCCTCGAATGCCTTTCCGAATTCCAGGTATTTCTTGTCAATCGGAGAAAGCTCGTCTTCTCCGATAACGGAAGCAAGATTCCGAGCCTCTCCTACTTTAGCATATGCAGAGAAAAGCTGGTTTGCCAGATCCTGGTGGTCTTCCCGGGTATATCCTTTTCCGATACCGTCTTTCATCAGACGGGACAGGGACGGAAGAACGCTGATCGGCGGGTAGATTGCCTGTCCGTGAAGATTCCGGTCAAGTACGATCTGTCCTTCGGTGATATAACCGGTCAGGTCAGGGATCGGGTGGGTAATGTCATCATTTGGCATGGTCAGGATCGGGAGCTGTGTGACAGAACCATTTACTCCTTCTACGATTCCTGCACGTTCATATAAGGTGGCAAGTTCACTGTACAGATATCCCGGATATCCTTTACGGCTTGGGATTTCTCCTTTGGAAGAAGAAACCTCACGCATGGCTTCGGCAAAGGAAGTCATATCGGTAAGAATGACCAGAATGTGCATATTTTTTTCAAATGCAAGGTATTCAGCGGCGGTCAGCGCAACCTTCGGGGTGATCAGACGCTCGACGACAGGATCGTTGGCAAGGTTCAGGAACATTGCCACATGGTTTGCAACACCGCTCTCCTCAAAGGTTCTGCGGAAGAAATCAGCTACGTCATGCTTGACACCCATTGCGGCGAATACGATGGCGAAATCCTCATTCGTGCTGTCGCCCAGAGAAGCCTGCTTTACGATCTGTGCGGCAAGCTGGTCGTGCGGAAGACCGTTGCCGGAAAAGATCGGCAGCTTTTGTCCACGGATCAGTGTGGTCAGTCCGTCAATCGCAGAAATTCCGGTGCGGATATAGTTACGAGGGTATTCACGTCTGACCGGATTTAACGGAAGTCCGTTGACATCGCGCACCTCTTCAACCGTGATCGGTCCAAGGTCGTCGATCGGTTCGCCGATTCCGTTAAAGGTTCTTCCAAGCATTTCTTCGGACAGACCGATTTCCATCGGATGTCCGGTAAGTCTGGTGTGGGTATTGTTAAGAGACATATTTTCCGTGCCTTCAAATACCTGGATGATTGCTTTGTCCTTGTAGACCTCCACAATACGTCCCATTTTGTGTTCTTTGCCGTTTACGACAAAATCTACGATTTCATCATAAAAAGCATCCTGAACGCCTTCCAGCGCGATCAGAGGGCCGTTAATGCTGCTGAGGCCTAAATATTCAATTGCCATTTTATTTTCCCTCCTTACGCGTTCTTTTCCATGATGCGGTCATGGAAAGCATCAATGTCTGCCAGATACTGGTCAAGAAGCTGAAGATTGTCATTTGGAACATCGTATTTGATCGCAATGACACGTTCAAAAATATTTTCCTCCTTGAGGACAGACATTGGCATATTCATGGCTACCAGTTCGCGGCAGCGTTTGTATAAATATAAAATGATTTCCATCATTTTGTACTGCTTCTGCAGAGAGACACAGGTATCATCCTTGTGGAATGCATTCTGCTGCAAAAATCCGAGACGGATGACTCTTGCGATTTCCAGAACCAGTTTCTGATCGTCCGGAAGTACATCACTTCCGATCAGCTTTACGATTTCCATCAGGCTGCTCTCCTGGTTCAGAAGTGCCATGATGCGGTTGCGGTAGTCAACGAATTTGGGTGATACATTGTCGTGGTACCAGGCGGCGAGATCGGTCAGATACTCGCTGTAGCTGGTCAGCCAGTGGATCGCCGGGAAATGTCTTGCGTAGGCAAGGCTCTTATCAAGTCCCCAGAAGCAGCGGACGAAACGTTTGGTGTTCTGTGTGACCGGCTCGGAGAAATCGCCTCCCTGCGGTGATACGGCGCCGATAATGGTCACGGATCCGTCACTGCCATTTAAGTTATGCATCATGCCTGCGCGCTCGTAGAAAGCAGACAGACGGCTGGCAAGGTAAGCCGGGAAACCTTCTTCTGCCGGCATCTCTTCCAGACGGCCGGAAAGCTCACGTAAGGCTTCTGCCCAGCGGGAAGTAGAGTCTGCCATGATCGCTACGTCATAGCCCATGTCACGGTAATATTCAGCCAGGGTAAGTCCGGTATAAATACTTGCTTCACGGGCAGCTACCGGCATGTTGGAGGTATTGGCGATCAGAGTGGTTCTGTCCATCAGCGGATTGCCGCTCTTTGGGTCCACAAGCTCTGAAAACTCTTCCAGCACCTGTGTCATTTCATTTCCACGCTCGCCGCAGCCGATGTAGATGATAATATCGGCATCAGACCATTTTGCGATCTGGTGCTGGGTCATGGTTTTTCCGGTACCGAATCCGCCTGGGATTGCGGCAGTTCCACCCTTTGCGATCGGGAACATGGTATCCAGGATCCGCTGTCCGGTGATCAGAGGGACACTTGCCGGGAAACGGTAGCTTGTCGGGCGCGCCTTACGGATCGGCCAGTGCTGTATCATGTTGAGCTGTTTTTCTGTTCCGTCGGAAAGCCGCAGAGTGACAAGTGTATCTTCAATCCGGTATTCTCCGTCCGACGCGCAGCAGATTACTTCACCTTCCACATCCGGCGGAACCATACATTTGTGTACGATCGCACTGGTCTCCGGAACCTCCGCTATAATATCTCCGCCATGAAGGTAATCTCCTTTGGCCACGGTGATGTGGGTATCCCATAATTTGTCGCGGTCAAGCGAATCAACGCTGACGCCGCGGGTGATAAATGCACCGCCGCCCACATTTGCGATCTGCTCAAGCGGGCGTTCGATTCCGTCAAAAATATTGTTCAGGATTCCAGGTGCCAGAGTTACAGATACCGGACTTCCGGAAGCCTCTACGATTTCTCCCGGTTTCAGCCCGGAAGTCTCTTCATAGACCTGAACAGTCGTGATGTCTTTGTCCAGGGAAATGACTTCGCCAACCAGCTTTTCCTTTCCCACATAGACCATTTCCGACATCATGAATCCGGTGTCACCCTTCAGATAGATGACCGGACCGTTTATTCCATAAATAGTTGCTGTCTTATTCAATTCCTGCACCTCCTGCTGCAAAACTGAACTGATGATATTCATAATCGACTGCAGCCTGGAAGCTGTGATCGATCAGAATATTACGGCCTCGGATTACAGCACGCATACCGCCCATAAAATCATATTCACTGATGGTGATCGTCATGCCGGTACGTTTTTCCAGTTCTGTCTGTTTCTCCTTATCAGAAGGAGAAATATAAATGGTCATCTCCTCGCCATCTGCAAAGCGTGCGGCTTCGCGGATTTTGCTGCAGAGATAGTCCAGATATTCGTCTGTTTTTGTAAAGTCAGAAAGAAGCTCCTTTACTTCATCAAACAGCCTGACTTTTAATTCATTCTGTGTTTGGCCAAGAGCACGTTTCAGTTCGGTTTCGGCTTTTGCCGCAGCTTGATTTACCTGCCTTCTGGCTCTTAAGGTCTCGGATTTGATGCGGACCTCAGACTGTGCGGTCGCTTCTTTTTTATGCTTTTCAAATAAAGATTCAAGCGCTTTTTTGTGATTGTCAATGATCGCATTTCCTTCAGAACGGGCTTCAGTCATGACCGTTTCCTGTAAATGCGCTATTTTCTCTTCAAGCGTCATTGTCTCACCTTCTATGCCTTTCTAGTTAAAGTTTCAGTCCAATCGCTTCATTGACGTATGAGGTAATGAAATCCTTTTTACGTCCTGTTCCGTGTCTGTCCGGAATTTCGATCAGAAGAGGCATCTTTCTTTTTAACTTGATCTCATCGATGAGATCCGGAAATTCTCTTCCAAAGCGTTCCGTCAGAAGAATGATACCGATCGACTTGTCGTTCATGGCAGTTTCCAGCGCATCACGCAGCTCCTGCTTTTCATGAACTACGACACCGTCCACGCCGGCAAGCCGCATTCCGGTATAAGTATCCACGTTGTCACTGATCAGATACATTTTCATGATTACAGTCTGCTGATGATCATGAAGGAGATGATAAGACCGTACAGGCATACACCTTCTGCAAGACCTACGAAGATAAGGGATTTACCAAGGACGCTGGAATCCTCGCTGATAGCTCCAAGAGCTGCGCTTGCTGCACTTGCTACGGCAATACCGCCACCGATGCAGGAAAGACCGGTAACAAGAGCTGCTGCAATGTAACCAAGACCGGTTGCAAGGCCTGCGCCTGAGGCAGCGGCGTCTGCCGCATGTACCGGTACACTTCCAAAGAGCATGATCCCTGCTACAAGGAAGGTTCCAAAGTAAGAAAGAACATTGAAGGCAAGTGCACATTTATAACGTCCTTTATTTTTTTCTCCGAGCAGGTAATATCCGAATGGAATGAAAATGCTTAAAACCAGTGCGGCAATGAGAATAAGTTTAGTTGCTAAAGTCATGATAATTTCCTCCTAAAATGAAAAACTAATTTTTTGCAGTACCTGTATAAGGTTTAAATTCGCGGCCGCTGCCTTTGTAGAAACGGCTGAACATCTCGTAATAGACAAGTCTCAGGACCTGGATTCCAACGATCAGTCCTTCGAATCCACATACAAACAGGTTGCCGAGTACGATCACTACCCAGTTAATATGCCCGCTTTCGGCACCGGCAAGCATCAGTACAACCTCCATGATGGAAGCGTGGCTGACTGCGAATGCACCGATACGGATAAAGGAAAGCGTATTTGAAAAATAGCTGAGCAGGGTTTCAAATAATTCAAAGAATGCCTGGGTGACAAACATTGCTTTGCTTTGTTCCATTTTTTCGGTTTTCTTTTTGATCTTGTTCGTCAGCGGCTCTTTCAGTGCGATCAGAAGAAGCGGTACTCCGAACATCACTGCAAGAACGATTCCACCCGGCAGAGAGTGACCTGTCATGAAAAGAACGATGCAGGTAACTGCTGCCCCGTAGAATATCAGCCCTGCCACGCCGTTTGCATCAAACCAGGTTGCTTCGGTATCTTTGGCACGGATGCCGTTGATAATATGGAAGATCATAGAAATCAGGATGATTCCCATACCAAAAGCAATCGATACGATAAATACGGTATTCAGTTTTCCGATAAACGGTAAGGTGGTCATATGATTGATCGGTCGGATCCATTTGGCTTCTATAATGTCTTCAAATCCAAACACACTTCCAAACATAAATCCAAAGAAGGTGGAGAAGATTCCGGCAAGTGATACGATTCCGGCAAGGTTCATTTTCTTTGTGAAATACAGGATCGCACCGCCGATAAAGAGCAGCAGCCCCTGACCGACATCCCCGAACATGGCGCCGAAGATAAAGCTGTACATGATACCTACAAAAATGGTCGGATCCATCTCACCGCTCTTGGGAAGTCCGTACATCTTGATGAACATTTCAAATGGTTTGAAAAGCTTTGGATTCTCAAGCTTGGTAGGAGGTTCTCCAAAATACTGTTCCCGGTCCTCTTCTACTACGATATAAACCTTGTCATCTCCCTGAGCCTCTTTGATAAATGCATTTGCATCTTCTTCGGACATCCAGCCGCAGAGGATGTAGTATTCTTCCTGCTCGTCTGTCTCGGTTCGTGCCGCAAATTTCCGGATATCAAAGTTATCGGAAAAACGTTCCAGCTGAATTCTTGCACCGAGTAGTCTGGAAGCGTTCTTGCGGAACATCTCCTGACGTTTATCCTTCACTGCCTGGATTTCATCGGTCAGATTCTGGACTTCTTTATCCAGGCTCCGGTAAGCTTCCAGCGGGGTTCCGCCAAAGTCTTCCAGCAGATCGACTTTTTCAAAGTGGAGAGACCGCATGATCGAATCGACCTTTCCTGCATCAGCATCCGATACAAAATAAACGCCATAGACATAAGAGGCATCTCTGGAGCCTTCCAGAAATAATGCATCAATGTCTTCAAGAAGCGCTTTTTCCAGCCGGTGATAATAATCTACATTGATTTTTCCAAATCTTGTGCGGATGTATTTGTACTGCATGATCTCATGCAGGTCAAAATCCAGAGAAGTAAAAGGTTCCAGGACTTTCATACGTGCCTGGATATTCTCTCTCTTTTTTTTCAGTTCTTCTTTTTGCTGCTGCAGATCCATGTAGTCATGATTGATAGAACGAATCATCTCAAGGATCTCGTCTTCGCTCTGATCAAAGGATGGCTCTGCTGGCATGTCTTTCATATATCCCAGAAACTGTGTCACTTTTGCGAGTGGATCACGGTAAGGGTTCATTTCCAGAAATGGCATCAGATTATCTACTGTCTTGAGCTCCGTAAGTGCATTTTCAAGCTGCATCTCATATTTGGAAAGATACCGGTTTGTCATGCGGTCGATGTCGGCGCGTGGTCCGGTAATGCTCAGGAACTTCATCTTAACAATCATTTCGCTGTTCCTCCTATATAAGTTAATGTCTCACGTGCAGGAAGTCCGTAGCGAACACATTCGAGCACAGTTGTAAGCTTATCAAGCTCCTCCTCTTTCAGAAAAAGATAGGTATTCACGGTTGCGATGGAATAAGGGTTACTTCTTCTGTCTGCCAGGTAGAGACGGTACAGGCAGTCTTTGTAAATCGTCTCGATGGACGCTGGTGTCTGAGTATCGGTGTGACGTAGATAAGGCGTTCTGGTAACCAGCTTTAAAAATTCATCGACAGACGGTGCTTCTACAAGATCCTTCAGCTGATCTACATGAATCCGGTAGTGTATCGGGATCAGCAGTGTGGAAATATCCGGCGGAAGCATGTTGTAATATTTTTTTGCACGGTAGATCCACTGCAGGTTCAGCAGGTCGATCTTTGCTCCGGCATCTCTGGTGAAAATTTCCAGTTCCTTATGCTTCAGAATCTTTTTGCGTTTCTTCCACATGGTTGTAAAATAGTACAGATTCAGTGCCAGATCGTAATCAAAAAGGGTAGGGTTCTCCGCATTTTCCAGACGTTTTAACGGCGCATAGTATTCTGTGCCCTTTAAATTTTCCACCAGCTCACCGATATTCCCCGAAGTGATCAGTTTATCGATGGAGAGATCCGAATATTTGTCGAAGAATATTTTCTTATGATCCAGATCAAAAGGCTTCTGATAGTGGTTGAATACAATACGCAGACAATAGTTGATCAGATTCATCTCGTAGCGCTTCAGATAAAGCTCCAGGAATTTTTTCTGATCCATTCCGGAAAAACGGTACAGGCGTGTATAATCACTGTAAAGTGACTGCACAAGAAGCTTCTCAATCTCACCACGGTGAAGATGGTTTTCGTCCATATCTGCAAGGACATTCCGATATCCGGGATGTTCTTTGAGATAAGCAGCAACTTCGGTTACTGTATGAAATGCGGCGATATTCTGGAAATCTTCATCAGTGAGCAGTTTCGCCTGCATGGCGCGTACTTTTGTTACGATGCCACTGTATGCAAGTAAATTTCCCATATGCTATCCCTCTATGATACGTCTGACAATTTTCTCGGCATATGCCGTATGCTTCTCTTCAAAATCTTTTTTAAGTTCTTCGATCGCTGTCTGGTTCTTACGGTTCTGCCTTGCAAGAATCTCATCCATCTGACGGTTTAATCCTTTGTGGATATCGTTCAGCTCCTTTTGGGTGTGATCTTCAAGTTGTTTGTCGAACTGATTGCGTTCATTTTGAATGCGTTCTTCCAGTTCTGATTTTTCCAGTTCCGCGTGTTCCACAACAGCTTCGGCTGCGTGTTCGATTTCGGAGAGCTTTTTAACAATATGATCCATTGTCCGACTCCTTTCTTAGAAATTATTTATACATTTTTAATAATGCATACATATTCTACTACTTTAAATTAGAAAAATCTACTAAATAATAAGAGAATATCATAAGAATATTTTATACAAAACTTATAAAATATATTTTTGGGTTTTCAAATATTTCAGAATAGTATAAAATAAATAAGGTTATACATATTTTCACTAAAGGAAGAGAAAGATATATGAGGTTAAGAAATGTACCGGGAGCAGATGCTTATCTGACAGCTCATCCCCTTGTAATTAAAAATGAGACCAGATATCGCGGCACCTGGAAAGAGACTTTTCAGAATCCGGAGAATCCGATCCATATTGAGATCGGGATGGGAAAAGGACAGTTTCTTCTGACACTTGCAAAGGAGAATCCATCCATCAACTATATCGGTATCGAACGTTATTCAAGCGTACTGCTTCGGGCGCTGGAACGCTTTGACAATGACGAGGAATACAAGGATGTCAACAATATTCGTTTTATCTGTATGGATGCGACAAATCTGCCGGAGGTTTTTGCTGTCGGAGAGATTGACAAGATTTATCTGAATTTTTCAGATCCGTGGCCGAAAGCACGTCATGCAAAGCGCAGACTTACTTCCAAGCAGTTTTTTGAGCGGTATGACAAGATCCTTGCCTTTGACGGAGTCGTTGAATTTAAGACAGACAACAGAGAGCTGTTTGACTTTTCACTGGAGCAGGTGGAGTTGGCAGGCTGGGTACTTCTGGCGAAGACCTATGATCTTCACAATGATCCGACACTCAGCAGAGGGAATGTTATGACTGAGTACGAGGAGAAATTTTCCGGGCAGGGACATCCGATCCATAAACTGATCGCAATGCGCCAGTAAGACAATTGAATAAAATGCAACAGGCAGATCATAAAGGCGCTGAGTGCGTAAGATGATTCCTGGCAATATAAGAGACAGCAGATACGGAGCAATCCGCACATCGGCTGTCTTTTTGCATATATTGTAGAAAGAGGAAGTCAGGAAGGAACAGATATGCGGAAAAAGCATCATTTTCAGAATTGTATGCGGGGGTTTTGCTATAAGAATCCAAGATTTAATAAAAAGCTGATCTGTTTCAGAAATTCTTTTCAGGAAGTCTATAAAATCTTAAACCCGAAATGTGGATGCCACTAATCCAGTCCTTTTTACATAGCCTGAGATGGCAGAAATGAGGAAAGTGTATGGGTATCGCATTGATCACGAAGGATTATGAAAATACAGTCGGAAAGCAGAGGATGCCGGTAATTGTGGAGTTTTACGCATCATGGTGTCCAAAGTGCGGAATGATGTATCCTGTTGTGGAAAGGATTGCCAGCCGGTATCAGGGAAAATGGATTTTCTATAAGATTGATATTGATATATCGAAAGAGATTGCAGAGTATATAGGCATTGAGATCGTACCGACGTTTGTGGTGTACAGAGATGGAAAAATCTGTGGATATACAACCGGAGTTCTTCCAGAAGAAACTCTGGAAGAACGAATCCGGGAAATGTTAAGAAAATAATTGGTGGAATCAATTATTCGTATAATGGATATTTTGCGCAGATTACATTGACTTGCTATGTTAAAATTCGAATACAGCAACACCGTATGGCGGAAGATCGTAACCAAATGAATATGGTCTTCCATCACATTCCTGTTTCTTTGCTTTATATACTGCCGGGCGGGCTTTTCCGCTTCCGCCATACTGCAATTCATCACTGTTCAGTACCAGGCGGTACTGTTTGCCGCGCGGTACACCGACACGGTACTCCGGTCGTTCGATCGGTGTGAAGTTACATACGAATAAAAGGTTCTTTTTTGCGCCCTTTGAATGACGGATGAAGCTGTAAATACTTCGTGAGCTGTCATCTGCATTGACCCACTCAAAGCCTTCCATGCAGGTATCCTGTTCATACATGGCTTTGTTGTGTGTGTAAAGATGCAGCAGGTCACGGTAAAAATTCTGGAGTGCCTGATGCTCCGGCTCGGCAAGGAGATACCAGTCAAGCTCACGCGCCTCGCTCCACTCGCGGAGCTGTCCGAAATCCTGTCCCATGAAGAGAAGTTTCTTTCCAGGATGTCCCATCATGAAAGCATAACCGACCTTCAGGTTGGCGAATTTCTCAAATCCAAGACCAGGCATCTTATTGAGCATAGAGCATTTTAGATGTACTACTTCATCATGTGATAATACAAGAATATAATTCTCGCTGTATGCATAGGTTAAGGCAAATGTCATACCGTAGTGGTCGCCTTTGCGGAAATATGGATCCAGCTTCATGTATTCGGTAAAGTCATGCATCCATCCCATGTTCCACTTCAGGCTGAATCCAAGACCATCATCTTCCGGTTTGCCTGTTACTTTTGGCCATGCGGTGGATTCTTCTGCGATCATCAGTGCGCCAGGGTTACGTCCGGTAGTAACGGAATTCAGATGCTTGAAAAATTCGATTGCTTCCAGATTCTCATTGCTGCCGTATTTGTTGGCGATCCACTGACCGTCTTCTTTACCGTAATCAAGATACAGCATGGAAGCAACAGCATCTACGCGGAGACCATCGATGTGATAATGTTCGATCCAGAACAGTGCGTTGGCGATCAGGAAGTTCTTAACTTCTGCTTTACCATAATCGAAGATCTTGGTTCCCCAGTCCGGATGTTCCCCCTTCTTAGGATCTGCATATTCAAAGGTAGCTGTGCCGTCAAAGTCAGCGAGTCCGTGTGCATCGCGTGGAAAATGTGCCGGTACCCAGTCAAGGATTACGCCAATCTTATTCTTATGGAAGTAATTGATCATATATGCGAAATCTTCCGGCGTACCATAACGGGAGGTCGGAGCATAATATCCGGTCACCTGATATCCCCAGGAGCCGTCAAATGGGTATTCTGAAATTCCCATCAGTTCGATATGAGTATACCCCATCTTTTTTATGTAGTCTGTAGCTGCATGCGCAAATTCACGGTAGCTGTAGAACCCATCATCTTCACGTCCCGGATGGCGCATCCAGGAACCGATATGTGCTTCATAAATGGAAATTGGTGAGGAATGGAAATCCCATTCTGCCCGGTGCTTCATCCAGACACTGTCACTCCATTTTAAATGGGAGATATCAGCAATCTTTGAGGCAGTTCCCGGTCTCAACTCTGCACTGTTCGCAAATGGATCAGCTTTGTAAAGCTTATCTCCGGTCTGTGTCTCGATACAGTACTTGTAAAGCTGTCCGAGCTGTGCTTCCGGAACAAATGCGGTATAGATTCCAAGTGGTTCCTGACGCTTCATAACGTTTGCATCTTCACTCCAGCCGTTGAATTCACCGACTACGGCAACTGATCTGGCGTGTGGAGCCCATACTGCGAAATATACGCCGGTTTTTTTTCCATCTTTTACAAAATGTGCACCCATTTTTTTATAGATTTCATAATGGGTTCCCTGTCCGAATAAATATTGATCTAATTCGCCGATTCTATAATCAGCGGGTTTATCTGTTGTTACAGTTTTTACAGACTTTTTAGCTGTAGACTTTTTAGCAGCAGTTTTAGCAGCTGCCGGTTTTTTTACAGTAGATTTTTTTACGGCCGTCTTGCGGGTCGTGTTGGTCTGTTGTGCTGTTGTTTTTTTTACTGCCATCCCATTCACCTTCTATCAAAGATATTTAGGAATATTATACTAGAAATAGCGATAAAAAGAAAGAGTTTTGGACAACTTATACATTTCTTATGTAAGATGTCTAAAACTCTTTCTTTATAGTTATCGGTTTTGTCTGCATATATAAAAGAACGCGCCGGAAGCGCGTTCTTTGTAGAAATCTTATGCTTTAAAATCTTCTTCTTTCAGGATGATGTGGTCTGAATTATCAGTGCTTCTTCCAAATACCCGTTTCACAAGATGTTTTACATTTGCTTTCTGGGAATGTGAAATTGCTTCATCCATGATCTCTTTTACTTCTGCAACAGTAACCGCATGATCTTCTCTCTGCATCATATCAATCCGGCTGTATAATGCAAGGATTCCCATTTCATCGATACGGTATCCGTTTTCCTTAGCATAGGTCTGACCGAATGTAACCAGTTCATCATTGATGAATACCGGAAGCTCCAGTCTGGAAGTAAATTTACGTTTGAATTCGCGATGGGATGCAAACATTCTTTCCAGCGGTTTCTTCTGGTCTTCCAGAAGGAAGAGAAGTTCGCCGGTCTGTTCATCCATCATGTCATTCAGTTCACGGATGGTTCTGTCATTCATCTTGGAAGCTTTTTCGATGATCAGTGCGCCACCGTTCAGCTTATCGATGATACTTCCGATGTCCTTTTTGTTCAGAGAATCACCGGTTACGATTGCAACTTTACCCTGTTTGAGTCTGCGCTGTTTCTGGATTGCTTTTACAATATCAACTGCGAGGACTGTTTTTCCGCTTCCCTTGCGGCCAAGGATCAGGATGTTGCCTGTGCGGGAAGTTCCATAACGGTTACGGCAACGTTTGTCGTTATCAAGGATTTCAACAAGCTGTTCACTGACACCACGGATCGGTACAAAGTAAGAGAACAGCTGCTTCTGCTCTTCAGTAAGTCCAAGCTTCAGTCCGATCTCACTTGTTGCACTCAGATCGTAACGACCCTGTACAACGAATCCGGTATCGAATTTACCCATGCGTTCGGTGATTTCATCTTCTGACGGTTCTTCGATTTCAAGAACTTCGTCAATATCAGGAGTTTGCGCTGATTTTGAAGTTTCTTTCTCTGGCTCAGGAGCCGGTTTCTCGTCAAATTCAAGATCAAGATAATCATCACTGCTATCTAATTCTTCTTCATCTTCAAAGGAATCAAGGTCTGCAAAATCACCATCATCTTCGTCAGAATCATGATCATCGATATCGAGAGCAGATTCTTTTTCAAAATCAAAATCCTCTTTATGATCTTCATCTAATTCATCATCGATCTGGTAGTCATCTTCGTCTTCATCCTCGTATTCTTCCTCATCGTCATACTCGGAATCGTCTTCATCCTCGTATTCCTCGTCATCGTCATACTCGGAATCGTCTTCATCTTCGTATTCCTCGTCGTCGTCATACTCGGACTCATCCTCATCCTCGTATTCAGCTTCTTCATCGTAAACCGCATCCGATTCATCATCTTCTTCGGAGTCAACGATTTCTTCAAAATCATTTTCTTCCGGAGCTTCCTCGTCAGTGTCTGAAGCTTCTTTGGATGAATCTTCCGGGCTTTCAGTCGCTTCATCCTCTTCATCATCAACGAAATCTTCAGCATCTTCATCGGTGATTTCAGGCTCTTCACCATTTTCAAGCTGTTCCATCAGTTTGCGGATATCATCAGAAAGGATTGGTTTTGTAGCTCCAAGAACTTCCTCTTCTTCTTCTTTCTTCTTCTCGCGCAGGGCTTTTTCTTTCTCAGCTTCCTCCTGGCTCTTTTCAAGAATCTTTGCATTTTCACGCTGAGTTGCTTCCCAGTTGGCAAGAATTTCTTCAATCTTCATCTTACCGGTCATCTGTGAATCGTCTGAAGCAGATTCAGGAGCAACTGCACCACTTGCAACGGCAACACCAGCTTTCAGGGCATCTGAAAGGGAAGCACCGGAAATGGTTGTGGAAATATCGGAAGTGCTTCGAATCCGGGTTTTTGGCTGTGACTCAGCTTCTGGTTCGGAAGCATGTGTCCGGGCCATTGGCTCTGGAAGATCCGGAAGATCAATACTGTCTGTGACATGTACATCTTTGCGGACCTTGTCTGCAATTCGTGGATTCGGTGCCGGACGTTCTTTGGATTTTCGGAAGGAAGGTTTTCTCTTGGAAGAATCCTTACGGCCGATACCATCATTTCGATGATCGTATTTTTCCTGCTGAAGTGGAGTCAGCGGTTTGTATTTCATTTTAAGTTCCATTGCCTGGTATACATAAGTACCTTCGCTGAACCAGAGAATCAGATCATCACATTCATCAAGACATTCGGAAGTCATACCGGCTTCAGCGTATAATCTGGCAAGTTCATATGCCCATTTTTCAACGTATTCAGAATGCTTGAAATCTTCAAGAGCTTCAATCTGTTCTTTGACTGGCGCTTTCTGTGCTTTTAAGATCTTATACCGGAGAATGTACTGGTTTGGATCTTTCGGAGCAAGCTTGACAAATTCTTCGTAGCAATCAGCTGCTTCATCGAAATGTCCCAGCTTCAGAGAAATAATTCCCAGGCGGTATACAACCTTTCTGCTGGAAGGTGCTTTATCATACGCAATAAATAAGGTATCACGTGCTTTACCAAGTTCCCCCGCATTTTCATAGATTTCGCTTACGGTAGAGAGCATGGCGGTATTTTTTACTTTACGCCAGTCGATCGTATCTGCAATCGACATCGCTTTCTGGTAAGACTTCTGTTCGGCATACGCAAGCATCTGCTCTGTCTTTGCGCGATATTCATATTTATCCAACGTTTCTCACCTCATATGATTATTATTAATTATTTTACTTTTCCTCAGTAAGTCTGACTTTTGTACCAGAAACGGAAAACAAAAGTCTTATAATTTTACTTACTAAGTGTATCATAGAGCGTTGTCAATGTCAAAAATTACGGCTGATATTTTTCAGAAATGTTAAAAAAATATTACAAAAAATTCACAAATTGGGAGCTGGTAACAGAAAAAAAGGAGACAGCCATCTTTTGAATGGCTGTCTCGGAATATTCAATTGTAATTTTTATTTTTATATCGGAGGAATTAAGTAATTCTTATTCCTGTAAGTTCTTTGAGCATTTCATATGATATTCAGATTTTATAAAATTTATAAAAATGAAATCATATGAATCGATTTTGATCAATTCTGATCGTTCGTTATTTTATATAATCAGGTAATCCAATTTTGGTATTTATCAGCTTTCTCGTCACTGTTAAATTTACTTATCAATGAATGTTTCTTTACACATTTTCTGATCTTGAATTACTGTGGTATTTACTTCAATATGTCAACAAATGCTGAATCTTTTTATATCTTATAATCGCTTCCGGTTTATCTACTACTCCGACCTTTTTTATCATTAACTTTTCTCTTACCGGATTATAATCTATGGTTAAGGCTCATCTCACAGGAATTTACATTTGCCATACCATTAACATATTGAGTTTTAGATGATGAAATATCCAACGGTCAAAGCCTCCTTCCTTTCGTTCTCGTTCCAAAATTTTATCCGGATATTCTTTTTCTCTTATACTTTTTTCTGTTCAGAAGTCAGATATCAATTTTCTCTTATTATTATAAATTATCAATTTAAAAAATTGTTCTCTACACACTCCGCTTACAAAACGCTCATAACCAAAATGTATAGTTGCTTTTTAAAAACTTTCTAACCTTCAAATAACAATTATTCTTGTTACCCTTTTCTGATCTGGTTCTTCATCTTATACTCTTGGCGAGTATATATGAAACTATGTAACAGATTAAAAAAATATCTTTTTGAAATTCCCTTTCTCGTCAGGAACTTCTTTTCTTTTGGATTAACTTAATAATAACACCCAAATACTTATTTGTCAATATAATTTTAAAATAATTTTGATAAAATTAGAAAGAAATGAAATTATAATATATATATCAGAAAATTCAAACAATTATAAATACGATTAGAAATAGTTATAGCCATTTGCAATATATTCGGGGTTTTGCTATTGTTTCCGCCCATAAATGCATGATACACTAAAAAATAGATGAAAAATACAGGCTATGGCATTGGGATAAAGAAAGGAGACCTACAGATATGGGAGGATTTTTTGGCGTTGCATCAAAAGAAGCATGTAATCTGGATCTTTTTTATGGAACAGATTATCATTCGCATCTTGGAACCCGCCGCGGAGGTATGGCTACTTACGGAAGTGATGGCTGGAAGAGAGCGATTCATAATATTGAAAATTCGCCGTTCCGTACAAAATTTGAAAAAGATGTTGATACAATGAAGGGAAATATTGGAATTGGATGTATTTCAGATTATGATCCACAGCCAATTCTGATCCAGTCGCATCTGGGGTGCTTTGGAATTACGACAGTAGGTAAGATCAATAATGCGGATCAGCTGATCCGGAATCTTTATGAAAATGGACATACACATTTTCAGTCTATGACCAATGGACAGATCAATTCTACAGAGCTGGTTGCGGCATTGATCTGTAAAAAGGATTCGTTTGTTGAGGGAATCCGTTATGTGCAGTCAGTAGTTGAAGGCTCGATGACGCTTCTGCTTCTGACAGAGAATGGAATTTATGCAGCCAGAGACCTTCTCGGACGTACACCGGTTGTGATCGGAAAGAAAGAAAATGCATACTGCGTTTCCTTTGAAAGCTTTGCATATATCAACCTTGGATACACAGATTACAAAGAGCTGGGACCTGGGGAAATCGTCTACGTGACACCGGAATCTGTGGAGACTGTAAGTCCTGCATGTGAAAAGATGAGAATCTGTTCGTTCCTGTGGGTATACTATGGATATCCTACTTCTTCTTATGAAGGGGTTGGTGTAGAAGAAATGCGTTACAACTGTGGAAAGCTTTTAGCACAGAGAGATGACCATTCGATCGACGTGGATATTGTTGCAGGAGTTCCGGATTCGGGTATCGCTCATGCGATAGGCTATGCAAATGAATCAGGTATTCCGTATGCAAGACCATTTATCAAATATACTCCGACCTGGCCAAGATCTTTCATGCCGACAACACAGAGTCAGCGTAATCTGATCGCCAGAATGAAACTGATCCCGGTACATAGTCTGATCGAAGACAGGAGCCTGCTGCTGATCGATGATTCTATCGTGCGTGGCACACAGCTCCGTGAGACGACAGAGTTCCTGTATCAGAGTGGCGCAAAAGAAGTGCATGTCCGCCCGGCATGTCCACCGCTTTTGTACGGATGCAAATATTTGAACTTCTCCCGTTCCAAATCAGACCTGGATCTGATCACAAGAAGGATCATCCGTGAGTGGGAAGGCGACAATGATGTCAATGTACTGGGTGAATATGCGGATCCGAACAGTGACCGGTATGCAGCAATGCTGGAGGAAATCCGCAAGAGACAGAATTTCACTTCACTTCGTTATCACAGACTGGATGATCTGATCAAATCAATCGGGATTGATGCATGCCAGGTATGTACCTACTGCTTTAACGGTGTGGAATAACAGGTAAATGAAAATATAAAACAGGTGTCCACGTAAGTATATCTTAGTGATATATCCCAGTGGGCACCTGTTTTTGTATATACGATTTTGGTGTATAAGGTGATGTGGAATGGTGTACAAAGTATGCGGAGCGGCAGCTCCTTCTGCAAAGCTGCACTATAGCAGCAGATCATCTATCTTCACATAGTCTCCCATCCGGTATGCTTCAATTGCATTTCCATTGATCACATAGAACTTTTCATTTGCATACACACCGCGGGTTCCAAGATAAGAATTACCGTTGACTTCCTCCTGCATTTGTACCTGGAAGCCCTGATCTTTATCGTAAGAAAGGATCACATACTGGTTGGCAGATCCGGAAAGCGGAAAGCCGATCAGATTCTTTTCCGTATCAACCAGTGCTGCACGGTAGTCAGAAAAGACATCCGAGTAATAGTACTGATCCAGTGTGTACTTGCTGACTTCCTTCACATCCGAAGGATCACTGATATCAAACATAGAGACCTTTACCCCGTTTGTAATGCCATTTTCATCGGTATCCATACCGATTCCAAGAAGCAGGTTATCACTGTAAAAATGCAGGTATTCCGAAAAGCCGGGAATTTTCAGCTTGCCAAGGATCTTCGGATTCTCCGGATCGGAAAAGTCTACGGAGAATAAAGGATCTGTCTGTTCATAAGTTACAAAGTAACCGGTATCGCCCAAAAATCTTGCGGAATAGACCTGTTCATTTTTGGCAAGATCCTCGATCTTACCGATTGTTTTCAAATCTGCATCCAGCACATAGACTGAATTGGACTGTGAAGAGCTTCCGACATTATGCGTAACCGTTGTCACCAGCCGCAACGTATTGTCATACTCATCAATGCTGAAGGAATCGTTCAGATATCCTTTTACTTTGCCCTGGGCAGAGCCGGAAAGTTTTCCTTTATTGTAAGACAGCTTGCGGAGGATCGTCTGATTCTTTGCCGCAAGATTATCTGCGAGGATACTGCTGTTCGCATACTCGTAAATATAAATGTTGTTCTCACTCACATAGACTTCGCCATTCTCAGACATGACTGCTTTCTGGTCTGCTGCCTTATCCGGACTGGAAGCGGAAACGGAGCTGACAACAAGGTACTGGTCTGCTGCATGGTTCGTCGGGAGATAGATATCCGACTGCTTCAGAAGATTGTCACCAACAAGCGGAACATAGGAAGGATAATCTTTTTTGGTGATCGTATCGTAAATATAATAGTCGCTGAATACATACAGATATCCGTCTTTAAAACGTGAAGTGCGGTAGTAACCACTCTGATCCACGGTTCCGATGGATTTTGGATTATTGATATCTGCCAGATCATAAGTCTGGATACGGGTACAGCTGCCGCGGTACAAGGTTTTACTGTCAGAATCAACCTGTGTGTTCTGCATGTTGCCAAGGACAAAAAGCTTCTGGTCACTCAGGTAAAATTCGGATGCCTGAAAATTCTCATTCAGCGAAATACCGGAAACAACCTTCATCTGATCAGACCGGATATCTACAATGGAAATTTCCTGTGAGTTTGCTTTCAGTGTATAAAGATAACTTCCATCCGTTTTTACAATGTCTGCTTCACCGACACCCTCTGTGCGGACGTTGGTATCGGAAAATGAAGTATCCACAGCACGTGCAGAGGCTGTTGCCGAATCCGAAGAGGAACTGGAACTATCGGTGCGTGCACCACTGTCGGCTGTTTCATTTGAATACATGACAATTCCGCTGTCGGTTGAACCGGTAACAGATGAAGAATCCAACTCATCCTGATAAGATTGCAGGTATGTGTAGACTTCATCATAATCGGTTGCCGTCTCTAAAGTATCGGAAGAAGCAAGCTTACCGGAGGATGTACCGATTGAAGAACTGCTTTTTGTGGAAAAAGTGGCTGAGTCTGAAGAAAGATTCTGCTGGCGGATGTGGGCGCCAATGCCGACAACCAGTACCAGTGCGGCAGCAATAAGTCCTCCGCGCATCCGGTAGCCGCGGGAAAATCCATGCTTTTTCGGGATATGTCCGGAAGCCTGAGTGCTGTTATGCTCTTTCAGCATTTTCATAATCTGATCCGGTGCAAGGCTTTCCGGAACAGGAGTTTTTTCCGTAGATTGTTTTATTTTATCCAGTATTTCTTTTTCGTGATCTGTCATATGAAACACCTCCTATTACTCTTTTATCCTACTCTTTCAGAAGCCAGCTCATCTTTTCGAGGGCACGCTTTCTGCGGGAGCGGACTGTATTCGGGTTCAGCCTTAGCATTTTTCCAATCTCTTTACTGTTGTAACCGCCATAGACGGATAAGCCGATGATCAGCTGATCGTCTTCATCGAGAATAAGAAAAGCACGCTCGACATCTGTGCGGAGTCCGTCACAGTATGTGGCAGAAGCATGATCTTCTTTCAGCTCGGTCTCGGTCCGTTCACGGCTCTTTAACTTCCGGCGGCACACATTTGCCAGAATCTGAAAGATCCAGGAACGGAATGCTTCTTCTTTGCGTAATTTATGTATGTTCTCATAGGCGGAAAGAACGGCTTCACTGACGGCGTCTTCTGCATCCTGCGGATGATGCATCATGCAGAGCGCAAAACGATACAGATCCTGATAAACCGTCTTATATAATTCTTTAAATGCAATTGCATCGATCATAAAGTCCCTCCTCTCATAACAGGTTCTTTGTATATAAGAGTATAAAAAAGTCGGAAGTGTTGCAAAAAGGGACAGAAAAATTTCCGTCCCTTTTAAATCATATCATTGTCTGAGAAAAATTAACCTCTGTAATAATTGATCAGACATCCTTTGAGGATGATCTCACGTTCTGCATCCGTCAGATCACCGAGCTTCAGATCAATCTCCTTCAGATCATCGCCTACGACATAAGCCTTGATCGTGGAAGCTTTATCTTCTACTGCTTTGCGGATATCCGGCACGAAGAGATAGTCACCGTTCCTGAAAGAAAGCTTTGTGTGTTCCTCTTCGGTAATAAACGGAAGCATGCCCCAGTTGATCAGGTTCGAGCGGTAACGTTTGGTTGCGTACTCATTCGCGATATTCGCCCAGCCGCCGAGAACCTTCTGGCAGGAAGCAGCCTGCTCACGGGCAGAACCATCACCAGGTTTGACCGCGAAAATGGTACTTCCGACACCGATATTTCCTTTGCCGACTTCCGGATAAGACTTCTGGATTGCTGCCATCACCGGTTTTAATTCATCCAGTACATCCAGTGGACAAGTACCTGCTTCAATCGCTTTCTGGGCTTTCTGGACTTCTTTCGCGCGTCCTACATAGGCAGGATCCTTTCGGGAAAGTGCAAATTCAGCAAGTCCAAGCGGGTTGGAACGATAAGAAGAAGTCTCGCCGGACGGGATCAGTTCGTCTGTCGTTGTAACCGGATCGTGGATCTCAGATACGACCTTCAGGATCAGATTCTCAGGAAGAGCGCTCATTGCCGGCCAGTCTTTGATGTTCGGTCCGAATTTGATCTCAACCGAAGGATCAGCAACGCCGTGGCTGTCAAATACACGGTTGGCGTAAATCCTGGAATCAAAGTGGTAGGTCGGGTTCTTGTATTCAATATCAAAATCTGTTGCCGGAGTAAGGAAACCTTTGTTCGCAGCAGTTGCGGCAATGGAACGTGCATCCATAAGGGCAACAGATGCGATCTGTCCACTCTGCAGCTTGCTTCCTTCACGGTTCGGGAAGTTACGGGTAGAGTGACGGATGGAAAATGCATTGTTTGCCGGAGTGTCCCCTGCACCGAAGCACGGTCCGCAGAAGGCAGTCTTCACGATCGTACCGGCTTCCATCAGGTCAGCAACCGCACCATTTTTCACAAGCTCCATGTAGATCGGTGTACTTGCCGGGTAAACACTGAAGGTAAATTCATCTGATCCGATGTATTTGCCACGGATGATGTCTGCGGCAGCACAGATATTTTCAAAACCGCCGCCGGCACAGCCTGCGATGATACCCTGATCGACATAAAGCTTACCATTTACGATCTTGTCCTGAAGAGAGTAATCCACAGCACCGTCCAGGCTTACCAGCGCGCGCTGCTCTACATCGTGGAGAACATCTGCAAGGTTGGCATTGACATCCTCGATGGTGTAGACATTGGACGGATGGAACGGCATGGCGATCATAGGCTTGATCTCGCTCAAATTGACGTATACAAGACCGTCATAGTAAGCGACTGCGCCAGGCTCCAGTTCCCTGAAGTCATCACTTCTTCCGTGGATATCGTAGAACTCTTTGATCTTGTCATCGGTTCTCCAGATAGAAGAAAGGCAGGTTGTCTCTGTCGTCATAACATCGATTCCGATACGGAAGTCTGCACTTAATTTGCCAACGCCAGGTCCGACAAATTCCATGACCTTGTTATTGACATAGCCATTGCCGAAGGTTGCGCCGATGATCGCAAGGGCAACGTCCTGCGGTCCGACACCTTTCACCGGTTCGCCGTCCAGATAGATTCCGACAACGCCCGGCATCTTGATATCATAAGTCTTGTTCAGAAGCTGTTTTACAAGTTCCGGTCCGCCCTCTCCCATTGCCATGGTACCGAGTGCACCATAACGGGTGTGGCTGTCAGAACCAAGGATCATCTTGCCGCCGCCTGCGAGCATTTCACGGGCAAACTGGTGGATAACGGCCTGATGAGGCGGAACATAGACACCGCCGTACTTCTTCGCACAGGTCAGTCCAAACATGTGGTCATCTTCATTGATCGTACCGCCGACTGCACACAGAGAGTTATGGCAGTTGGTCAGAACATAAGGGATCGGGAATTTCTCCAGTCCGGATGCTCTTGCAGTCTGGATGATTCCGACAAAGGTAATGTCGTGCGAAGTCAGCTTGTCAAATTTGATCTGAAGCTGCTGCATATTACCGGAAGTATTATGCGCACTTAAGATCCCATAAGCCATTGTCTCTTTTGCAGCAGCTTCTTTTGTTGTCTCAATCCCTGTCTTGCTTTTTACGGCAGCAAGTGCATCGGGTGCATCTGCAATTACCTCAGTACCGTGTAAAAGATAGGCACCGCCTTCGTATAATTTCACCATATCATGTCCTCCTATTTTCTGTTTTCTATAAATTTCATGTGGTCTGCGACCATCAGAGCGATCTTAAATGTCAGGGCGTCCTCAAAGACTCTGACATCCAGCCCGGTCTGCTTCTGGATCTTCTCCAGCCGGTAGACGAGCGTATTCCGGTGGACGAAAAGCTGTCTCGCTGTCTCCGAAATATTCAGGCTGTTTTCAAAAAATTTATCAACTGTGGATAAGGTTTCTTCGTCAAACTGATCAACGGTATTTCCGGCAAATACTTCTTCCAGGAACATCTCGCATAAGGAAACGGGAAGCTGGTGGATCAGCCGTCCGATACCGAGTTCGCGGTAGGATAAAATATTGCGTTCCGGATAGAAGATACGTCCCACATCCAGAGCCATGCCAGCTTCTTTGTAAGACTGTGAGACCTCTTTGAGTTCGGGAATGATGGTTCCGAAGGAAAGCCGGACATTGACCATAGCTTCGGTGTTGATCGCATTCACCAGCATATCGGCAGTCGAACGGATCGTATCATAATCATCCGTACTGTCAAGGGACTTGATCAGAATAATATGTCCCTCATCTACGGCAGTAACAAAATCACCGGTTCCCGAGGAATAAATCCCACGGATCATATCCAGGACGATCGTGTCATCCGGATTCTTCGGTTCGATCAGATAGACGACTCTGCGCTGCTCAACTGTAATACCAAGCTTTTTCGCCTGATTGTAGATATCTACGAGAAGCAGGTTATCCAGGAGCAGGTTCTGGATAAAACGGTTACGGTCAAGACGTTCGCTTCCGGATCTTAAAAGGCTCTCCAGCTGGCAGACACTTAAGCGTCCGCTGGTATGCACATCAATCTCATTATTGTGCTCGATCACGAAAATATAAGTCAGTTCATCATCATCATAAACCGGGAACAGACCATAGCATTCATCCAGGTGCTCCTCCGCTACGCCGGTAACCTCCAGCTCTTTTAAAAATGAGCAGACAGCTTTTTTTACTGCAGGCTTCTCATTACCTACAGCTGCAAGCATCACTCCGTCTGTGTTCCAGATGGAACAGTTACACTCGATGATATCCCCTATTTCATTGATTGTTCTCTGTAAAATCTGGTTGGATAACAATCCATTCACCTCTCCATTCTTTTCAATATATGACAAATGGGAGAATTGTGAAATTCCCCCATCTTCTTCTGACAATACAATCTGATATTATTTTAGCAAATGTTTCACACTTTAGCAAGCTAAAATGAAAAACGTTTTCTCTTATTCGTCTTCGTCATCGCGTCTGTCAAGCATGGCAGCAACGATTTCAAGAATCACAGCAAGACCGATGATAGATGCAGCGGCAATCTTTCCGGCAGTGCCGGTTGCAGCCTGTGCGATACCGCCGACAACCGGAACAGAAAGCTTTACTTTTCCGATGTAGTTGTTGTAAGGGATCGGATTCATATCTTTTTCCTCATTGGCATCCCCTTTGGTGATAAACTGTCCCATCGCCGGGCTGTTGGATACTACACGGTGGGTGATGATCGAGCCGTCTGCATTGTTGCTGTAAAAAGCAATGACATCATCCTTGACGATCGTGTCTGGTTCTTCATACCGGACATAGACCAGGCTTCCCGTCGGGATCGCCGGTTCCATGCTCCCACTGATCACGGTGTACATCTGAAAACCAAAAGCTTTCGGAAGCGTCAGCGGAATACAGGCAAGAATCAGTACTGTCAGTAAAACAGTGCCCAGTGCACTGCAAAATGCAGCCACCGGGCTTTTCTTTTTCTTCGTTCTCTTCAAAAAAGACTTCTCCTTTAGTGCCGCGCTTTTTTATTTTGCACGTTTTTTCAAGAATACGATCAGTCCTGCGAGAGCTGCTACCGCAACAACGATAATGCCGATCCCTGCTGCGATCGGAGTCTTGCTCGTCTTGTCTTTCGCATCGATATTTCCTTTTGGAGTGTCTTCATCATCCAGATCTACCAGAGACTTTGGTGTCTGTTCATCCTCAGATGTTGCAGTATCTTTATCTTTAGCTGTCGTATCCTGAGAATTGTTATCTGTCGTTGTACCATCGGTTGTACCGGTTGTGGTTCCGTCTGTTGTGCCACCGGTAGTTCCGGTTGTAGTGCCACTGGTAGTTCCGGTTGTAGTTCCACCGGTAGTTCCGGCAGTTCCACCGGTTGTGCCGCCTGTCGTGCCACCTGTTGTACCGGCATTACCGGTACCTGTGCCAGGAGTTGCTGTACCAGGAACAGTCGTTGTGATGGTGGTTGTTGTTGTAACAACACGGTCTGTAGCACCCGGTTTGTAGGTAAACGTAAATACATTCTCAGATACATTATTACTCAAAGTCTTGGTAAGTGCAAGAGCATCTGGAATATAATTCTCGATATACTGATAAGCGACGATTGGTTTGTCACCGACATTTCCGTAGAAGGTCTGGCTTTCTGCAAGCGCCTTACCGGAAGCATCCTGATAGTTTACGGTGTAGGCAACCATGTCCTTTTTGATTCCATAGGCTACTACATAGTCGGCATCGCCGGTTACATTGTCTAATACAGGAGAAGCAAGAGCTTCTTCATTGTCACGTCCGCTGAGACGGATTCCTTTGACATAGTATTTGTCATCGGTTACCTGAACGTCCTTCAGATTAAAAGTAACAGTAGAACCGGCGACAAGAGAATCCCGCTCCTCCTTAGCCTGGCCGTTTATCGTTCCTTTATTACCTGCAGATAAAGTTACCTTATAGGTATACCCGTCAGCAGCCATAACGCTCATCGTGGATGCACCGATCGTCATTGATACAGTCAGAAGAGAAACCAGTAATTTTTTCCATCTTTTCATCTGCTTACTCTCCTTTCCGTCTGCGTTTCTTTGTGTTCTTGTTATATGTGTAGATTCCGTATGCCAGAAGGATCAGTCCACTGATGAGTGCAAGCACACAGAAGAGAAGAACTCTTGCGGTATCACCGGTCTTAACGGTGTTGGTAGTCTTGACGATTTTCGTCTTGGTAATGGTATTGCTTACTTTTACCTTTTCCACTGCAAAGTTCATACGAAGCTTTGCGAGCGTGTTCTGATAACCATTGCCCTGTGTCTCACCTTCGATACCGATGGTAAGGTGTACGGTTCCGGTACCATTGGAAGCAAGACGACCGAGGTAGAAATATTTCTCGGTAGAGTTTCCAAGCTCCTTCAGACCTTCACCGGTCTTAGAAGAACCTTCACCTCCGACGGTATCACTGTTATAGAGTACCTTTTCGGTATTGTCACTTCCAACATAAGTCAGCTTGTATTCGTAAGCACCGCCTTCAGCGGATTCCTGTGCTTCCTCCAGTGTCTGGATGATCTCATTGGTCATGTACCAATCGGTCTCGCCTTTATCGGAGTTTTTCAGCTGAACCTTCAATTCGATGCTGTCACCCGGCTGGATCGTTGCCAGCTCATCGGAAACAGTCTTGTTTTCAAAATTGCTTTCCATCTTGTCGCCGGTGAAATGAACCTGCCATCCGTCGGCTCCCTGATAATCCTTTGCAAATGCAGTTGTGTGTACCCCTGCTGCCATTATCACTGTCATGGCGAGGCACAAAATTTTCTTTTTCATACTCTGTACCTCCCTACTGTAAGCTCATTGTTGTTTCGTCGTCTGATACATTCACGTCCACGCCCCAGGCACTCTTGATTGCGTCCTTTGCGTTGTGTGTCTGAACTGCATCCACCTCTGCGTCAATGTGGAAGGTGTAACCATTGTACTTGTAAGTATAAGTGATGGTTTTGTCCTTTACTGTTTTCTCTACCTCTGTTGCAATCTTCGGATCAATGCGGAGTGTGTCAGATAATGCCGGTGTGGTATCTCCGGCTTTTACTGCCTTTGTGTAATAAAGAACGGTTCTTTCGTCGGTGGTCTGCTGATCTGCAACTACCCAGCCGTTAGCGGTAAGGAAATTCAGTTCGATCAGATCCGGTGAAAGAGTGGTGTTCTTCTTGCCCTCTTTGTCCTGCCAGCTCTTGGTAAGGATCACACGGACGAAGGTGTCGATGTTACCGCTGTTCTGAACACTGAGCTCTTCTTTGTATTTCTTTCCGGGTGCGAATTTCTCCTTTTCTCCGAGAAGGCCTGTCAGGAGTTCCCCGTCTTTTACTTCTTGCTGGTTCTTAGATGTAAAATCCTGGCTGCTGACGACATCGCCATTCTCTAAAAGAGATACACCGATATTCTGCATCTCGATCTGTGCGGAATAATTCTCACTGTAGTAGGTGAGTGCGGCACGTGTACTGCCGACAGTACTGCCAATCAACAGGAGCGCTGATGCTGTCAGAAGCAGGGCCGATTTTTTTGGAAATGATTTCTTTTTCTTTTTCATCTTCGTTCCCTCCTATTCTGTGGTTTTACTGTCTTCTGTTGTCTCAGTTGTGATTACATGATTCCAGTCTGCATATGGGTTTCCATTTTCATCGTAAAGAACCGGTGTGCATTCCTGGATAACCACGATATTGAATTCTTCCGGTTTATCCTTCCCTTCCGGGAATTTGTAAGAGATATTGAGTTCCGGTGTGGTTTCGCCTGCCGGAAGAACGCCTTCATAGTACCAGTAACCATCATCTTTGGCTTTCCATCCGCCATTTGGAGCAGTATAGGTAAGTTCCATTGGGGCAAATGCTGTTACTCTTACGAAGCAATCATAATCACCGGTATTTGTAATGGTGACGTGCTTGCCATCTTTATCGACTGTTTCGTTAGGGATGGTTTCGGTAAATCCCATATTCATCGTCACACCGCCACCGGCTGTTGTATAAGTTGTGAAGTATGCCATTGCACTTCCAACTGCCAGGGTTCCGGTAAGAGCAAGTGCTGCCGCTGCCATGATTAGTGGTTTTTTATGTAACTTTCTCATTCCGATTCCCCCTTTCTAGTTCTTTGCTGCCGGTTTGGTGTACTGATACTGACCATTTTCATCGAGTTTAAAATTATTTTTTACGCCGTATCCGCCATTGGTACGTCCATCATGTTTGTTGATAAATGAAACCTCTGCCGGTTTGAATTCTACTTCGGTTTCTTTTTCAGGATTAGCAATGATGTCTGTTTCCTGACTTTTAGCAGAAGCGAGTTCATAGCTTGCACCGCTGTAAACCTCCGTTACCTTGACATGAGATCCGGCAGGAATTTTCGTGATCGTTACAGAATCATCACCTGCTGCGCTAAAGGTAAGCTCTTCGATTCTGGTTTCGGTCTTCTTATCCAGTGTTGTGATATCGATCTGGAATACGAAGGTTGCATTGTTACCGAAGGTAGCATTGTGATCTTTCAGTTCCTTCTTGATCACCAGATCACCGTATCTTACATGCTGTTCCGTTTTCAGACCAACTGCACTGTTGTATTCTTTGGTCAGATCGTAGATCCAGTCATCTCTTGTCTGATCGTTATTGTAATAGTTGTTGGTCGGAAGTGATACAAGGTAAGGAGTAAAGGTATAAGTATAATTGGTTGTAATCACTTTTGGTGTATCTACAAGGTAAAGTCCGGTATCCAATTTATCTTGGTAGCCTCTTCCGTTCTGCAGTGTAACAGTTTCGGTTGGATCAACAACTGTATTTCCCTCAGAATCTGTCAACTTACCTTGTGCTTCTTTGGCACGTTCTGCCCAGGTAGCAGCTGCCGCATCCAGGTTATCAGCACTTACGGATGAAAGATCCAGTTTTGAAAATGCACCGATTCCGGTATAGTTGCCGGATTCATCAACCGAAGCAACTTTATACAGGTTTACCGGAATGCTTGCACTTAGAAGTTCACTGCTGTTCCCACTAATGTCGAATTCGATAGAACACTTTTGTCCGGTATTGATCGCGTTTGCGGCTTTCGCACCCGGAAGAGTGAGCAGTGGAAATGTAAGAGCGACAGCTAAGAGAAAAGTGCTTCCCTGTTTTAATCGTTTATTCATCATCGCCTCATGTCCTCCTTAAAAATCTTGGTTATTCTTTGTGAGCTTTTCTCTTGGAAAGGAATCGCAAGAGAATGATCACAAGAATCGTGATTGAAAGTCCTAAAATTAAATAGAGCATATAATAATTCTGAATGGCTTTTACCATAGAATCTGTAACTGATTCGGTAGCATCCTCTTCGCCGTTATATGGAACTCTGGTTCCTCTTACGAGAAGACGATGGGAGTTGACTCCGTATGGTGTACAGGTAAATAAAGTTACCTGATCTTTTCCTTCTTCAATCTGGAGTGCTTTCTCCAGTGTTTCATGATCGTCTTTGTCTACCATCGGAAGAATCTGGTCTACCTTGTAGGCAAGGACTTCATCCAGTACATGGATGTAAAATTTATCGCCAACTTTGAGCTGATCGATATCGGTAAAAAGCTTTGCGCTTGGAAGTCCACGGTGAGCTGCGAGAACACTGTGGGTACTCTCCCCTCCGATCGGAAGCTTTGTGCCGTTCAGATGTCCGACGCCGGTCTGCAGATCCTTGTCACCGGTGCCATGGTAAATGGCAAGCTTGATGTTGATCGCAATTGGTTCTGCGCTTTGCAGTAACGTTGTATTGAGTCAGTTCCTGGGAATCTGTTCTTTCCTTGGAGTTTCCAAGAAAACAGAAACCGCAGCCGGCATGGGTGGTGCAGTTGTGTTTGTTATTACTATTGCATCTTTTGTTGCAGGACTGCTTTATAAATTCATCCTGGTACCGACCCATTTTGAGTATCTGAAAACGATTGTATTTATCCTGGTTATCGCGGCACTGGTACAGATCGTAGAAATGTTTCTCAAGAAATTTGTACCATCCCTTTACAAGGCACTTGGTGTATACCTTCCTCTGATCACAACAAACTGTGCAGTTCTTGGTGTTGCCCTTACAAACGTGCAGAAAG
>OLGH01000963.1_pt1 | contig 30869 bp, 27 predicted proteins | sample 1604851 | NCBI WGS metagenome assembly OLGH01 (sample SAMEA3888894, study PRJEB22519) | human gut metagenome | biome: human gut; feature: human-associated habitat; material: faeces | place: Denmark | collected 2010 | reverse complement strand
GCAGCTGACCAATACTAATAGGTCGAGGGCTTGACCAGAAATGGTTCAGGTTAAAATATCTGATAGTTTAATGTGTGGTTTTGAAGGAACACGAATTTTAACCGTAGCCGATGTGCTGCGGTTTTTTTGATTGAAAGATAATGAACATAGGAAGGAAGCCGGATATACTATGAGGCTTTCAGATTTAAAGGGAAGTGGCGGTAATGTCTGTAAGTTTATTTAAAAAAAGGAAAAAATAAACTATCAATTCATTAACGTTTGTGATACAATATAGGAAAATAGTACAGAAATGTTATGACAAAAGAAATTATAGCTTGGAGGTTATTTATGGATACTAATATTTTACTTGAGAATGGAACGAATGAACTTGAAGTTCTTGAGTTCGTCATCGGCAATAATCACTATGGAATCAATGTGGCTAAGGTGAAGGAGATAGTTAATTTTCAGAAGGTCACACCGGTACCTAACGCCCATCCTTCTGTAGAAGGTATTTTTATGCCAAGAGATACAATGATAACAGTTGTGAAGCTTGCTAATGTGCTCCATCTGCCGGATTCAGACGATCCTAAGAATGATATGTTAATCAACACTAATTTCAATAAGCTTAATGTAGCCTTCCATGTACATAAGATTGTTGGTATTCATCGTGTGTCATGGGCAGACATCATTACGCCCGATGCGACAATCAATTCAGCGGAATCAGGAATAGCTACAGGTATCATAAAGGTTGAGGGAAGACTTATAATTATTCTTGATTTTGAGAGAATTGTATCCGATATAAGTCCTGAGACCGGTCTTAAGGTTTCTGATATTTCCAGACTGGGAACAAGAGATAGAAATAATTCCCCTATTGTACTGGCAGAGGACTCTATGCTTCTTATGAAGCTTATCACAGATTCGCTTGAGAAGGCAGGATACACTAATCTCATTAAGTGTGTGAATGGACAGGAAGCATGGAATTACCTGCAGAATATTAAGAAAAAGTCCGGTGGAGATGTAACTAAGTATGTAAAATGCATAGTTACGGATATTGAGATGCCGATTATGGATGGACATAGACTTACGAAGCTTGTAAAGACTGATAATGAGCTTAAGGATATCCCTGTTATCATTTTCTCGTCCCTTATCAATGAGGAGATGAGACGTAAGGGTGAGCAGCTCGGTGCAGATATGCAGCTCTCCAAGCCGGAAATAGGCTCCCTTGTAGAGGCTATTGATAAGCTCATATTGAAATAGAAGAAAGTGAATTAAAAAAGTTTAGCTAAAGAGCCGCCAGAGTGATTATGCGGCTCTTTATTTATTTCTTGTGAAAAAAAACATAGCATGATATAATGAGTGCAAGCATAAAAACGAATTTATTCGTTCTGCGTTTGAAGGTATTATTACTCAGTGATTTTATCATGGATAGTAGTCGTACCAATGATTTAGTTAAATCAATGATTTAGTCAAATGAAAACAGTTGAGGTGAAATAACGTGGCAGATAATAATGATGATCAGTACTTGGATGAATTGTTAAATTCTTTAAGAAGCAGTAACAGTGATGGGAATGAAGATTTAGATAATCAGGATAGCGAGAGCAATAAGAGCAGACAGTCAGATGCCGAAGACAATGAAGCAGCAGAAGATGGCAGCAACGAAGAACAGGATGATTTCTTAAATGACATTTTCTCAGATAGTCATAATGACGTCGATAACCAGAACGGCAATGCTGACCATGATGGCAGCGATGATATATTGGCTCTTGAAGAGAATGATAATGAAGAACCGCATGAGTCTGGGAATTCCATGGATGAGGAGAATGTAACTTCCCAGAACACTTCCCAGAACGATAATAATGATAACGACAGCCTTATGGATTTATTCAATCAGATTAATGGCGGCGATAACAGCGGAAGCAGTGATAGCTCTGGAGAAGAGCCTGATAAAAGATCTGATAATGCTGCGGACGATATATTGACACTCACTGATGATAATGAGGATGGGGCAGCAGCGAATACTTATGCAGGTGAGGAAGAGGAGAGACCGGATACCCTGAATAATGGAAGTGCAACCGATAATTCCGGACAACAGGATGTGAAGCCTTCAGGAGAAGAAAAAGCTGAGGCGCAAAGAAGTGCCAGAGCCAAGAAGGCAGAAGCAGCAAGGGAAGCTAAGGAGGCTAAGCTTGCGGCTGCTAAGGCGGCTAAGGAAGCCAAGGCGGAGGAAAAGGCAAGAAAGAAAGCAGAAAAGAAGGCTAAAAAGGAGCAGCTAAAAGCCGAGAAGGCTGCTGGAAAGAATAAGCAGGATGGCGAGGATGATTCCACAGACGGCATAGTACAGGATAATGTTTCTCTTATAGATGAGCTTTATAATGATTCAGATGCATTTGATAAATCATCAGATGAAAATGCCGATATCCCTGATTTAGATGAGGAACCTGAGGCACCTAAAAAGAAGAAAGAGAAAAAGAAAAAGGAGCCTAAGCCTAAGAAACCTAAAAAAGAAAAGGTTAAGAAGGAAAAGAAGGCACCGCAGCCGTCAGAACTGATTAAAGTGACCAAGGGTAATTATATTGGAATGTTAATTACCATAATAGTTATTGTTGGTATTGTATATTTTGGCACAAGATTTGTATCGTATGGAATTAAGGTAAGCCAGGCAAAAGAATTTTTCACAAATGGAAAATATGATCAGGCATTCGACAGTATTTCCGGTGTTGAATTAAGAGCTTCGGACAAGAATACATATTATGCAATAAGGACGGTTGCCAGCGTATATGTAGATTATTGCTCGTATATGAGCTACAATAAGATAGGAATGAAGCTGGAAGCATTGGATTCCTTGATAAAGGGTTTGACTCACTATAATGAATATTATTCTGATGCTGAAAAGTATGAGGTGCTGGATCAGTATGATGCGGTTAAGGCTCAGATTTTATCAGAGCTTTCAAGATACGGAATATCCGAGGAGGATGCCATCTATTATGGAAGCTTGGAAAATGAATTGCAGTACAGAGAGATACTTATGGACATCGGAGGTATGACTGAGTGATAGCTATTATCGATTATGATGCAGGAAATCTAAGAAGTGTGGAAAAGGCGCTTGAAGCTATAGGGCAGGAAGCAGTTGTGACAAGGGACAGGAATGAGATTCTGTCATCTGATAAAGTGATTTTACCGGGGGTAGGTTCGTTTGGCGATGCAATGGGACGGCTTAATGAGTATGGTCTTGTGAACACCATACATGAGGTTGTTGACTCAGGAAAGCCATTTCTGGGTATATGTCTTGGACTTCAGCTTCTATTCAGACGCAGCGATGAATCAGATGGTGTTGAGGGACTTTCGATTCTTCCGGGTGAGATATTGAGGATTCCGGATGCACCGGGAATCAAGATACCTCATATTGGCTGGAATTCCCTTAAGGTATCGGAGGGCGCAAGACTTTTTGAAGGTCTTGGTGAGAATCCTTATGTGTATTTTGTACACTCATATTATCTCAAGGCTGATGATGAGAGCATAGTCGCTGCGACTACTGAATATGGCGGAACTATAATACATGCCTCTGTTCAGAAGGATAATGTATATGCATGTCAGTTCCACCCTGAAAAGAGCGGAAGTGTGGGTATGCAGATTCTCAAGAACTTTGCCGCATTATAACATTGCATTCTAATCAATAATAGAGAGGACAGCTTATGTTTACCAAGAGAATAATACCATGTCTGGACGTTAATAATGGAAGAGTTGTGAAGGGAACCAATTTTGTCAATCTGCGCGATGCCGGCGATCCGGTTGAGGTAGCTGCCCTTTATGACAAGGCGGGAGCAGATGAGCTTGTATTTCTGGATATCACAGCCTCATCCGACAGAAGAGAGACTACAGTTGAACTTGTGAGAAGGGTTGCCGAGAAGGTATTTATTCCGTTTACTGTTGGTGGCGGAATAAGGACTGTTGATGATTTTAAGAACCTTCTGAGGGAGGGAGCGGACAAGATTTCAATTAATTCATCCGCAATCGATAATCCACGCCTTATAAGTGATGCGGCGGATAAGTTCGGCAGCCAGTGTGTAGTTGTCGCAATAGATGCTAAGAGAAGAGCGGACGGAAGCGGTTGGAATATCTACAAGATGGGCGGAAGAGTGGACACAGGAATCGATGCACTTGAGTGGGCTGTGAAGGCTAATAAACTGGGTGCCGGAGAGATACTTCTTACCAGCATGGACTGTGATGGAGTCAAGCAGGGGTATGATATTGAGCTTACGCGGACAATAGCTGAGAATGTTTCAATACCTGTTATCGCTTCGGGCGGAGCCGGAAGTAAGGAGCATTTTTATGATGCACTCACGGAGGGCAAGGCGGATGCGGCGCTTGCTGCTTCACTTTTTCATTACAAGGAGCTTGAGATATCCGACCTTAAAGATTATCTTGCACAGCGCGGGGTGTCTGTGAGAATGTGATGGATATATAATTAAAAATATACTTAGTAACTGGAGATTGATATGTCACAGATTAGCAATGACTGGCTTGAAGCGCTTAAACCTGAGTTCGCCAAGCCATATTATAGGGATTTATATAAGTTTGTGGACAGTGAATACAGGAAGGGTGTGGTATATCCGCCGTCGGAGGATATATTTAACGCATTTAATTTCACGCCGTTAAAGAATGTCAAGGTGTTAATACTGGGGCAGGATCCATACCACAATGAATTGCAGGCGCATGGTCTGAGCTTTTCGGTTCTTCCTGAACAGAAGGATATTCCGCCATCGCTCCAGAATATATATCAGGAGCTTCACGATGACCTTGGCTGTTATGTTCCGGACAATGGTTATCTTAAAAAATGGGCGGATCAGGGTGTGCTTCTTTTAAACACTGTACTCACGGTTCGCGCTCATCAGGCTAACTCTCATCAGGGACATGGCTGGGAGCAGTTCACGGACGCTGTCATTGAGGCGGTGAACGCACAGGACAGACCTATTGTGTACATGCTCTGGGGCAGACCGGCACAGAGTAAGATTCCAATGTTAACGAATCCGAAGCACCTGATACTCAAGGCGCCGCACCCAAGCCCGCTGTCGGCTTATAGAGGCTTCTTTGGGTGCAGGCATTTCAGCCAGGCGAATGAGTTCCTGAAGGCACATGGGGTGGAGCCTATTGATTGGCAGATTGAGAATATAAGATAATAGGTTCATCGATTGCAGCGGAATTGGATTATGAAACTTAAGAACGCTTTATTATTGGCATTGACAGCATTTATATGGGGGACAGCATTTGTCGCACAGAGTGTAGGAATGGATTATATAGGACCATTCACATTTAACGGAATAAGGTCATTTATCGGTGCGTTGACGCTTGTTCCTTGCATACTGATTCAGAAAGGGATTTGCGGAAGAGATAAAAGAGCAGCACAAAGCACATCGATAATTGAAAGAACCTCCGGCTCTGAAAAAGTGTCGGAAATAACATCAGGAAGTAGAGTGCAGGCAACAACAGAAAGAGTATCGGAAAACACAACTGATATACATAATGGAAACATAAAAGAGCTGATTGTCGGAGGTCTTTTCTGCGGAATACTTCTTTTCGCGGCGACAAGTCTTCAACAGGCTGGAATTAAGTATACTTCAGCGGGAAAAGCCGGGTTTATAACAGCGTGCTATATAGTGATTGTACCTTTAATCGGAATATTCATGAAAAAGACATCGGGATGGAAGATATGGGCAGCCGTGGTACTTGCCTTGGCAGGACTGTATTGTCTGTGCATAACAGATGGTTTTTCTGTTGGAAAGGGAGATGTGCTCATTTTTCTATGTGCGATAGGATTTTCGGTGCACATTATGGTGATAGATTACTTTTCACCCAGAGTTAATGGAATTGCCCTGTCATGCATACAGTTCTTAGTGTGCGGAGTGGCATCACTTCCGTTTATGTTCAGCCTTGAACATCCTGATATGGCAGCCATATTGTCGGCGTGGCTTCCGATTCTCTATGCCGGTGTGCTCTCCTGCGGGGTGGCATACACCTTGCAGATTATAGGGCAGAGGAATGTCAATCCTACGATAGCGTCATTGATACTCAGTCTGGAATCCTGCTTCTCAGTGCTTGCAGGGTGGGTGATTTTACATGAGAGCCTGTCAATTAAAGAGAGCGCTGGATGTGTGCTTATGTTCGCGGCGATAATACTTGCACAGCTGCCGTCAAAAATTAAGTAAAACAAGAAGTGTGGGTATGGAAAACATAAATCAAGAAAAATACCCACAGCCAAGCAAAAATGCAATAAAAAATAGACTGCTATGGGTATGTGAGAACAGAAGACAGGAAAAATACCCACAGCCAAGCAAAAAAGATAATAGAGAAAAGAAAGCAGATAAAAAAGAAAACGCGTCATATTGTAATTTAACTTACAATATGGCGCGTTTTCAACTGCATATACCTCAGCTATCTTGATATCTCAACTATCTCAACTATCTCAGCTATTTCAACATTACACACTATTGTTTTAGTGTGGTTTGCCTTTTAAGAAGGCTCTAACTCCAATCTACTTGTTAAGATTCTTCTGCGCAGTCGATAGCATAAGCTTGATTCTGTTGAGCTGGTTAACCTCGCTGGCACCCGGGTCATAGTCTACGGCGATTATGTTGGCATCCGGATATGCGGCGCGCAGCTCTTTTATGACACCCTTACCTACGATATGGTTAGGCAGGCATGCGAAAGGCTGGCAGCAGACGATGTTCTTAGCTCCGTGGTGAATAAGCTCAATCATTTCGGCCGTGAGAAGCCAGCCCTCACCTGTCTGGTTTCCGAGTGAAACGAGTGGGGCAGCCAGCTTAGTCATTTCCTTGATGTCTGTCGGAGCATCGAAGCGCTTACTCTGCGCAAGTGCCTTGTTGGACGGACCGCGGAACATATTGATTGCCTTTATTACAGCGTTGCTTATGTGCATTGACTTCCTGCTTGCACCGAGGTTGTCTGCCTTGAAGTTCGCGTTCTCAGCGCAGTAGAGCATGAAGCCCATGAAATCAGGAACTACAGCCTCAGCGCCTTCCTTCTCAAGGAGGTCAACGAGGTAGTTGTTGGCAGCAGGCAGGAACTTGACAAGAATCTCACCGACTATTCCGACGCGTGGCTTCTTGATGTCAAGAAGAGGAATCTCATCGAATTCCTTTATAATCTGCCTGATGTTGCGGTTGAAATCCTTCATATATACCTTTGGCTGCTTGAGCTGCTCTATGATAATATTCTTCCACTTCTCATGGAGTGCATTGACCGAGCCGGGAACTGCCTCATAAGGACGTGTGCGGTACACAACATTCATAAATATATCACCGTACTGGATTGCCATCGCTACCTTCTTAATCATAGGAAGCGAGTAGGTGAAGCCTGAGTTGCTCTCAAGTCCCTGCACGCTCAGCGATATAACCGGAATATCAGGGTAGCCTGCCTTTATGAGGGCACGGCGGATAAATCCGATATAGTTCGACGCACGGCAGCCACCACCTGTCTGTGTGATGACAAGAGCTGTCTTTGTGAGGTCATATCTGCCTGAGAGCACTGCCTCCATCATCTGTCCTACCACGATAAGAGAAGGGTAGCAGGCATCATTGTTGACATACTTAAGACCTGTATCGACTGCAGACTTGCTCACATTCTTCAGTACTTCGACATTGTAGCCGCAGGAATTGAGAGCAGGCTCAATGAGGTCGAAGTGTATAGGTGACATCTGCGGACAGAGAATAGTGTAATTGCTGTCGCGCATTTCCTTGGTAAATTCTTTTCTGTGGTAAGCACTTGATACGATGCTGCGCTTGTAGTTGTTGTGCTCACGAACCTTTATGGCGGAGATGAGTGAACGGATACGGATTCTTGCGGCACCGAGGTTGTTTACCTCATCTATCTTTAATACGGTGTAAATCTTTCCTGCTGAGGAGAGTATATCATTCACCTGGTCGGTTGTGACGGCGTCAAGTCCGCAGCCGAAGGAGTTGAGCTGTATCATGTCAATGTTGTCCTTGTCGCGGATGAAGCTTGCTGCGGCGTACAGTCGTGAATGGTACATCCACTGATCCATTACGATGAGAGGACGCTCAACCTTTCCGAGGTGTGATATAGAATCCTCTGTGAGAACAGCTATTCCATAGCTGTTGATAAGCTCAGGGATACCATGGTTAATCTCAGGGTCGATATGGTATGGACGGCCTGCGAGAACTATAGCGTGTCTTCCTGTCTCCTCAAGGTATTTGAGGGTTTCATCACCCTTCTTCATAATATCGCGGCGGCATTCTGCTAATTCATCCCATGCGGCCTGGCATGCGGCGGTAACATCCCTGGAGGAGATGTTGAACTGACCTCCGATTTCCTTGGAGAGACGCTTTGCAAGAACCTTCTCGTCCTCAAATGAGAGGAAAGGATTCATAAAAAGTATATTCTCTGTCACAAGCTCTTCTACGTTATTCTTGATGTTCTCAGCGTAGGAGGTTACGATAGGGCAGTTGTAGTGGTTGTTAGTGTTCTCTATTTCCCTGCGCTCATAAGGTATGCAAGGATAGAAGATAAATTTTATTCCCTGCTTGATAAGCCACGTTACATGACCATGTGCGAGCTTGGCAGGATAACACTCAGACTCACTAGGGATGGATTCAATTCCCAGCTCATATATCTTACGACTTGACTCAGGCGAGAGAACAACGCGGAAGCCGAGCTTTGTAAAGAATGTGAACCAGAATGGATAGTTCTCGTACATATTGAGTACACGCGGGATACCTACAACACCGCGTGGTGCATCTGTTATCTCAAGAGGTTCATAAGAGAAAAGACGCTTGTTCTTGTATTCAAAAAGATTTGGCACATGGTCTTTATTCTTTTCCTTGCCGATACCACGTTCGCAGCGGTTTCCGGATATGAACTGTCTTCCGCCGGAGAAACGGTTGATTGTGAGGAGACAGCTGTTGGTACAGCCCTTGCAGCGTGCCATTCTTGTCTCGTATGTAAGCTCATTGATTTTCTCAATAGAAAGCATAGTGGTATTCTGACCTTCGTAGCGCTCTCTTGCGACAAGGGCGGCACCGAAGGCACCCATGATTCCTGCAATATCAGGACGTATAACCTCTACACCTGTAATTTTTTCAAGGCTTCTAAGGACAGCGTCATTGTAGAAGGTACCACCCTGGACAACAATCTGGTGACCTAAATCCTTAGGGTCTGAAATCTTGATAACCTTGTAAAGCGCGTTCTTGATAACAGAGTAGGCAAGTCCGGCAGATATATCCGCCACGCTTGCACCCTCCTTCTGCGCCTGCTTAACCTTGGAGTTCATGAATACGGTACATCTTGTACCGAGGTCTATAGGGTGAGGCGCAAAGAGAGCCTCTTTTGCGAAATCCTCAACAGAGTAGTTCAGCGACTTTGCAAATGTCTCTATGAAAGAACCGCAGCCTGAGGAGCATGCCTCATTGAGCTGGACACTGTCAACGGTGTTATTTTTAATCTTGATACATTTCATATCCTGACCGCCTATATCGAGGATACAGTCAACCTCAGGGTCAAAAAATGCGGCGGCATAATAGTGGGATACAGTCTCAACCTCACCCTCATCGAGCATGAGTGCTGCCTTTATAAGTGCCTCACCGTAGCCTGTTGAACATGAGCGCACGATATGCGCATCGGCAGGAAGGATGGAATATATCTCCTTTATCGCCTTTATGGATGTCGCGAGAGGGCTTCCGTTGTTGCTGCTGTAGAAGGAGTAGAGAAGTGTTCCGTCCTCTGCTACCACTGCAGCCTTCGTTGTGGTGGAGCCGGCATCTATTCCGAGATAGCAGTTGCCGGAGTAGCTTTCAAGACTGCCTTTGATAACGCGGTGGCTGTCATGGCGTGCGCGGAATTCCTTGTAGGCATCCTGCGTGGCGAACAGAGGCTCCATACGCTCTACCTCAAAGTCCATCTTAATCTTATTGTGAAGCTTGGTGATGAGAGCGTCAATATCAATGGCAATCTCATCTTTGGCGGTCATTGCCGAACCTACAGCCGCAAAAAGATGTGAGTGCTCAGGTGCAATGATGTTCTCAGGACCAAGATTAAGCGTGCGGATAAAAGCATTCTTAAGCTCGGACAGGAAGTGAAGAGGTCCGCCTAAGAAGGCAACATTTCCGCGGATAGGCTTACCGCAGGCAAGTCCGCTTATGGTCTGGTTTACAACGGCCTGAAAAATGGAAGCGGATAAGTCCTCCTTGGTTGCTCCTTCATTGATGAGAGGCTGTATATCGGACTTTGCAAATACTCCGCATCGGGCAGCTATAGGGTATATTGCCTGATAATTTTTGGCATACTCATTAAGACCGGTTGCATCGGTCTGCAAAAGGGTAGCCATCTGGTCGATGAATGAGCCTGTACCACCGGCACAGATACCGTTCATACGCTGGTCGATACCGTTGGTAAAATAGATTATCTTGGCATCCTCGCCGCCAAGCTCTATGGCAACATCTGTCTGGGGAGCGTAGTCGCTTAGCGCTGTTGATACGGCTACGACCTCCTGGGTAAACGGAACCTCAAGGTGGCTTGCAAGTGTAAGACCACCGGAACCGGTTATGACAGGGTGTACGCTTATTGCGCCAAGCTTATCCTTAGCCTTGACAAGAAGACCTGCAAGAGTCTCCTGAATATTGGCGAAATGTCTTTCGTAATCTGAAAACAATATATTGTTAGCTTTATCAATAATTGCTATTTTGACTGTAGTGGAACCAATGTCAATTCCAAGTCTGTATTCGGATGTCATCATGAGAATACATCTCCTTTATCTATAAATAATGAGAAAGGTTACAAAACCCAAGTATGTTACATTATATTATAATTTTTTTCAAATATCAATAGCAACCGTCATTGACAAAATATTAAAAAAAAATTATACTAAAAATTGATTTGTTTATAAAAATATGTCCAAAACAATAGATATCAGGCTATTGGGAATAGAGGTAGTCCGTATGTATAAGATATTTTTAAGTTCGGAGCATCACGGAACGGTGCGAAGAAATGAGATAGAGCCGGGATGCTGGATTGCCATGACGGCACCGAGTGCTGATGAGCTGCAGACGGTTGCGTCAGAGTGCAGCATACAGCTTGAAGACCTTAGGGCGGCACTCGATGACGAGGAGCGCTCACGTATACAGGTCGAGGATGATTATACACTTATAGTTGTTGATATTCCTGTCATTGAAGAGAGAAACGGCAAGGACTGGTACGGAACAATACCTCTTGGTATTGCTGTAACTGACAGCCAGATAATAACTATCTGCCTTGAAGATACCCCTGTTCTTAACAACTTTATGGATGGAAGGGTGAGGGAATTCTATACCTACAAGAAGACAAGATTCATCCTTCAGATTCTGTACAGAAATGCAACGCTTTTCCTCAATTATCTCAGAAATATAGATAAGAGAAGCGAACTGCTTGAGAAGAAGCTTCGTGAAGACCAGAAGAATAAGGAGCTGTTAGAGCTTCAGGAACTGGAAAAGTCACTCGTGTATTTCACAACGTCCCTCAAGGGCAATGAGCTTGTGCTTGAGAAGCTTTTCCGGATAGATAAGATTAAGAAATATCCTGAGGATGAGGATCTGCTTGAGGATGTCATTGTCGAGAACAAGCAGGCGATTGAGATGGCCAGTATATACAGCGGCATTTTAAGCGGAAGCATGGATGCTTTTGCTTCAATTATTTCCAATAACCTGAATCAGTCGATGAAGTTTCTTGCCACAGTTACGATAGTACTTTCTATCCCGACTATGGTGGCGAGCTTTTACGGAATGAATGTGTCTACATCAGGAATGCCGTTTGCAGACAGCCCGTTTGGCTTCCTGATAGTCATAGGATTTTCCATAATCCTGTCATTTATTGTGTCGATTATCTTCTGGAAGAAGGATTTGTTTTAGAAGCTGATGGCTGTCAGGCTTATGCTTCGGGATTGTAGGGATGCCTGTTTGAATATGAGGGAAAAATAATTATTGAGAAAAGGAAAGAGAAAGAGTGAATAATTTTTTAGCAAAACTTGAAAAGAAATACGGAAGATATGCGATAAAGAATCTTATTATTTATGTGCTGGCAGCTTATGGAATCGGCTATGTGCTTTTGCTTACGGCTCCGGCTGCATACAGCTATCTGGAGCTTAATCCCGCACTTGTTATGAAGGGGCAGGTGTGGAGACTTATAACGTGGGTATGTACGGTTCCCGAGAGCTTTTCCTTCTTTATATTGTTTATGTTTATGTTCCAGTATTTTATAGGTTCTTCGCTTGAGAAATATTGGGGAAGCTTCCGCTATAACTGCTATGTCTTTTCCGGTATATTTTTTATGACAATCAGTACAATGATAGTCTACTGGATTACAGGAATCAGCATGAGCCCGAGCACGTACTATATCAATATGGCATCTTTTCTGGCATTTGCAGTATGCTTTCCTGATGTCCAGGTGTACTTTATGATGGTTATTCCTATTAAGATTAAGTGGCTTGCGATTATAGATGTGATTTATATGGGTTATGAATTTATTGCTGTCGGAAAATACAAGAGCCTTTACTCCGCTGCCTATGGTGCGGCTGGAGTCCAGTATGCGTCACAGCTTATATGGGCTACGAGAGTGAGCATCATTGTATCCGTGCTTAATTTTATCCTGTTCTATTTCGGAACAAGAAATATGAAAAGATTCGCCCCTAAGGAAATGCACCGCAGGTATGTCTACAAGAAAAACGTCAAGGCAGCGGCAGCTCCTAACGGAACTAAGCATAAGTGTGCTATCTGCGGAAGAACTGAGAAGGATGGGGATAATCTTGTTTTCCGTTACTGCTCTAAGTGTAATGGTAACTATGAATTCTGTCAGGAGCATCTGTACACGCACAAGCATTTTGAGTAATTCAATAAGGAAGCGGAATTGATATGAAAAAGGCATTGATTATAGGTGCGGGTGGTTTTGTCGGGAGTTATCTGGCGGGCTGTCTGCAAAATGAATTTGGCATGGAAGTGTATGCAACCAAGCTTCCCGGTACACAGACACAGGATGAATTGCTGTTTCTTGGGGAGAGGATTTATGAACTTGATATTCTGAATAAGAATGACATAGTTGAACTGCTGTTCGCGGTCAGGCCGGACTATATATATCATCTGGCTGCACAGAGCTCGGTGAGTGTGGCGTGGAAGGAGCCTGCGCTCACTATAGATGTGAATATCAAGGGAAGTGTGAATCTGATGGATGCAGTCAGGGAGCTGTACTATAAGCCGCGGGTGCTTTTGATTGGCTCCGGCGAGGAATACGGACATATTCTGGAGAATGAGACACCGATAAGCGAGGACACCATGCTGCGTCCGGGAAATATATATGCAGCCACGAAGGTGTGCCAGAATATGATTGGAACCATATACTCTAAGGCTTATGATATGGAGATTATGCTTGTGAGGGCATTCAATCATGTCGGCCCCGGACAGTCACCGATATTTGTGGTGTCGGATTTCTGTAAGCAGGTTGCGGAGATTGAGAACGGGTTAAGGGAACCGGTTATGTATGTGGGAAATCTTGCGGCGAGAAGAGATTTTACGGATGTAAGGGATGTCGTGAGAGCTTATGGACTGCTTTCGCTTAAAGGCAGGGCAGGCGAGACTTACAATGTCGGCAGTGGAAATGCTGTGGAGATAAGAGCAATGCTTGACATGATAATAGGAATGTCGAGCGCTGATATAGAGGTAAAGGTTGACCAGAATAAGATAAGACCGGTTGATGTCCCGGTTATAGAGGCGGATATCACCAAGATAAATGAACAGACGGGATGGAAGCCGGATATTCCATTGAATCAGACCATAAGGGAAATACTTGATTACTGGCGTGAGAGGACAGGGGGTGAAAAGCTTGAGTGAGGAAGCATTATTTGATACCAATGAGATGACAAGTTCAAAAAGATACCTTCACACTCCAAGTGAATTTGCAAGAAAGAAGCTTATATATGTACAGGAGACAGGAAAGCTTAAAAGCATCAAGCCTCATGTAAGCAGCAGAAGCAACCTGGAATCCTATCTTTTTATGGTTGTTATGTCAGGAAACGGTAGAGTGTCATTTGATGGGAAGGATTACAGTGTAAAGACCGGGGACTGTGCTTTTATTGACTGCCGCAGAAGCTATGAGCATTGCAGCGGAGAGGATTCGCAGTGGGAGCTTATGTGGGTTCACATGGATGGAGCACTGCTTAGGGATTACTATGGAATATTCCTTGAAAAAAATGTAGGTTCGCCTGTCTTTAAGGCAGCAGATATAAAGAAATACAGTGACATTATTGATGAGGTTATGTCAAATCAGGATGAGAAGGACATTACAAGTGAGTATGTAAGCCATAATCTGCTCACTAATCTTGTCACAACCATGCTTGTTGAGATTATCAACGAGGACAATAAGAAGCTCAATCCGGATATACTCAACAGTATCCGCGAATCTGTAAATGCCAGGTTCAAGGAGGAGGATCTGCTTGAGAGCGTGTGCGGTGAATACGGCATGGATGAGATAGCCATAAACAGGCAGTTCAAGGACAAGTACGGAATTGACCTGTGCGACTATATTCTCAACAGAAGATTTAACTGTGCCAAGGAGCTTTTAAGATTTTCGGTAAAGCCGGTGAAGGAGATAGTGGTTGAATCAGGTATAATGAACACGGATTTGTTCAGACACCTTTTTATTGAAAATGAGGGCATGACTGCCGAGGAATATAGGAAAAAGTGGGCGCAGTGGAACAGAGGATAAAAAAGTGCTTGCATTCTATAGAATAGTGTGATATAGTATTAACTGATTTATGATACATGTTGACTGGCAAGAGTGGGTGTGAACCCACTCTTTCGTTTTACTTTAGGGTTTTCTATTTTATGGGAAGCCCCAGGTGGATGTGTTTTAACAGGAAAGGACATTATGGCAAGAAGAGAGGAATATGAGGCGAGGGCCGAGGCAATGATTACTCCTATAATAGAGGCTAATCATTTTGAACTGGTTGATGTTGAGTATGTGAAGGAAGGCAGCAGCTGGTACCTTAGAGCTTATATTGACAAGGAGGGCGGAATCACGGTGGATGACTGCGAGCTTGTGAGCAGGGCATTTTCCGATTTACTTGATAAGGAAGATTTCATTGATGATGCGTACATTCTTGAGGTTAGCTCACCGGGACTTTTAAGACCGCTCAGGAAGGATAAGGATTTTAGGCGGAATATTGGCAATGAGGTTGAGTTAAGACTCTACAAGGCGGTCAACAAGGTGAAGGAGGACCGCGGTATTCTTACAGCATTTGATGACAGTACGGTTACAATAGAGCATGAGGATGGCACAACCGCTGTCTACGAAAGGGCAGCACTTGCACTCATAAGACTTGCATTCGATTTTTAAAAACATACAGTCTATAAGATTTAAGATGTGAAACATCAATTTTATATGGGCAGGAAGCGGAGCGGATTGCGTATATCATTGACATTACAGCGATAATATGGTCAGAAATGGAGGATATGATGAACAAGGAATTAATTGAAGCACTTAATGCGCTTGAGAAGGAGAAGGAGATAAGCAAGGAGAAGTTACTTTCGGCTATAGAGACTTCACTTCTTACAGCTTGCAAGAATCACTTTGGAAAGGCAGATAATTTTAAGGTGACAATCAACAGGGAGACAGGTGATTTCAAGGTTATCGCCGAGAAAGAGGTTGTCGATGATGTGACAGATGACACAACACAGATAAGCCTTGCTGATGCTAAGATGATTAACGCTAAGTATGACATCGGAGATATGGTAAATATTGAGGTTAAGTCGAAGGATTTCGGACGTATTGCAATACAGGTTGCAAAGAATGTCATTCTCCAGACCATCCGTGAGGAGGAGAGGAATGTTCTTTTTGACCAGTACAGCAGCAAGGAAAAGGAAGTTGTGACAGGTGTTGTGCAGCGCTATGTCGGGAAGAATGTTATCATCAATCTTGGCAAGGTTGACGCAACACTCAACGAGAGCGAGATGGTGAGGGGTGAGACCTTTAAGCCTAATGACCGTGTCAAGGTATATGTGCTTGAGGTAAAGAACGGAAACAAGGGACCTAAGATTTTAGTTTCAAGAACACATCCGGAGCTTGTGAAGAGACTCTTTGAGGCTGAGGTTGCTGAGGTTCGTGATGGAACAGTCGAGATTATGAATGTGGCAAGAGAGGCAGGCTCAAGAACTAAGATAGCAGTATGGTCAAGTAATCCTGATGTAGATCCTGTAGGAGCTTGTGTAGGTATCAACGGAGCAAGAGTTAACGCTGTTGTTGAGGAGCTTGGCGGTGAGAAGATTGATATTGTCGCATGGAATGAGAATGCGGCATATCTGATTGAGAATGCGTTAAGCCCGGCTAAGGTTGTATCTGTTATCGCAGATGATGAGGCTAAGACGGCAAGAGTTGTTGTTCCTGATTACCAGCTTTCACTTGCAATCGGCAAGGAAGGACAGAACGCAAGACTTGCAGCTAAGCTTACAGGCTTTAAGATTGATATAAAGAGTGAGTCACAGATGAAGGAGCTTGGTGAAGATTACATGAATCCTTATAACGATGAGTACGAGGAGGATGAATATTCACAGGATGATAACTATGAGGATGAGGCTTCCGGGACAGAGGAGAAGTAATCCCCACAGTATTAGTATTTTATTGATAGAAAGCGTGATGTTATGGCTGTAACCAGAAAAATACCACAAAGACAGTGCTTAGGCTGTGGTGAAATGAAAGACAAGAAATCCATGCTCAGGGTAATAAAGACACCGGAGGGAGAGATTCTTCTTGATGCGACCGGTCGAAAGAACGGAAGAGGTGCATATATCTGCGCAGATATGAATTGTCTTAACAAAGCAATCAAATCGAAGGGCTTGGAACGCTCACTTAAGTGCCAGATACCTTCCGATGTATATGAAGCACTTAAAAAGGAGTTAGAGAAAATTGAATCAAGATAGAATACTTTCAATGATAGGTCTTGCCACCAGAGCAGGAGCGGTTACAAGTGGTGAGTTTTCTGTGGATAAGGCCATAAAGGCAGGAAAAGCCCGACTTGTTATCATAGCAGATGACGCCTCGGACAGGACGAAGAAGGGATTTAAGGATTCCTGTTCATTCTATGGAGTTCCGCTTGTGATATATAAAGACAAGGAGACTCTCGGACATTCAATGGGAAAGCAGTTTAGGGCGTCACTGGCAATTCTCGATACGGGATTTGCTGATTCGCTGTTAAAGAAATGCAGGGAATTATCGGATTCCCAGGTCGAAATAATTGAAGGAGGTAATGCTGATGCCTAAAATGAGAATATATGAATTATCGAAAGAATTGAATTTAAAAAATAGTGATATAGTAGAGTATTTACAGAGCAAAAATGTAGATGTCAAGAGTCATTCGAGCAGCATTGATGATAATGCAATCGACATGGTTAAAAAGCATTTTGGAAAGGGTACAACAGTGCAGAATACAGAGGCACCTAAGGAGATAAAGGAACAGCCTGCAAGAAATGAGCAGGCAGCAAAGCAGGAGGCTGTTGCTACAGCACCTCAGACGAAAAATGAGCAGGTAAAGAATGAGCAGAAGCCTGCCGAAAAGAAATCACATATTACCGCTGTATATAATCCTCATAACAGCGACCGCAAGGATATACGTGATAATCGCAGACAGGATAATGGCGCAAACAGAGATAATGGCTTCAGACGTGACGGAAACCGTTCTGATGGAAACAGAGACGGAAGCAGGGACAACGGCTTCAGGCGTGACGGAAACCGCCCTGATGGAAACAGAGACGGAAACAGGGACAACGGCTTCAGGCGTGACGGAAACCGTCCTGATGGAAACAGAGACGGAAACAGGGACAACGGCTTCAGACGTGACGGAAACCGCCCTGATGGAAACAGGGACAATGGCTTCAGACGCGACGGAAACCGCCCTGATGGAAACAGGGACAACGGCTTCAGACGCGACGGAAACCGTCCTGATGGAAACAGGGACAACGGCTTTAGGCGTGATGGAAACCGTCCTTCCGGAAACAGAGATGGCTTTAACAAGGATGGCGGCTTTAATAAAGACGGCGGAAGAAATGACAGAGGCGATAACAGAAGACCGGGCGGTAACGGTAACTTCAGAGGTGGTAACAGGGATAATTTCGCAAAGGATGCAGATGCTAAGGGCGGAATGGGTGACGCAAGAGAGGTCCGTGAGGCTAAGGAGCAGAGAAGCCGTGAGCGTGAGAACCGCTTAAATGACCGCAATAAGTATGACCGCGAGGACAAAAAAGAGAACACCAAGGGACTTGAAAAGACTGTTAAGAATAATAAGCCGGTAACACAGAAGCCACAGGAGGAAGAGGATACAATCAAGACACTTGTACTTCCTGATGTTCTTACAATCAAGGAGCTTGCCGAGAAGATGAAGCTTCAGCCTGCAGCAGTAGTTAAGACTCTTTTCCTTAAGGGAACTATTGTAACAGTTAACCAGGAAATTGATTTTGATACTGCTGAGGAGATTGCACTTGAGTTTAACTGTATCTGTGAGCATGAGGTGAAGGTAGATGTCATTGCTGAGCTTCTTAAGGAGGAAGAGGAAGATCCGGCTACACTTGTTCCAAGACCACCTGTTGTATGTGTAATGGGACACGTTGACCATGGTAAAACCTCTCTCCTTGATGCAATACGTTCAACCAGTGTCACATCGAGAGAGGCCGGTGGTATCACACAGCACATCGGTGCATACACAGTTGAGATAAATGGTCAGAAGATTACCTTCCTTGATACACCTGGACATGAGGCATTCACGGCAATGAGAATGCGTGGAGCACAGGCAACAGATATAGCGATTCTTGTCGTTGCGGCTGATGATGGTGTAATGCCACAGACTATAGAGGCTATCAACCATGCCAAGGCAGCAGGCATTGATATAATTGTTGCGGTTAATAAGATAGATAAGCCTAATGCAAATATTGAGAAGGTTAAGCAGGAGCTTGTTGAGTACGGACTTGTAGCAGAGGACTGGGGCGGAGATACAATATTTGCACCTGTTTCTGCACATACTAAGGAAGGTATCGATAATCTTCTTGAGATGGTTCTGCTCACAGCAGAGATGAGAGAGTTAAAGGCTAATCCTAACCGCCGTGCAAGAGGTCTTGTCATTGAGGCACAGCTTGATAAGGGCAGAGGTCCTGTCGCTACACTTCTTGTACAGAAGGGTACACTTCATGTCGGAGACGCTGTGGCAGCTGGTCCATGCTTTGGTAAGATAAGAGCAATGATAGATGATAAGGGACGCAAGATTAAGGAAGCAGGTCCGGCAACACCTGTAGAGATATTGGGACTTAATGATGTTCCTGGTGCCGGTGAGATATTCGTATCTCCTGCAACTGAGAAGGAGGCGAGAGCATTCTCTGATACCTTCATCCGTGAGGGAAGAGTTAAGCTTCTTGACGATACCAAGAGCAAGCTTTCACTTGATGATCTGTTCTCACAGATCAAGGCAGGTAATGTTAAGGAGCTCGGTCTTATCATCAAGGCTGACGTGCAGGGCTCTGTGGAGGCAGTTAAGCAGAGCATGCTGAAGCTTTCCAACGAGGAGGTTGTGATAAAGATTGTGCATGCAGGTGTTGGTGCCATCAACGAGTCCGATGTCATTCTTGCTTCCGCTTCTAATGCGATTATTATCGGCTTCAACGTACGTCCTGATAATATGGCAAGAGAGATTGCAGACCGCGAGAAGGTTGATGTAAGACTCTACAGAGTAATCTATCAGGCGATTGAGGATGTCGAGGCAGCGATGAAGGGTATGCTTGATCCTATATACGAGGAGAAGGTTATCGGTCATGCTGAGGTACGCCAGACCTATAAGGCATCAGGTGTAGGTACGATTGCAGGCTCGTATGTGTTAGATGGTATGATTACGAAGGCTTCCAAGGTTCGTGTTACAAGAGAAGGGGAGCTTATATACGAAGGACCTCTTGCTTCACTTAAGAGATTTAAGGATGATGCTAAGGAGGTCAAGGCGGGCTACGAGTGTGGTATTGTTCTTGAAAAGTTCAATGACATCAAGGAGCTTGACCAGATTGAGGCATACATTATGGTAGAGGTGCCAAGGTAACATAAGCCTGAGGGCATAACCCTGACGCTGTATATTCAGGATGTACAGGGTGCCTTCAATCTGCAGAGCAATAATAAAATAAGCCGGGGCTGATGTCCCCGGCTTGTAGTGTTAAAATAAGAGTTTAATTTTTATTCGCTCGGAAATGGAGTAAATATGCGTAAAAATAGTATTAAGAATTCCCGAATCAATGGGGAGGTTCAGAAGGAACTCAGCAATATTATCCGCAATGAGGTCAAGAACCCTAATATCAGTCCATTGACATCGGTTGTTGCAGTGGATGTCACACCGGATCTTAAGGAATGCAAGGCATATATAAGTGTTTACGGTGATGAGGCTGCCCAGGCAGCTACAATTGCGGGGCTTAAGAGTGCGGAGGGATTTATAAGAAGCCGGCTTGCAAAGACGGTGAACCTTAGAAATACGCCGCAGATACATTTTATACTTGACCAGTCTATAGAGTATGGTGTGAGAATGTCTAAAATTATTGACGAGGTTAACAAGGAGAATCACGAATGATATATCTTGATGAGATACTGCAGGGGGTAAAGACTGTAGGAATCACAGGCCATATAAGACCTGATGGTGACTGCGTCGGCAGTACGCTGGGTGTGTACAACTATATATGTGATAATATGCCGCAGGTGGATGTTGATATCTGTCTGCAGCCGATTAATGATAAATTTTTATTTTTAAGAAACAGTGACAAGATAAAAGAAAAAGCTGATGGGAATAAGATATACGATTTATTTATCGTATGCGACTGTGCAGCATTTGACAGGTTTGAGGATTTCAGGGAATGCTTTGAGAAAGCCGGGAAAACAGTTGTATTCGACCACCATATAAGTGGACAGGAGATAGGAGATATGAATATGATTTCTCCTAAGCTTTCATCATGCAGTGAGCTTATATATGAGGCGATGAACCCGGATAAGATTTCTAAGAGCACAGCGGAGTGCCTTTATCTTGGAATTATCCATGATACGGGTGTATTCAAGTATCAGGGTGTGACAGCGCGCACGATGCAGATTGCAGGGAAGCTTATGGAAAAAGGTATAGATTTTACTAATATTATAGATAATACTTTTTACATGAGAACCTACAGACAGAGCCAGGTTCTTGGCAAGGCACTTCTTGAGAGCGTACAGTTCTGTGACGGAAGATGTATTTTTACTGTGCTGACAAAGCGGGATATGGAGTTTTACGGTGTTACAAGCAAGGATCTCGGAGGCGTTGTGGAGCAGCTTCGGCTTAATGATACGGTTGAGGTGGCAATATTCCTGTATGAGACAGAGAAGAATGAATATAAGGTGAGCATGCGTTCAAAGAACATAGTGGATGTAAGCAAGATTGCCAAGAGATTCGGCGGTGGTGGCCATATCAGGGCAGCAGGCTTCGACATGGCAGCGAATGACCCTAGGGATATCATCAATAATATCGGCGCACTTGTTGAACTTCAGTTTAATTCCGCACAGAGATAGGGAGGATACATTATTGTATAACGGAATTATAAATGTTTATAAGGAAGCAGGCTTCACATCGCATGATGTAGTAGCAAAGCTGCGCGGAATATTCGGACAGAGAAAAATCGGGCATACAGGAACCTTGGACCCGGCTGCGACAGGAGTACTTCCGGTGTGCCTTGGCAACGGAACCAAGCTTGTGGATATGATAACGGACAGAAGCAAGGTGTATGAAGCAAGGGTTCTCCTTGGTGTCACAACCGATACTGAGGATACAACGGGAACCGAGACCGGAAAGAGAGAGCTTGCCGGGGAGTTCTTTGCCGGAGACAGTGAAGACGTTGCGGATAATATCAAAAGGGTGCTTGAAGGCTTCACAGGTGGGTATGACCAGATACCGCCCATGTACTCTGCGATAAAAAAGGACGGAAAGCGTCTCTATGAGCTTGCGCGTGAGGGCAAGGAGATTGACAGGGCGGCAAGACATGTGGAGATTTATTCTATAGAGCTGATTTCTGTGGAGCTTCCTTACTTTACAATGCGGGTCCACTGCGGTAAGGGAACCTACATCCGCTCACTGTGCAGGGATATAGGCGCGCAGATTGGGTGTGGTGCGTGTATGGACAGGCTGTGCCGTACACAGGTTGGAAGATTCACGCTTTCAGAAGCACTTACGCTTGAGAAATTACAGAAGCTTAAGGACGAGGATAGATTGTCCGAAGAAGTTATTCCTGTGGATGTGATGTTTGAGGAGTATATGCCTGTGCATGTGGGGAAAGAATATTTTAAGCTTATAAAAAACGGAAATAAGGTTGACAGCAGGATATGCTGTGGCCTGTATTCTCCGGTCAGAATGTACTGTGATGGTGTATTCTATGGAATATATGAGCTTGATGACAGGAAGAAGGAATATTATCCTGTAAAAATGTTCGCATGTGGGGAATAATCAGGGGTATGAAGAGGTTGATATATGAATATATTTAATGGTGTTACACAGTTTTCTATACCTGATAGGACGGTTGTCACATTTGGTAAATTCGATGGGATACATATGGGACACATGGCGCTTATAAATACTGCGGGAAGAATTGCAAGAGAACAGGGGTATAAGCTTGCTGTGTTTACATTCGATGTTCCGCCGAACCTGCACTTTGAGAAATTTGAGGGTACCCAGATAACTACCAACTATGAAAAGAGAATAATGTTTGCTGATGCTGGCGTTGACTACCTGGTTGAATATCCGTTCAACGAGGAGACAGCGTCAATGGAGCCGCTTGAGTTTATCAAGAAAGTTATTTTTGGCAATCTTAACGCTGCACATGTGGTTGTAGGAACAGACTGGCATTTCGGAAAGGATAGAAGCGGGAACTGCGATGTCCTCATGGCGGCACAGAAGCTGTACAACTACGAGGTTCATATTGTGGAAAAGGAAAAATATGAACAGAGGGAAATAAGCAGTACATGGATCCGCGGAGAAATCCAGCTTGGAAACATGGAGAATGTCAATATCCTTCTGGGTTATCCGTATATGATAATGGGCAGGGTTGAGGAAGGCAGACATCTTGGAAAGGAGATGGGGTTTGCGACAGTCAATATATATCCTTCCCCGGAAAAGCTGCTTCCCCCATACGGAGTGTATGCATCTAAGCTTATTGCGGATGGCAATGAATACTACGCGATAACCAATATCGGTGTCAGACCTACATTTGACGATTCGGAGAGAATAAGCGTTGAAACACATCTGCTTAACCATGAGGAGAATATGTATGGCAAAGAGGTAAGGGTGGAGTTGTTCCATTTTGAAAGACCGGAGATAAAATTCGATACGGTGGACAAGCTGATATCTCAGGTTGAAGCAGATATTGAATTTACAAAGACGTTTTTTCTGTTATAAGACTATGAAGCTATAATATGCGGATTTTAAAGTGTTTGTTTTGAATGGCAGGCATGATTGCAGGGGCAGCTTTGCAGTGCATATTATGATTGTGGTTGGTATAGGAAATGATATCTTATTTTAGGAGACATTAATTTTATGGCAAAAAAAGGTTTGGATATAAAGACAATCCAGCCTGTATTAAGGGATGTGACCAAGCGAAACGGCTGGTCGCTGTGTGTGGGTGCCGGGACATCAGTTCCGGCACTTGCTGATTGGTACACACTGGTTGAGCTGCTCATCAAAAATAATTGCAGCAAAAATGAGATTATAGATATAGATGTATACAGAAAGATGGACTTCTCACCTGAGGCGATGATTCAGGCGGTACAGAATCACATGCATTTAAGTGACAAGGAGTTCATAAAGCTTCTGTCCGATGAGATATACCGTCCGATAAGGACAGCGCTCACGGCACAGGAGTGGGATACATTTGTCAAGATACATGAGACGGAGCATTTATCATGTATAACCAAAGAGAACTGGGAGACATATTCCGGCATTATAGACCGAATGTTTGCGGCAACAAGTGCCAATCTTATGGCTAAGGTTGTCATAGATGCGGTGCATGAGGGAGTTGGACCGCGCTCAATTCTAAGCTTTAATGTTGAGGCTGTATTTTTAACGCTGCTCAACTTCTATTACATGCAGACCGGCAACAGCAACAGGGTGCTCTTTGACAGAATCGCCAACAGCATTCATGTCCAGAAGCATGACAGAATACCGTATTTTCACTGCCACGGTGTAATTCCGATTAATGGCTACAATGCCAGAAAGGGACATCTTGCGAGTGACAAGCTGGTGCTTACCGAGGACAATTATCTTGAGCTTGCCAACAACTCATTCTCATGGCAGGCTACAAGCTTTATAGATAACTGCATGAACAGGAGAGTCGTTTTCTGCGGCGTATCCCTCACTGATGCGAATATGAGACGCTGGCTCTCATGGATTCACGCCAACAAGATGGCTGAGTTTAAGGAAAATGGGCTTGACTGCAAGGATGCAACAGAGCATTTCTGGATTTGCAAGAAGCCTAACACGATTCAGGAGAAGATATGGCTTGAGGAGTCGGTGGCTCATCTTGGCGTGAGACTTGTCTGGATTGATGAGTGGAACCAGACGGGGAAGGTGCTGAAAAGGATGCTGGGGCTTTAGAATAAAAGCTGTTGACAATATATCACCAAATAAAGCAATACTATTTTTGAAAAGGGACACTTTTACCTTGTTTTTTATAGAAAAATTGTAAAAATAAGGATAAAAGTGTCCCTTGCAATATTATGGCGAATATGGTAGCTTTTAGGTAAGAATATATATAAGAATTCCTCTGATGAGGAAAAGGTAGTTAAGGTTCATTCGCTATGTGGGCAGGCGGATGAAGTTGAAAGACGTTAGTTGTGATAGATGATGTATGACGTTATGGGCAGGTTTTAATTAACCTGCCTGTAAGGCGTTTCAAACAAAAACAAGAATGGGATAGGAAAACATGAGATATTATAAGAGATTTAAATTGATTATATCGGTTGCTATGCTTCTTTTTACCATAGGCTGTGTCAGGCAGGAAAATAAAAGTGATGAAAGCTATGACTTATTAAGTTCGGACATGTGGAAAACAGATGGTTTTGCTGTAAATGATAAAGTCCTTGATGAGCAGGAATTGTGGGTTGACAGATATGAAAGACTTGAGCATGAGACTGTGCAGCATAATGAAGAAAATGAGGAGATTTATAAGCAGTCTGAGCTAGGGGTAATAAGAGACTGTATTTACAGATATAGCGGCGTTATAGATAGTTTAAATGGTGAATATTTAAGGAGTGTAATTGAGTACACGGATATCACATCCATGAAGACTGATTCAATGGAATTCACATCAGAGCAGATGGGAAAAAAGACAGACTCCGGGTATGTTTTGTCGATGGATGTATATGGTGATGGCAGGTATGCTTTCAAGTGGCTTGGGTATGCCATTGGCGATTCAGACAATGCGACAGCAATAACTGATGACAGCCTTGTGTTCATAGATAAGAATGGTGTTGCGAAAGAAACAGAGCTTTGCGGTTTATTCCTTGAAAATGGATTAGATATGCAGGAATATATTGATGAATGGAAATTTGGGAATTGTTTCTGTGATGTATATGACAATATTTATACTATAAGCAACAGTGCGGGTAAGCTGTATATTTTTGACTCCGAGGGAAAATTGATAATGAAATATGAATGTCAGAAAGCAACTTATTTAAAGACATTTATCAGAACTGCTACAGGGGAACTTATATGGGCTTGCAATGATTATACAAAGAATAAGACATATTTTATCTGGTTTGATGTACAGAATGGGGAAGTCAGGGAACTTGCTGAAATAAAGGAAAACATTAAGCAGCTTTATGCCATGATTGATAATGAGCTGTACTATGAGAATGCGGAAGGAATAGTGCGATGGGACATAGTATGTGGTGAAAGAAAGCTTGTTTTCGGTTTTGTAGAAAATGGAATTCAGGATTATTATAAAAAACAGCTTATATTCAAGGATGATAACAGCAAGGTGTTAAGAATATATGCTGATGGACAGTATCAGGATTGGCTGGCATATATGTCGGATACACCTGTCAGTAAAGAAGTTATGGTACGCATATCAGACATCCGTGATGGATGTTACAGAGTTGCTTTAAGTGCAGGTGTGGCAGAACGCAATTATCCGGCTTGTGAATACAGGTATGAGACTGGGGAAGACAGAGACGATTATAGAACACAGGTTATGACACAGATGGTAGCTGGCGAAGGACCTGATATACTGTACGTTTCGCGTGATGATATGGAAATACTGTATAAAAAAGGGCTGATTGCGGACTTAAGGGAGTATATTTCTGATAATACCCTTAATACGGTAATGCCCAATGCTTTGGAGCTTGGGAATAAGGATGGAAAGCTTGTTGGAATGGCAGCAGGTGTGATGGCATACACTCTTATGGTACAGGATGATGTGTGGAGTGGTGACAACTGGACGATTGATGATATGATTTCGCTGCTTGAGAGTGGAAAGCTTTCCGGACGAATGTGTTATGAAGAACTTCAGAGAAATGTGCTTGCGGATTCTGCATATGCAATATTCACCTTAGTTAGTGATATGATAAGCGGTGATAACTTTGTAATTGACTGGGAAAATATGGAGAGTCATTTTGACGATGAACGTTTTGTAAAACTGCTTAAATTTTTTAGTGGATATGACAAAAAGCAGACTGATGTATCGGAGGAACAGCTTCGTGGGGCGGTAAAGTATGTTGATCTTTCAAATTTAAGTTCGGTAGGAAATTATAAGGGACTGAAGGGCAATGAAGGTTGGCATTATGTGGGATATCCTACAGATAGTGGATGTGGAAGTTATATTATGGATTATGGCATGGTGGTTGTAAATGCCAGGACGACTTCAAAAGAAGCTGTGACAGCATATATGGAGAGTTTTTTGGGCATGGAGGTACAGGAGAATTTTAGTTCGGACAGTAATTATTCTAGTTTTCCTGTATTACCATTATCAGTGGATGACATTGTTTATCCAGATGAGGATAATGGCAAAGAGAAGGCTTCGTGGCATAACATGAACATACTTCAATTTGATGATGGTACTACCTCTGTACATGAGGTAAATGAAATGTTCAAGCACTGTGCTCCTGCAATGAAAAGATACTATGCAATAAATATGATTGTAGCGGATGAACTTAATGCATATATTTCTGGCGAACGAACCGCGGAGGAAACAGCAGCCATTATTGATGACCGTGTGCAGATTTATTTGGATGAGATTCGCTGATTAAATTGATTTTACATGAATTATTGATGGAGGAAAACAGGTATGAAAAAAATAATAAAAAAAGTCCTGAAAATAAAAATTGCTGCAGCAAGTGTGATTGCCTTGCTGATTATTGCGTTGGTTATTGCAGGGCTTATCATATTTGTTCCGAAATCAATAAAAGATACAGGGCTTTATTATAATGATAAAGGTGAAGCTGTAACAGTTTCCGTGAATGTCAGGTACCATAAGGGTATCAAGGACAGCTATTATACAGGTGAGGTTATTGTTGATGGCACAACCTATAGGAGTGTATATGACCTGTATCACACTAAAAACCGTCTGTTTGTCATAGAGAATGATTATGCCTTGACAGCTTTCAAAAATATATTGTCGCTTACAGACTTTAGCGATGGAGACAGGACAGTCAGGATAATAACTATTTTAAAAAATGGGAAATCGGAGAGCTATATTGGACCTGCTGCAGATTATGGTGAAATACAATCAGAGTTTGGGACAGAGGCAATCGAAAGTGAGAGCACACAGGAAAATAAAAAAATATATTATATTTATGACAATAATTCGCTGGCAGTTTCCTATGAGTTTGATACAATTAATTTGTATGAGGACAGAGAAGCCGAGTGTATAACCAAGGTGGTTAATCCGACAGAGACAGTTGAAATAGAGTATACGAATTATGGCTCTGTGATAAGTCCATTTCCAAAGTGGATTACTGTGAATGGAAATAAACTTGAATATGATTTAAAATATTATGATAGTCATTCTTATGTGAAATCGTATTGTATGGGATTTACATATAAGGGTGAGCATTATAATTTTTTACAAAAAAATGGAAATATTTCAGGAATAGAGAAAGACGGAGAGCCAATTGTATACTATAGCTACGGAAGTGATAGATTTAAGGATGAAGTGACAGGTGTTTTTTCAAAGAACGAATCAGTTTAGCATTATTTATGATGAAAATCTGAACGAGTACACTAAAGGACAGCTTGGAGTCGAATATGTTTCAAGGTTTGGTCTTACCTATGTATACCAATTCGAAGATTTATGCCTGATGTACAATGAAAAAGAGATTATTATAAATAAGGATGGTCAGGAATACAGAGTACCATATGATTTGTCGAATCCGGATTCACCAATATTGCCAGTATATTATATATATAGACTTGAAAACGATAAAAACGGTACTATGGATATCGCAATAAAAACCGGAGAAGAGAACAGTATTTTAATTGATGTATCTGAAATGTCTATTGTTAAGCAGCCAACAGAGTGAATATAGTTTGTTAAAATTAAGCTTAATAGTTCAAATTATAGTTGACATTTCACCCCCAAATGTGCTATAGCTCATCTTAGTGAGAGTCTTGTCTGTATTGGTGGGGGTAAGGTATGGTAAATAAAGAATATTCTCAGGTGTTGACTAAGGATAATGAGGGCTTTTTCAGGTTTATAGTGAGCACCATGAATAATTGCGGTATCACAACGGAGCAGTTGACCTGCGGGCTGTGTGACACGGAGGAATGGGACAGTCTGCTTGCGGGCGAATATCTGGATAAGCTTATGATGAGCCGCCTGCTGGGTAGACTGGGCTGCCGCGGGGCAAGGTGTGATATACTCCTGTTTGGTTCGGAGTATGATGACTGGCAGGAGCGTATGGATATTGTATTTGCCATCAATGATGGAGAGACGGAGCTTGCAGAAAAAATACTGGAAGAATATGCTTGCAGAAAAATCGTACAAAAAAATATTGATAAAATGGGATGTAATGAAAGGCTTGAGTACCAGTTTGTGCTTATGATGCAGGCTCATATCATGCTGGGTGGAAGATTTGACAGAGCAGAGCTTATTGCAAAATTGCAGGAGGCGGCAGTGCTGACCATACCGCAGGGAGTGGATGTGGCATTTGATAATGGTATGAAGATTATTTTATCAGTGCAGGAGCTGGATATTCTGTTGGAGTATTATTATCAGCTCGTGTGCCGTGAAATCGAGGAAAATAATATTAAGACTGTAGACTGCTATATAGGGCGTATTCGTAAAGTAATAGATTATATTTTGTCTGTCGATTGCTTTAACACACTGTCAAAAGCAAGCATACTACCAAAGGCGGTATATTATGGCATGCTGTCAATTCAGAAAAAAATGCAATTGAACGCAGATGACCATGACGGACTTACATATATCACAGATGAACTGAACAGCTATGGCAGATGTCTTTCTGATTATGATAATTCTATAGAAGTGTTGCGGGATGGCGGAAGAATATATTACCTGGCTGAACTGTGTGATATGATGGACGCTATTGTATCAAGAATGAAAAAGCTGCTGTCGGAGGATGTCTGCAAAAGCATGAAGCTGGATGACAAAAAAAACACAGTTGACAGGTACCGGGAAATGCTTCTCTATATAGAAAAATTGACAGGTATCAGCAGATATACGAAAAACGGCATGTACATGTATTTTGAACCTAATGTGTACAGAATGGAGAAGGTTGTTGCCGACCGCAGGAGATTACTTGGAATAACACAGAACCAGCTGGCGGAGGGAATATGTACGGCTAAGACAATAAGGCGGCTTGAACAGGGGCATTGCAGACCGCATGGCTACAATCTCTACGAGATACTCAACAGGCTTGAACTGTACTCTGATTTTGTCATGGATGAGATTGTGTCATACAATGCCGGGGATATGGAGCTGTTGGAAAAGGTGTATGATGCCATCAGCATGAACGCGGCTGAGAAGGCACAGGAGCTGTTGCGGACTTTAAAGGCAAATATAGATATGGGATATACAAGAAATAGGCAGATGGTGGAGCGGCTAGAGTTGGATTTTGATTATCAGGGGGGAAAAATATCAAAAAAAGATTATGAGGATGACCTGAAAAAAATAATTGGCTATTCGGTAAAATATGAGAATTTTTTTCGGAATGTCAATGTATATCTGACTGATAGCGAAGCCTCAATGCTGCAAATGCTGTATAATCTGGAGAATGATAATGATGGTGTGTTATATTTACATGATATGCTCTCACGATATGAAAGAAAAGAATTATACATCCGTAAAATTGAACTAATCCAAACTGCTTTTGCAAGTGATTCAGGAAACAGGGGAGTGTATGACAGCTCAAATATGGAGTTCATGGATGTCATAAATGAGAATTTCAGAATAAAAAGAATATATAATATAGCCAGATGTACTTACGGTATATGGTGGAATAATGATATGCAACACAAATATTCAACAGACCAAAGCAGGGAAATGTTAAATATTTGTGTTGATATCAGCGATTTTGCAAAAGAATACATGTATAAGCAGTTCTTTTTGAAAAAGTTAGATTCTATTTTGGGATTACAGTAGTTCCCGGTATATCATCAACTAAAGCAATACTATGTTCGTATGAAGGTATATTGTCTACATGTATTGAATCAAAAAATGGCAGTAATACACTGACTAATAAAAGAATCACACACAATTTATTAAGTTTTTTTCTTATCATGGCAGTACCTCCTATGGATTAAAGATTATGATGTTGGGGTCAAAACATGTGCTATAAACTTAGCATGTATAACGTATTAT
>OLGH01000955.1_pt1 | contig 31044 bp, 20 predicted proteins | sample 1604851 | NCBI WGS metagenome assembly OLGH01 (sample SAMEA3888894, study PRJEB22519) | human gut metagenome | biome: human gut; feature: human-associated habitat; material: faeces | place: Denmark | collected 2010 | reverse complement strand
CTTTTCGCCCCGTTACCCCTTTGAAGTCAATGGGTTGAATTTACGGAAGTGCCCTTAGGTAAAACTTTGGGAATTTCTGCTCCTTTATGCATAACATCTTCAACACGAATTAATAGCCGCCGACCGAGGGCGCCACCCGGATGGCTGCGGGCAAAGTCGTTTCGCGTGAAGTTGCGGGCGACGAGACAGGAAATCGCGAGCGCATCGCCGAGCGCGAGCGTCACCGTTGTCGAATTAGACGGTGCGAGATTGAGCGGGCACGCTTCGTGCTCGACATAGCAGTTGACGGTAACATCGGCATAGCGAGCGAGCGAAGATTCGGGGTTCCCCGTCATGGCGATCAGCTTGGCACCTTCCCGCTTGATTGTCGGAATGATCGTGATGAGTTCGGTCGATTCACCGGAATAGGAAATGCCGATCACCACGTCATCCTTTGTGATCATGCCGAGATCGCCGTGTGCGGCTTCAGCAGCATGAACAAAGTACGCGGGCGTGCCGGTGGAAGCAAACGTAGCCGCAAGCTTCGTGGCGATATGTCCCGACTTTCCGATTCCGGAAAGGATGAGGCGGCCCTTGCAATTGAGAATCAAATCGACGGCTTCGACGAACGATTCGTCGAGCCGCTTGTCAGCCTCAAGAATTGCATTGGCTTCGTCACGCATAGCGGCGTGAGCGTGAGAAAGGACTTCATTTGCGTTAAGCATTGATTTTCTCCTTGGCTGTCAAGAGTAGATCGGCGAATTCGCGAACAGCGCCGCGACCGCCATTGAAGGCGGACTGCCAGAGGGCAACGGACGCCGCCGATTTGTGCGCGTCGGCTGGGCAAGCGGAAAACCCGGCGCGCCGCAGGAGCGGCACATCGGGCAGGTCGTCACCGATGTAAGCCACCTGTTTATCGGTAATACTCAATTTGGCGAGCAAATCCTCAAATGCAACGATTTTTTCAGCTTGCCCTTGATAAACATGTGAGATGTTGAGCAACTGAGCTCGGGACTCAACGCTTTTTGAACATCGGCTGGTGATGATTCCTAGCTCAAAACCGGCTTTGGCGAGCATTTGCACACCAAGCCCGTCTTTGACGTTGAATGTTTTGAAGAGTTCGTTGCCGTTTAAATCGACGATGATATTGCCGTCGGTCATCACGCCGTCTATGTCAAAGACGACGCAACGGATGTTCAGCTTCCTTACGAGAGCAATGGCTTGATCGTTTGTCATGATTACTGATTGATTGAGTTCTCAAGATAGTCGCGCTTTTTGACAACGAAATCGATTTCGACTATCTGTTCAAGCAGTGAACGCATCTTGCGAAGCGGAACCATGTTGGGACCGTCGCTCATGGCGCGGGCCGGATCGGGATGGGTTTCAAAGAAGAAGCCCGCTACACCGACAGCGGCGGCAGCTCGAGCTAGAACGGGAACGAATTCGCGCTTGCCGCCCGAAGATGTGCCCTGACCGCCGGGGAGCTGAACCGAATGCGTGGCGTCAAAAATGACGGGGGCATACTCGCGCATGACGGCAAGCCCCCGCATGTCGACGACCAAATTGCCGTAGCCGAAGGACGCACCGCGTTCGCAACAATAGAAAACGTCGGTTGGAAGATCGGCTTCAGCAGCCGCACTCTTCGCCTTATCGATAACGTTTTTCATGTCGTAGGGCGAGAGGAACTGCCCCTTCTTAAAGTTGACAGGTTTCCCGGACTGAGCGCACGCGCGAATGAAATCGGTCTGTCGGCAAAGGAAAGCCGGAGTCTGTAGCATGTCGACAACCGCAGCGACGGGTTGTACCTGTTCAACCGTATGGACGTCGGTCAGAACGGGGACGCCAATCTGCTCGCGAACATCGGCAAGGATCTTGAGGCCTTCCTCAAGACCGGGGCCGCGAAAAGACTTTTCGGAAGTGCGGTTTGCCTTATCGAAAGAAGCTTTGAAGAAGTAGTTCAAACCGAGCGAATCGGTGATTTCCTTCATTGTGCCGGCAATGTCGAGACAGAGCTGGCGGCTTTCAATTACACAGGGACCAGAGATAATAATCATTTTCATGTTTCCTACTTAATTTTCATTTTAGTATTAATATAATGTTTTCGAATTTGATTAAATATCGGTGACAAAAAAGGAATGTTGGAATATTTTTTAAAAAATCTATCAATCTTTTTTTCAGTTATAGTTGCTTTCCTATAGATGGGTTTTGGAGAATTTGTTGTTTGAATTTTTATCAAGCTTCGAGAATTTTCCTTTGGTAAAGCAGGCATCAGCAATGTGAATTTTTTATTGCCACAAAACTCATTAGATGCTGATAGATTTTCGAAAATCTCTATCTCCCCTTGACGGGCATGAAAGGCTTCAATTGGTGCTTTAAAGAACTCTATTGATGGTTCTGTAAAAATTTCAAATACAATCTCGTTATAATGTCTTTTTGCATCAATTGCAAAATCTCTTATGCCTTTTTGAATCACTAATGTATCATATTGCAATTTATCGTAGATCTTTTTCTCTACAATAGGTTCAATTTTTTGATTTGTCGTTTTATATCCTAGGCAGCTTTCTTCAGTACAGGCGCTTAATATTGGTTCATAAAAATTAGAAATAAACGCTTGTCTCCCTGGTCTGTAATAATTAAAACTCTCCTTATGCCAGGTGTAAATGAAATTAGAACACGATCTTTTATATTTATACTCTCTTAATAGATATAGATTTATGCTCTTTGATAATAAATCAGAGAGAGCATCTCTAGAGGTTCCACGAGCCCCCGAGTCTATTAGTACGAAATCTTGATCTTTAGTTTTATATTCGATATAATTTTTTATTTCATTTTTGTATTCAATATCGTTATTGTTTTTTATAATATCTTGATAATTATTAGCGATATAGTTTGCAAATCTTGCCTTTCCTGCCCTAGTTTCTAATTCGAATTTCTTACCTGGTTGTTCATAATTGAAATATTTCTTTAAAAAGTCTTTTGAATCATATTTCGAATTATATTTATCGATTAGCAAAGGTGCATTATTTTCATCACGGAACAAAGGCAATGTCGATTTTCGAGAAAGATAAAAATATTCGGTCTTAAGAGAGTTGTCATTATACAGATCGAAGATCTCCTTTATTAGCCAACAATCTCTTGAACAAAAAAGAATCTTTTTATTTTTGTCGCCGTTTCGTTCGAGTTCCTTCTCTAACCATCCGATAAACGAAGAGAGGAATGGTCCAAAATACATATATCCGACCAAACTACTTTTTCCACTGGCGTATGTATTTTTTTCGAAATTAATATATGGGTTATCGAAAATAATGTTGGCAATACTTGCTAAATAAGAAGAAACAGTATGCTTAGTTTGTACTAAATAAAATTGATGGTGTTTAACTTTTGTTTCAAAGCAAGATGCAGCGGATGGATAATGTATGGAATTAAACCCATACTTCTTCGGATTTTGAACGTCGGATTTATAGTTATCGCCAATAAATACGCTTTCGGCAGGATTTATCTTATAGATATCTTTTAATTTTTTGAAAAGTAAGCCACTTCTTTTAGTAACCCCTTCCTCGGATGAAACTAAGATGTTGTCAAATTGACGATATTCACAATTATTTAATATCCTTTCAATGTCAATGCTTGATAAATACATGTCACTAACAGCAATAATTCTTTTTCCTCTTTGTTGAAATAATTTGATAAGCGCCTGCATACTTTTACGAGGATGCAAGAACCGCAACTCGTAATCCAATTCGAGTTGTTTTATTTGTTTAGCAGCCTTAGGGGAGATGCTAAACACTCTTTGCATAGTTTCGTAAATATTATCTAGTGTTGTATCTTCTTTATTGCAGGAAGCAGCATGGGCAAGCGCGATCCATTCAGAATTAATTCTTGCATAGAAGAAATCAAATTTTTCATTTTTAACAATTTTCGATACCTCCCCGGACATATAGTAAAAAACATCTGTTGGCTTATTAACGGGTCGATAAACTAAGGTATCAAATACGTCTGTACAAATATTTTTTATATCGTCGTTAAAAGCAAAAGCTTTCAGCTTATCGTACTCATTTGGAGCACGGCGTAATTTTTTGGAAGTCAGCTGTAAGGAAGCGTACTTAAGTAAATTTCCAATTTCAATATCATTTGTAAATATCGGGAAATCATGCTTTTCGGAACGATAAAACTCGTAAATATCCTTTAAAAATTTTTTATAACATCCAGCATTCAATAGAGGATGCGAAATTCGACAATGAATGTGCCAATATAATAGCTTCGCATTTATTGACTTAATAATCGGAGATTCGATTGTAGAGCCTAATGTAAAGTGCTTTGTAAAAAAATTGGCAATATCAACAACAGGTTTGTCGAGCGCGAATGCCAAATAAACCGTCTTAGAGTGTGAATTTATAACACAATCGCTTTCCTCAATTGCTCGTATCGTCAAATTTGGGTCGAAATCATAAACTGAGAGATCCGCTATACGCTCGCAATCCCTTACGAAACCATCTAGGGCATCGCTCGAACAAGTTTTATAAAGAGGATGTTTGGTATATAAAATTTTTGTCTTCTCGTCAGTTTTATCTAATAAATAATGAAGTGTCTCAAGATCATTGTCAAAATCCGTAAATTTAAGCGAGTAAATAGACGGAAAATGTCCAGGATAGAAATATTTTTTTGTTTGGCCTCTGAATTCCGGTATTAAAATCTCTTCTGGGTAATGAATTAAATTTAATAATCCTTGTTTTAGAATCTGTTGCGAAGAATAGCTTACTGAGTCATCAATGCTTTCGATAGAGGCTCTCAATTTTTCGAGATCTTTCTTTGTTTTTGGAACAGCAACAATATCGGCTTCACCTAATATTCTCGAGAATGCCGAATGTTCAAATTCCAAAACAAGTGCATCAGGGAATAACTCACCCAAATACGCCGGCATCATTCCCCAACCCACAATTATATCTGGATTGTAATTTTTTAATTTTCGTGTTATGAATTCAAAGACATCTTCTTTCTCTGAATTAGTCAATATTTCTTTGACTATCTGTTCGCAATTGATTTTATTTACAGAAATTAAATTTGAAACTTCAGATTCATTTGCCGTTGCAAATGCAATTTTATCTCTTTTAAATATCCCTCTAAGATCATTGAAATCAAGCAAATTATCCAGAGCGAAAACTAAAAGATTGTCCTCTTTTTTTGAAATCTGACGATTAAGACATCCAGGCATTAATTCGTATCGCAGGACATAACTTCTGGCTTCTCGATTCTTTTCGAGATAATCCACAAAAGGATCCATATAAATAAGATAATTCATAAACTTATTTGCCGCCTTACGGCGGCAAATCTCACATTAATTAAAATCCACCGTTATCCTTAAGTAATTGACCAGTACTGTGCTGTTTAATAATTCCTAGCGAGACGTTAGACTCGCAATTGATCTTGTCCATGATTATTTTCTCAATCATTGGGTAGTATTTTTCTTTTATTATTACCACTGCATCACTATCGGCGAAAATATAATCTCCAGGACATATAGAGTTCCCGTTTATGAAAATCTCTTGATTAATACTTTTAACGGTGGCCCTTCTTCGAACATCCGCAGCATTTCGAGATCTTGCAAATACAGGCAATTTAAAGAGTTTGACGCGTTCAATGTCTCTAGTTGCGGAATCAACAATTACACCAGTAGCCCCTGCTCTAATAGCTAAACGGGTATTCAAATCTCCGAAATAGGCATACTGCTTTAAGTCATTTTGCACAACAATCACATCATTGTCTGTAATGGATTCATACGACTCTAATGCCTCATAAATGCCATGGAAGTCTTCACCTTCTTCGAGAGGTCGCAATGCTAATGTTTTTGCTCGACCAAAAATTACTGAATTCTCAATATTCGGAGTTAATCCCGAAATAACAGAGCCAGCAATTATTTTATTTTCGACCCTTAAGTCGTCTAAAATATCAGAGAGCATCGGGCTCGATATAAAGTGCTTCAAGAGACGAAGGTGTTTTACCTCTATATTTTTAAGACCATTGGCAATAATCTCCGCAGCCTCTAGATCCTCGGGATTATTTATGTCAAGGTATTCTAGTGGGCTTCCGAATACAAAATGAGGATTATCCCCAAATCTTCTATTAAATTTCAGCGCGGTTTCTTTTCTGATAACATAAAGAGCCATACCCTCCGTAATGCTGTAAGGTAGATCTTTACTGTTAGGGATATGATTAATGTCGTATTTAGGCTTGTTGTCTAGCCATTCATAAACCTTCTCCTTTTTCATAAAAATAACGCTATCGTTTTCTGGATGATTTTTTAAATAGTTAATCGCGTAATCAATTGTTTCAGATTTCAAAAAAGGAGAGGTACAAAGATATTGGACATAAATATCAGCGTCAGGATAGGATCGTACCTCGTTCATGAACAAGCTATGCCCGTCGGTGGCATTAGTGGCCAAACTTGAATCGCGGTACATATGTTCGCAATTTAGATACTCGCATTCGCGATGCATTTTTTGCGAATCTGTGTCTAAGAACACCTTATCGATATTTTTACAATCGAGTAATTTCTTAAGTCCTCGAATATAAAGACGTTCACCAGACAAATATTGATAGTTTTTGCTGGAGACTCGTTCCGAATTCCCTTTGGCTGGTAAAAATGCATAAACTTTCATGATTAGAGATCCACTGCTACTTTAGTTGCTACAGCAATTTGATAAACAATCGTCATCAGGTCCTTTGCAAGAAGCATCGATTTCACATCGACCTTCGGGAGGACCAAAATCCGATCCCCTGCATTAATGCCGAGATGCTCGGCAAGTCCAACTTCCCCGTTCTGTTTTGCAACCAGAATGTGCTTTTCATCTCCTCGGTCTGAAACACCACCTGCTGTTGCCAGGTAATCATCGAGCGACATGTCTTCTTCAAAGGCAATCGACTTCGGCATTACGACTTCGCCCGTGATCTGAACGACGTTCGACTTCTGCGGAATTACAATTTCGTCGCCGTCCTCAAGCCAGATGTCGTTTACCTGACCGCCTCTTGAGACCACAATCACGCCGTCGGGTTCAAGAAGCGATGCGCGCTTCACGAAGTCCTGGATGAGCTTTGCTTCCTCGACTCGAACGGTCGCTTCTTCCGGCGTCGCCGACGTTGCCGTCAGCGCTGCCTTTTCGAGGCGGTGGAGAGAATCCTGAATGACGGCCTTCTGATCTCGTGCCACGCTCTTGCGACGCAGATAAATGGCGTCGGTGGCCGCGAGTTCGGGTTCCACTTCCACACGGCGAAGCAGATCGCGCAGCTTCACCGTCTTCTTGACGGGATAGCGCGAAGCCCCCGTAATGGCGCCCGTTACCGTCGCCATAATTGTTTCGCCGGGCTTGTCGGCTACGAACTCGACGATGTCGCCGTCGGCCAATTGGAAGGTTTTGAAGTCGTCAAGCGAGAAATACTTGTTGAAAGGCGCTTTATCTCGTGTCCCCGAAACGCTCACGTGGGAAACGTTCTTCAACGGAGACGAGAGTTCGATCAGACCGGAACCCTTGGCGGCCGCAGGACGAGAGAACTCGTAGCGGGCCTCTTCACGAAGGAGGCCGTAGGCCGAAACACTCACGCCTTTTTCGTTCACCAAAATGACGTCGCCGTCCTTAAGTCGCAACTGCGGCACTTTCCCCTGCAGAGCGAAGAGATAGAGGTCGAGCTTTGCGATCGACTTCCCGTTTCGTATCACTTCGATGTGACGGTAGCTGCCGCGTTCCGGGTCAATACCGCCCGCACGGTCCAGGAAGGAAATGATCGAATCGACCGAGCCGCCCGCGTAGCGGCCGGGGTGATTCACAAAGCCGGTTACGTACACCGCCACAGGCTGAGCGCTCTGAAGGTTCACGTAGACCTGTACGTTGTTCGTGTAAACACGCGAAATGGCGGAACGAACCGTGCTCAGCAACTGGCTGTTCGTCAGACCGCCCACGTGAACGGGACCGACTTCGGGAATGAAGATGTTCCCCTGCTGGTCCACGACGAGCACGTCGTCGTAGGCGCGAATACCCCAGATACGAACGACAATGCGGTCGCCCGGAGCGAGGATGTAGTCGTTCGACGCCGCGTCCGAGAAGGTCGACGCAAAGCGGCCTTCAAAGAGGTTCGACGCGAAGGGTTGCAACTGAATGGAAGTGATGCTACGAAGCGCCCCCTGCGCCCAGGCGGGCGGAGCAACCATCGTCTGCTGTAGCTGCGTTGCCTGCGGCATCGCTTGCTGCGGATAAGCCAACATCGTGCCGTTGGGCCCCATCATCGTTTGAGCAGGCATGGCAGAGGGCGTGCTCGGCATGCCGGTGCTTCCCGGCATGGGATTGGACGACGTGCCCAACTGCGTCACGGACTGCGCCAAAGGCACCGTTTGTGAAACACCGAGCCAGGTGCTGTCGGCAGCCTGTGTCGGCATCGTCATCCCTGCGAGCGCAGTGAGGACGGCGGTGGTGAGAGCCTTTCTCATATTGTTGAAATACATATTTCTACTATTCGAAAATTAAAAACCAGCGTGTTCACGGACCGACGCAACAATCAGGCGGGAAAGGCCGTACACAAGCAAAAGCCCCAAGAAGGCGCACAGCGTGGCGATCCACGTTCTGGGATAGCGCGATTCATCGGGCAACGTCGGACGTTCAATCGGAACAATGTAACGGGTCTTCACCAAAGACGACGCACGAGCCGTTTCCAACGCACTCATCGCAGTCGTCAACTGCTTCTTGGCGAATTCGCTTTCGATCATGAGGTTTTCATACTGCGAAACCCAGGTGTTGAAGGTTGCCGCATCCGCACCCTTCCCGGCCAAACGAGCCTTTTCTTCGGCAAGTTGCTTTTCCACAGCTTTGAGCTGGCCCTTCATTTCCTGGAGCTTCGGCGCCGTTCCTTTCATGAAGGTTTCGGCGTTGGCGATTTCGGCACGAAGCTGCGTGCGTTGGCCTTCAAGTTCCATCACGACCGTCTGTAGACCCGTAGCGGTCGCCTGCGGATCCAGGTCGGCATGTTCATTGCGGAAGGCTTCCAGGGCCTTCTGCGCATTCTGCACGCGCTTCTGAGCGAGTTTCACTTCCTCTTCGGCGAGCAACACCGTGTCCTTGTGCGCACGCTCGTTCATTTCATTCACAAGCTCTTCGCTCTGATGAAGCACTTCTTCAGCAATCGCCTGCGCCATCTTCGGTTCGTACGCACGAACTGTGTAAGTCACGATCCCGTTGTCAGGATTCACGACGGGCTTGGAGATACGATTCCAGAAAGAATCCTTATCCCAGAGCGTAGGCGACGTCGTGAGGCGGCTCGGCCAGTCCCAATGGCTGTCGCTGAAGTGTTCAATCACCTTCAGCTTCTCGTCAAGCGCCGTGAAGATGTCCGTCGAGCGGATATAGGCTTCTACAATTTCAGCATCCTGCACCGAAGAGCTCGGCGTTTTCAGGAACTGCGTCGCGATGTCGATCGACATCGGCTGTTCCGTACCAGAGCGCACAGCAAACTTCGTCTCCGAGATGTACATCGGCGAAGCATACAAAGCGCAATAGAGGAAGACCAGGATTGTCGGTAGGCACACAAGAAGCAAAAGTTCTTTTTGAATACCCGAAAGATTTCTCCAACACGACTTCACGCCGGAACCGCCGCCTTGTTGAACAGCCGTATCCATACCCGTTTGGGGAGATACCTGTTGAGCTTGAACCGGATCGGCAGGCTTCTCTTGAGCAGAGACCACAGGCTTCGCCTGAACGGGAGCTACAGGTTTCACCTGAGCAGGAGCCGCAGGCTTCGCTTGAGCGGGAGCCGCAGGCTTCGCCGGAGCAGGGGCCGCAGGCTTGGCCTGAGCAGGAGCTGCAGGCTTCGCCGGAGCGGGATTCACTGCTTCTTTTTTGGTATCTCCGGCAAAAGAGCTACCTTTTTCAGTGAGTTCGTTTTGCATTACAAATATCCGAATAGTGTTTAATAGCGTCTTCCAAAATCGGGTAGTACGTCAAGGTCCCAGCATTGAGCACCGCACCGCAGTCGCACATCTGACGCACGGCGCCGAGGCTGTGCGAGACGAAAATCAGTGTGGCTTCCGACGTACGTTCCTTGAGGGCCATCTCCGCCTTCTTGCGGAACGGCGCATCCCCTACGGAAAACGCTTCGTCAATCAAATAGAAATCGAATTGAATGGCCATGGAGAGACCGAAGGCGAGCTTGCTTCGCATCCCGGAGGAGTAGGTCTTCACCGGCATATCGAGGTAGGGCCCCAGCTCCGCAAAGTTTTCGACGTATTCCGTCACCTTGCGAATGTCGGCACCGTAGATCCGCGATACAAAGCGCAGGTTTTCGCGGCCCGAGAGCGAACCGTGGAAGCATCCCGAAAAACCAATCGGCCAGGACACGCGCGACGTGCGAATGACCCGACCGCGATCCGGGGCTTCCGCCCCGCCGATGATGCGAATCAGCGTGGACTTGCCGGCCCCGTTCAGACCGAGAATCGCGATGTTCTTGCCCTCTTCCATCCGAAGGTTCACATCGTTCAAGACGAGATTGCGACCCTCTTTGAGGGGGTAGGACTTGTAGACGTGTTCGAGCGCGATCATTGATCCTTCCTCCGAGCACGCACATAGCGTTCCAGGAACCCGCCGATCACAAGGGTCGCGAGCGTACAAGCCGCCAAGTAGGAGAAACTCAGACCGTCCACCACGTAGCCGTCGTGCAGACTCACACGCATCATTTCAATCGCCTGCATGACGGGGTTGTAGAGAAGGATATCGGCCACGTCCTGTTTGAAGGCCGTTATGGAGAAGAAGACGCCCGACACGAAAAAGGCGATGCGAAGGAGCATCGGCACGAGCTTTTCCAGAACCGGCGCAAAGACGGCGAGGGAGCCGAGGATCATCCCCATCCCCAACGCACATAGGGGAGAAAAAATCAGAACGCCGATCCCGGTCAGCAAACCGTCCGGACGGAATTCCGAGCCAAAGAGAACACTGGCTCCGATGATGATGGCCGTCGTCAAAACTTGAGTGGCGGTGATCACGCAAATACGAGAGATCATGACGTCCAATTCCGTCACCTGCGGGAACGTGAGCAGTGCACGATTCCCGGCCACGGCCGTCATGGTTTTGGTGATGCCGTCGGAGAAAATCCCCCACATGCCGAAGCCAACCGCCAGAAAAAGCGCCATGCTCATGCCCTGCGGGGCGTGAGCATTCATATAGACGCGAAGGGTCCAGAAGACGGCAATACTGAAGACACTCTGAATCAGCACCCAGAGGTAGCCGAGCTTACTGTTGCCATTGATCGTATGGATTTCGCGGAGCATCAAGGCATAGAGCACCCGCCCCTGTACGATCAAGCCGTTACGCAAAAGCTGAGCAAGCGGCATGGCGACTCTCACTGCAAAGCCGGAACGTGTCGCCAGACGTTGTCCTTGCCCAGACACACGGCGCTGTCAGTTTCTCCACTCTGGTTCTTAAGATGAATGCGCTTGCAGCTTTCGCCAAGTGCATTCACATAGGTCGTCATGACGGTGGCCTGGGCCGTGCCGATCGGGGTATTCGGGACAACGGACGTCGTACCGACTTCGAGTCGACCCGTGGTCGACGCAAAATCCAGATCCTGCACGTCCTGAGCGGCATCGACTACCGGCACGGGTTGCGCCGGCACATGCTGCAGACCGCGAGGCGTGCTGCTGCAGGCTACGAGAAGAAAGGGGACGACCGCCAGGATAAGTTTTTGGAATTTCATTTCAGTCAACAAATTCAAAACAATTTGCGCTTCGCTCTCCCGCTTTTCACGCTTCACGAAGTGAAAAGCGGTTGGTCCGTGTTGCCACGATGCGGCGTTGCTATGGAATGAGGGCGGGAGGCCTGCTTTTGGAAAGAAACACTCCCACAAGGATTTATCGATTATAGGGGGTGCGGCTTGCCTCTGGGTACAGGGGTCTCTACGCAGAAAGCGACCGACCGTACGGTTTTGGGCAAGGCATATCGTTTAATCACCCCCTCCTTCACGGGTGTTCGTATGCGGGTCGTTCCCCCGTTCTCGCCACTCCTCCTAAGACTCCTCCTCTATCTCCCCATCCAAAGCAAGCAGGCAATGCAGCGACATGATGCGGGGTGTCTTGCTTGTCTGGCAACGACTCTCGACCGGATTTCCGGCATTCTATTTTCTTCTTCTATTCTCCTTAGAGTTTTCAGAGTCTCTTACTATAAGACCAGTTTTGGCGAATCTTTCCCTATTCCTTTTTTTGGACTGTGGTCGAACCTCTACCTGCGATTTCTTCGAAAATAGAAAAGTTGCAAGAAATCCAAATATTTTCCGGTCTGGCCTGGCTTCCTGACGTTTGTCCTAAACGTACTATCGTTTTCCCTGATGCGCGCCGTTTGCTTCCGACCGATTCCATTCGATCCACACCGTGTCGGGCGGCAAGTCCCGTGCGGTCTTCTGCAAAACCTTAAGTCCCGGCCAATGGTCGCCGTACAATCGAACTTCCACGTCAAGCCCCTTCTTTTGAGCATTCAGGATCGTTTCTACGCCTCGATCGAGATGACGGAGGTGCGTTTCATAGCGTTCGACTTCACTGAGCTTCTCGGCGCCGGGGAACTTCGCCGCATCCCAAGGACCGTGCGCTTCCATCGTGACCAGAAAGAGGAAGGTCGGAGCCTCGGCCTTTTCCAAATACCGTACCGCCCATGCGAGGAACGCATCATCGCTCACGTAGCGTCCGCAACGTGCTTCTTCCGTCCGGAAAGCGGGCTCCTGTTTCTCCAATGCCTCTCGATCCAGGAACTCGTCAAAACCCAGGTTCTGCAATACATGGTTGCGATCGAAGAAACGGCCGTCGTTCGGGTGCGCCGCGACCGTTCTATAGCCTTGGCGCTTCATTTCGGTTGCCAGCGACGCCATCGGGATCATGGCCGCCAGACGATAGGGATCGAACCCGTAGGTTTCAAGCTTCTGCGGGAAGATCCCGGTCAACACCGTGAATTCCGTCCGCATGGTGTAGGCGCCCCGCCAGGCAAGCGGCAACGCGCCGCTTTGCGCCGTTTGTCGGAGGTGATCCAGAACGGGCGTAACGGAGGGACGATCCAACTGGTTCGAGAGCGGAATGTAGGATTCGGCTTGAATCAGCAAACGATGCGATAAAGAGTGCGGGGATTCGTTCCCCTCTTTTGAAACGGAAGACTCACTTCGACAAAACCTCTCCCGCAACGCCATTCGGTACTGACCGTGATGGAGCGAATGCAGGAGGCCTGCCCCCAAGGGACTGTAATGAGCCGCATCTCGGGTGGCATCGAACGTCAAGGGATACCTTTTCAGTACTCCTTGGCACAGTGCATTTGGCACTGCCGTCTTTCGGATGATCACCCAGGTGCCGATACACCACAAGAGCGAAATCAACAGCTTGTCCGCTACGGTCCACGTGAGTCCCCGCCCCAAGACCGGCGTTTCCATCGCGCAGCCTGCCGCCAACGTTCCCAAGGCCGCGATCAACACGGGCCAGATCCATTTCGGGGCATAGCCGAAGTAGAGCCGCGGATAACGCAGGGCGTGCCCGGCCAGAAAGATGTCGGAGAAAACGAGCACTTCGTCGAGGATGGCGACCTTGAGACGGTTCCCCGCCCAAAGGAGCAGGATCAACAAGAGCCCCAACGCCGTCGAAAAGATCCAACGCTCCGTCCAGAGGAAAAGGAACCCGTAGACCGTCAGCACCAACCAGGCCGCAAAAAGGCGGCCCGGCCAAGGATTCGCCGATGCCGACGTGAACGTACCACCAGACGCTGAATCAACGACAGGATTGTCGGCGTTGCGCCCTACACGCACACAGAAAGGCGGCACCGTCTGCCTCAGTCTCTCTTCCGGCGTCAGCTCCTCTTTTTTGGCATCCGGCGTACGAACCGTCGGAGACGACGATTCGTTCGCCCAGGACAAAAGCCCCCAGAGCACGACGGACATTCCCCAAAAAAGAACGGAAGGCGTGAGTAGCGTCGTGTCGATCATCATGCCGCTCGTTCCGACTTTTCTTTCGACGCCGTTGGCGACTCCATGGCCGACACCCTGCCCGCCTTCGACTCTTCATCAGGCACGACGGTAAAGAAGAAGCCTTTCAGAAAGAAATTCTGCAGACACTTGGGGATGAGACCGAGGAGCCGGATCCCGAAAGCCAAGTGCCACGGGAAAGCGTATTCGTCTCGCCCCGCTTCAATGGCATTTTTCATGCGAAACGTGGCGGTTTCCGCCGTCATGAGACTCGGTTTGGCCCCTTGGTAGCGTCGGCTCATGTCGGATTCGATATAGCCCGGGCACAACACCGTCACCGAAAGCCCCTCTTTTTCCGTAAGGCGCCGCAGAGCTTCGCCATACGTTCGGAGGGCCGCTTTCGACGCAGAGTACCCAGGACTCCCCGGGAGCCCCGTCAAGGCCGCGAGAGACGCAACCAACACGATGCGGGCCATCCTGCCGCACCCGGCGTTTTTCTTCAGCCACTCGGCGGCAAAGGTATTGGCGGCGAGAATGTTGGCGGTGGCGTTCACCGTCATTTCCCTTTCGATTTCGGCCGACCGTTCGGGCAGCACGACGGGACGGCCCGCCGCCGTCACGGTCGGCTCCACCGAAGCCGATACGCCCGCACAGAGAATCAGGGTGTCACAACCCTCTTCCACCAAACGGCGGCACCAGGCTTCGCGACGGGCTTCTTCGCGAAAATCGAAGGCATCCGTCGTGACGGTGCAGTGAACCGCCGCTTCGGAAAGACTCCCTTGCAATTCGAGGAGTTTTACTTCCTTTCGTCCCGAAAGTGCAAGCCGTCCGCAAAGCGGCGCATAGACCGCGGCCAAAGCTTCGCCGATGCCGCCCGTGGCGCCGGCAATGGCGACGAAACGTCGACCGTTCCCGAGCGTTTTTTCACGGGCGGTCGTATGGGCAATGGTTTCGGTCACGACGCCGACTCCGAAAGCCGCTTCACCCAGAGGACGCCGCCCTGCGGATGGCGGTCGGAGAGGACCGGCGCCGAAGGAATCTCGCCTTGCCGCACGAAGCCGAATTTTTCGTAGAGACGCATGCCGCCCGCATTGTCGGCAAAGCAGTGAAGCGCCACGGCGGTCTTCCCCTGTTCGAGAGCCGTGTCTTCAGCGAGGTTCAAAAGCAAAGTGCCCAGCCCCAGGCCGCGGGCTTCTTCCGACACCCAGAGCGTATTCACCCACAGGGCGTCGGAGACGGAAGCTTCGAGGAGCGGCCGGAAGGGGCCGACCCGTTTTTCCCCGAGGAACCCCGTCATGACGGCCGGGACTTTCTGCAGGACGGCGTCATAACTGAAGAGCAGCCCCAGCACGCGTCCTTCTTCCTCGACCAACAGCACGTTTTCCGGCGCATACGGGGCTTCGCCGCGGCGAAACACCATTTCGAGCGCCTTCTCGGCGCTCAATCCCGGCAGGGCGTTCCCGAGCAAGGCTTCGGTGACGCCTTCCGAGACAATGTTCACGATATGCGCCAAAAAGGCCGCGTCGTCCGCCGTACCGCGGCGCAGTTCCAAATTCTCACCCAACATCCTGCTTTCCTTTTCTTGATTGTGTTCGGTTCCGTGCGGACTCTCATCCTACCGCGAAAGTCCCGTCCGTTCGTTCCCTTTGCGTGACGTCTTCGTGCGCCTTGCTGTGTTTACGCCTTGTGTCGTTTCGCGCGTCGACGCTGGCGTTCGGTCGGCGGCACGAGCGGCACCAGAGCGCGGCTTTGTACCGGGGCGTCGTTTCCGATCCGAGCAAAGGCCTCTTCGAGCTCTTCGGGCGAGCGAAGCACCATCGCAAGCTTTCGAGCTTCGCCCTGCGCGGGCCGCGCAAAGCGCCGCACGGCATCCGCCACCGCGACGTCCATCGAGGCCGACGTATAGAAATTGCCGCGAATGAGCGCCCGGTCTCCGAGCACCCGCTTGAAGTCCCGATAGAGGATCGGATCCGGCGAGACGGGACGCCGCCAGAAGACGTCGAGCGAATCGGCCGGCATCGACTGCGTGAGCCCGGGGAGGTTATAGACGCAACGCCCCAGGCAGTAGACGGGCTTCAGGGCTTCGAGCGCCATGAGCCCGACGGTGCTGTTGACGAGCACCACGCCGCGGGCGCCCGCAATCATCTTGCTCGTATTGCCGTCTTCCACGAAAACGACGCGGTCGGCCACGCCCAATTCCGTCGCAAACGCCCGAATGAAGTCACCGTAATTGACGAGACCGTTGTCGAGCGGATGGTTGCGGATCAAAAGCCGCATCTTCGCGTGCGCGTGCCTTGCAAAGGACGAAAGCACGTCGGCAATCGCCTCCTGCACGCGCACGTAGGGCGAATAGAGCTGAATCTGACTGTCGGAGACGAGCTGCAGCGGAAAGAAAAAATACGGATCGTCCGACGCAAAAAATGCCTGCAACGCCGCGAGCGACTTCTTCTCGCGCGTCTTGCGCGTAAGATAACGCGGCAGAATGCCGAGAAGTTCAAAGAAGATGTTCTGCGGACGGTGCGTACGGTAGTGACGGAACTTGGGCCAGAGGACGACGTTTCCGAAGTGATGCAGAATCGCCTGCTTCACCTTGTCGCGAATGTCGTTTTCGATCGACTTTCCGGTCGGATCCGGGAGGTTCGCCGCAATCTCGTGGATTTCCGCAGGCGACACCGGAAGCGTCGAACGGCCGTTGACGCCGTTTTCTTCAAGGGTCGAAAAGCCGCTTCGGAGATACCCTTCTTCAAAGACCCAGACGCGCACGCCGCGCGAGTGCGCCAGCTGCACGGCTTCCCAATGTAGCGGTCGCCAGTCGCCGTAAAGGCACAGGTCCGTAATTCCCTCTTCACGAAAGCGCCGCCCGATCCATTCGGGCCACTCGTAGAGCGTCCCCGTATAGTCGTAGGATTTGTTCGTGAGCCCCCAGAGAAAAACGTCGCCCCCGCAGAAGTTCACCTTCTCCACCATGGCGCCCGCATTCTGGAGCGCTACGGCCAATCGTCGGAAAAAGTCGCTCTGCGGGCCCTGCAACAGCAGGAAGCGGCGATGTTCGAGCGTTTTTTTCGCAGGATCGGCTTGACGTTCGGTCATGATGGTTTTTCTTCGGGGTGGAGGGGATTGAAGAAGCCCGGAGGCTCCTCTTTTTGTTTTATTCGAGGATTCGAGAAGGCGGCGCCCTCGGCACCGCCTTCTTCGGATCCTTCTGCTCTATTGTGCCCTTCTTTTTCAGTTTTGCAAATCGAGGGCGAATGACGCCCCAATCAGGCGCCGGTCATGGCGGCCACTTCTTCGCGGGCCTTCGGGAGTTCTTCACAGACGATGTCGATCGCACGGTGAATGTGTTCGACGTCGTGTGCGGCCGAGAGGAAGAAGCGAAGACGCGCCGCGCCTTCTTCCACGACCGGATAGATGATGGGCATGACGTTTACGTGCCGCGCAAAAAGACGCGTCGCGAGTTTCCCCGCAAGGAGCGAACTGCCGAGCATCACGGGCACGACGGCATAGCCTTCGGCAGCGCCCGTGTCGAGCCCCTTTTCCTTGGCGTATCGCACGAACTCGTGACTCATCGCCTGGAGCTTCGCGACGCGTTCGGGTTCCGCGAGCATCAGGTCAAGCGCCGCCTTGGAGGCGGCGGCAAGGACCGGCGACATCCCGACGCTGTAGACAAAGCCCGGAGACGTGAACTTCAAGAGTTCCACCACTTCCTTCGTCCCGGCAATATAGCCGCCGCACCCCACGCAGGTCTTCGAGAGCGTTCCCATCCAAAGATCCACGCACTTCGGATCCATCCCGAAGTGTTCGGCCGTACCGTGCCCGGTTTTGCCGAGAACGCCCAAGGCATGCGCTTCGTCGACCATGAGGAAGCACCCCCATTCCTTCTTGAGGCGCACGAGTGCCGGCAGGTCCACGACGTTTCCGTCCATCGAGAAGACGCCTTCCGTCACGATCAGGGCACGCTGCGCCTTGGGTCGGTGTTCCTTGAGGAGCCGCTCCAACGCCGCCGCGTCGTTGTGGGGGAAGCTGATGCGTTTGGCGCCCGAAGTCTTCGCGCCCCAGACGATGGAATTGTGCGAGAGCGCGTCGTGAAAGATGATGTCCTGCGGCCCGAAGAGCTTGCCGATGGTGGAAACGTTCGTCGCGTGACCGCTCACGTAAACGATGCAGTCTTCCGCACCGTAGATGTCGGCAAGAAGCGTTTCCAACGCACGGTGCGGAGGACGTTCACCCGAAACCAAACGCGAAGCGCCGGCGCTCGTCCCCCAACGGTGAAGCGCGGCTTCCGCCGCGGCCGTGACGGCCGGATGGCCGTTCAAATCGAGATAGTCGTAGGTGGAAAAATTGAGGAAGGTCGTCCCGTTGATCACGGTCTCGGCCTTCGCCATGCCCTCATGGCATTGGAAGAAGGGATTCAGAATCCCCGCGCGTTCCGCGACGCTGTGCTCCATGCGGAGCTGGCGGTATTCCGGAAATTCGGCAAAAGAGAGCGTCTTCGGGTCGGGACGCCAGTGGGCGTCCGCGAGCGACCGTCCTTCCTTCGATTCGCCCGCCGCGCTTGCGCGTCCCTTTTCCTTGAGGCGCGCAAGCAGCGCCGAGCGCTGCGAACGATCGAGCCCGAAGAGGGCGCCCTTGGCTTTTTCCTGCGTATCCATGCCAACTTCCTTTTTTGTCGTGTCTGTCTCAAGATTGAGCGTCGCTAAAAGCACCGAACGCCTCCGAGGGGAACGGAAGCGTTCGGATGGTCGTTATTGTGCCGCAATCGAGACCGCTTTAGGGGACTCTTTTTGCGGGCTTCGCCTCGGGATTAGTGCGAAGTCTTCACGTCGTCGAGCACGGCGCTCTTTATTTCGTCGCTCAGTTTCAGCCCGTGCTGACCCGAAAGCGTTTCGAGTTCCTGCTCGGCTTCGCTCGACTTCTGCAACATCTGCCAGAAGCGCTCGGCCATCGTGGCGATCGACGCGCCGCCCGAAAGCGAAACGGCCGGAATCTTGAGGCCGATGCGCTCTTCGAGCGCCACGGCCAATTCCACCACCATGAGCGAGTCCATGCCGATGTCGGACACGGGACGATGAACGTGGAGTTCCGAAACGCTCATCCCCATGAGCTTCGCGATTTCGCCCGCCACGAGGTCGGAGAGAATCGCCACGGCTTCGTCCTTGGACTTCCCCAGAAGCAGATCGCGCACCGCGACGTTCTGCGTACGGTCCACGCCCACTTCCTTCCAGATTTCGGCAAAGCGTCGGCTCGTGGCGACGGGAAGCGACGACACGCGCTGCCAGTCGATCGCAAAGAAGTGCGAGGAAAGGATCCCTTCGCGCACGGCCTTTTCCATGGCGTCGACCACTTCCGCGGACGAAAGAGCCGGCGTGCCGAGCGTCGTCGCGAGCGTCTTTTTCGCCTGTTCGTTTTGTTCCAGCATCCCGACGTCGCCCACCGGCCCCCAGCCGATCACGTAGGCAGGACGCCCGCGGCGACGCAGTTCCGTCGCCACGGCTTCGAGGCCGCGGTTCGCGGCCACGTAGTTGGCCTGGCCGGGGTTGCCGAGAAGGACCGTCGCGGACGAGAAGTAGACGACGCCCCGGAAGTCGTCGCTCACGTCATGGCTCACAAGGAAGCGGGCGAGTCGTTCGCCGCCGCGAAGCTTCGCAAGCCACACGCGGTTGCAGGCGGCTTCGTCGAGATTCACGATCGCGGCGTCCGCGAGGACGCCGGCCGCGTGAACGGCCGCCGTCACGGGCGGCAGGTCCGCCAAGGTTTCTTCGAGCGCACGCGAGAAGGCGTCGAAGCGCCCCGCACCGATGTCGATGGCAGGGGCCGCCACCGTCACGCCCTCGGCTTCAAGTTCCGCGACAAACGCACGGTTATCGTCCGTCGCCGCGCCCTTTCTCGAAAGAATGACGACCGCTTCGGCGCCTCGTTCGACGAGACGGCGCACGACCTTGCGGCCGAGACCGCCGAAGCCGCCCGTCACGATCGCCGTGCCGGTCAGGGCTTCAAGTCCCTTCGAAGGTACTTTCGCCTGCTTGTCGCCCGACGTCGTTTCGGTCGGATCCGGATACGACACCACGATCTTCCCGATGTGGGACGACGCCTGCATCGTCTGGAACGCTTCGCGCGCCCGGTCGGCAAGGAACACCGTCACGGGGAGCGGACGGAAGACGTCCGCTTCAAAGAGCGAGAGCACTTCGCGGAAGAGCGTCGCCGCAAGCGGCGCGTTGTAGACGAGGAGCTGGTCGACGTCGATCCCGAAGTACGAGAGGTTCCGACGGAAGGGACGCAGGAAGAGCGGACTGTCCGCGAAAAAGTCGCGTTTGCCGAGTTCCAGGAACCGTCCGAAGGGCGCCAAGACCGAAAGCGACTTCTCCATCCCGTCGCCCGCAAGCGAATTGAGAACGAGGTCCACACCGCGGCCGTCGGTATCGCGCAGGATTTCGTCCGCGAACGCGAGCGTGCGCGAATCGTAGACGTGTTCGACGCCGAGGCGGCGAAGAAGATCGCGCTTCACGGGCGTCCCCGCCGTCGCGTAGACGGTAAGCCCCAGATGCGCCGCGATCTGAATCGCGGCGAGTCCGACGCCGCCCGCTGCGCCGTGGATCAGAATCGATTCGCCCGGCTGTGCCCGGCCGAGATGATGCATCGCGTACCAGGCCGTAAAGAACGCCACCGGAACCGAAGCGGCTTCGGCAAAGTTGAGCGTCTCGGGCTTCTTCGCGACGGCGTTTTCCTTCGTCGTCATGACCGTGCTGAAGCACGCCGGCCCGAAGGCCACCACGGCGTCGCCCGGCACGAACTTCGTCACGTTCCGGCCGACCGCGCGCACCACGCCCGCGGCTTCGAGACCGAGGCTCGGCCCCGAGAACCCGTTTTCGAGCGCTTCTTCGGGGAGAAGCCCCATCGTCCACATCACGTCGCGGAAGTTGAGGCCCGTCGCCCGCACGTCGATGCGGACTTCGTCGGGAGCGAGCTCTTCGTCGGGCGTGAGCGTCGTCTTTTCCCAGTGGAGACGATCGAGACGCCCCGGCATCCCGAAGGCAAGCTGCCAGGCTTCGCGGCGGTTCGAGCGGATTTCGTCCATCGTCTCGCGCTTTTCCCACGGCGAAACGAGTCGTTCATAGCAACGCCCCTCCTCGATCGCGCCTTCGGTATCGTTTTCCTGTTCGGGGGCAAGGAGCACCTTTGCCGCCTTCGCGAGCGTTGCGGGCGTTTCGTCGACAAGCGTCAGGCTTCGGATCGCCACGCCCGGGCATTCGTTCGCGAGCACGCGGCCGAGCCCCGTCGACGCGTCGTTCCCCGGCGCCGTCACGCCGTCAAAGCCCGCGGTATTCCCCGTCACGGCGACGAACATCGCGTCTTCCGCGAGTGTCGCCGCGCGATGCGCGGCTTCCACGGCCTTGGCGAGCGCCATGAGCGCGTGCGGATAGTCGGTCGGGACCTTGTAGGTCGTTTCGTAGTCGAGCAGCGTCACGACGCGCGAGCCTGCCGGGAGTCGCGTCAAGCGGGCCGCCCAGTATTCGGAGTTCTTCGCGTCCTCTTCGTCGACCGCCACGACCTTGAGTCGGACTTCGCCGGCCAACGCCTTCGCCTTTTCGGTCTTCGCGGCCGCGACGAGGTTCGCCATCGCGATTTCCACGGCGTTCGCCACGGCGCCGCCCGTGAGCGTCCCGTCGGGACGCTTCTTCGTGTAGACGTAAACCGAACGCGGCATGGCGGCGAGTTCGGCTTCGAGTTCTTCGTCGGAACGTTCGTTCGCCGACGCGGTCGGATCCGCAGACGGGGCGGCAGGCTTCTGAGCGAGAATCGCCATGGCGGGCGCCATCGCGAGCGACTCGTCGTCGGCGCGAACGGCCGTGAGGCCCGCTTCGCGCCAGACGCGAAGCCATTCGTCGACGCCGGCAAGGCGCCCCGTGGGACGACCGTCCACCACGCTCCACCAGGCCGGATCCGCGCCTTCGAGGAAGTCGAGCGCCGCGTTCGGCGCGACTTCATGAAGAAGCACCGCCCCCTTCGGGAGGAGCGCTTCGGCGAGCGTCTTCACGGCCGTTTCGACGTTTTCCATGAAGGCAAGGCCTTCCGGGAGCACGACCGCATCAAACTGCGGCTTCGCGTTCTTCGCGAGATCCGCCCAGTCGCAGACCGTCACGCCCGCCGTGTGCGCGAATTCGCTCGAGAGGCGTTCGCGCGCCGTCTTGTCGACCGCCGCCACGGTGACGCTCGTCTTCTTCGTGAGAAGCGTATGGAATTCGGCAAAGGTCGCGCCCTTGTCGACGACGAAGAGAAGCGAGAGGCGGGCGCGCTCCGACGTCGCGCGGCGCTCCAGCTCGGAGAGCCACGTACGCGTGGCGTCGCGCAGAATCGTGCGCACGGGCGTACGTTCAAAGAGCGCGCGAACGTCGTTCTTACCGACGACGAGCACGTCGCCCAAGTTCTTTTCGCCCGTCAGCAGGGCCGACAAGTGCGTCCCCACGCGGTCGAGCGCGGTGAGCAACGGCCACAGGGCGGGTTCGGACGACAGGATCGTGCGGTAGAGAAGTTCCACCGACGGCGCATCTTCGCTCGTCGGGACGCGCACGACGTCGTCTTCGGCTTCCGCAAGACCGTTTTCAACGAGCAGATCCGCGAGGTGTTCGGCAAAGGCTTCTTCTTCCGGCACGACGAAGCCGTCCGTAAGGAGCGAGAGCTTCGGCACCCATTCGTTTTCCGTCACGACCGCTTCGCGGATGTAGGCAAGGGCCAGCCAGTGAATGAGCTCGGCCGCTTCCGCGCCGCGCTCGCTGGAGCGTTCAAACGCGCGGCACGTGTCGCGAAGCATCCCGTCGAAGATCGTCTTCGTATTGCGGGGGCAGAGCCCCGCACGGTCTTCCGTGCGGACAAACCAGTCTTCGGTGTAGAAGGCGGGCTCGACCGTCGTGTTCTTGTGATAGACGCGCAGGAACCGCACGTCTTCGAGCATCGCGAGCGCCACGCCGTCGGCGCTGCGAAGGAGGAATTTCGCCTGCACGGAGCGTTCCGACCGACGGCCGATCGTGATTTCGGCCCAGGCGGGGACGCCTTCCTTCCACAGGACCGTACGCCCGATCCAGCTCGGCAGATATGCCGTAGGACGACGTCCTTCCTTTTCGGCCTCCTTCGAGAGCGCAAAGAAGAGCCCCTGAAGCGCCCCGTCCGTGAGTGCGGGCGGCAGGAGCATCCCGTCGTCCGCCTCGGCGTCGCGCGAAACAAGGCGCACCACGATGCGGCCGTCCGCCGTCGTCCAGGCTTCTTCCATCGCGCGGAAGGCGCCGCCGTAGCGAAGACCGATTTCGCGAAGACTCGCGTAGAGGTCTGAAACGCTTTCACGCGCCGCGGCGTCCCCGGCGAGGACGCGTGCCATCTTCACGGCTTCGGGCTGCGGCGTGTGGCAGGTCGCCACGCGCCCCATCAGGTGCGTGAGCGCCTCCTTTTCGAGGAGATCGCGCGAGGCGAGCGTCAGTTCGCCCGACGGCGTCACGGTCGTCGTCACGACCTTCACCGTTTCGTCTTCGAGCGCCATCGGACGCAGAATCGCGAGGTTCACGATTTCAGCCGGCCCCTTTTCGTTCTTTTCCGCAGCCGACAAGCGCGCCGCGGCAAGGGCCGTTTCGAGGAAGCCCGCCGCCGGGAAGAGGACCGTCTCGTCGATTTCATGGCCGGCGAGCCACGGCGACGTGGCGAGGTCCGTGAGGCTCTCCCAGGTCTGCGCGGCATGCGGCACGGCACGGCCAAGGAGCGGATGTACGACTTCGGAGTCGAAGAGATGCCAGGACTCCGTCGTCGCCTGCGTCCAGAAGGGCTTTTTCTGCCACGTGTAGCGCGGCAGCGTGCGGTCGCGCGGCACCTCGGGCCAGACGTAGTTCGGCCAGAAGGCCAAGACCTGCGCGAGGTTCTTTTCGAAGACGTCGATCGTTTCGTTTCGGCGCAGAAGGCCGGCAAGTTTGATGTCGACCGTCTTCGCCTTCGCGACGGCACGGACATAGCCCGACAAAATGGGGTGCGGCCCCACTTCGACAAAACGCGTCACGCCCAAATCGAGCAACGTCGAAACGGCCTTTTCGAATTCCACCGTCTGACGAATGTTGCGCCACCAGTAGTCGGCCGTGAGTTCGGTGCCCGGCAGCACGCCGCCCGTAACGCTCGAGACGAAGGCGGCCGTCGTGTCCGACGGACGAATGTGGGCGAGCGCTTCGCCGATCCCGGCTTCGAGCCCCGCCATGGCGGAACTGTGGAAGGCGTAGTCAAGCGCCAGCTTCTTGTAGAGACCGCCCGCTTCCTTGACGCGAAGACCGACCGCCTCCATTTCTGCCGGATGCCCCGAGAGCGTGAAGTTGTCCGGGGCGTTGCGGCCGGCGACTTCCACATGCGGGGCGTCGGCCAAAAGTTCGTTCAGTTTCGCCGTGTCGAATTTGACGGCCGCCATCCCGCCCGAACCCTTGGTCTTTGCCTGCTGGTTCGAACGTTCGTAGATGACGTGCACCGCGTCTTCGAGCGTCAAGGCGCCGCTCGCCCACGCCGCCGCGACTTCGCCCACGCTGTGGCCCGTCACGGCAAAGGGCTCGAGCCCTTCGGCGCGGAGCATTTCCGTAAAGCCCACCTGCACGACAAAAAGAAGAGGCTGCGCGTATTCGGTGAGCGCCAGATTCCAGGCTTCTTCGGGCGCCGTGAGCACATCGGCCAACTTCCAGCCGGAGAGCGGTGCAAAAATGCGGTCGACTTCTTCGACGGCCTTCGCAAAGACAGGGTGCGCAACGAAGTCGCGCGCCATCCCGGCCCACTGACTGCCGTTGCCGGAATAGACGAAGGCGGTCTTCGCCGTCGCGTCTTCATCGACGGCCCGGTCGACGGCCGAAACGCCGTCGATTGTCTTTTCTTCCTCCGCGTAGGCGCGCAGGGCCGCGACGCACTCTTCCGGCGTCTTGGCACGTACGAGGAGCGCATGCGCGAGGCGGTCGCGCTGCGTACCCGCGGCGGCCGCGACGCGGTTCCATTCCGCAAAATCGGCGGTCGCAAGACGATCGGCGTAGGCGGTGGCGAGCATCTGGAGCGACGGCACGCTCTTCGCACTGATGCGAAGGGGAAGAAGCGCAGTGTCGTCGGCGCACGCGTTCGTCCGGGCGACATTCGGCACTTCAGGAGCCTCTTCCAACACGATGTGCGCGTTCGTTCCGCCGAAGCCGAAGGAATTCAAGCCCACGAGCGGACGGCCTTCCACCTTGGGGAGCGGCACCGTTTCCTGCGGCACGCGAAGGCCCAGTCCCGCGAAGTCGATCTTGGAATTGAGGTTCTTGAGTTGACAATTGGGGGGAATTTCCCCGTGTTCGAGGACGCCGATGACTTTCGCGAGCCCCGCCATCCCGGACCCCGTTTCCAGGTGGCCGAGGTTTCCCTTCACGGAACCGACCCAGAGGGGTTCTCCGGAAGCGTGTCCAAGCACCGCGCCGATGCTTCCCGTTTCCACCGGGTCGCCCGCGGCCGTGCCCGTCCCGTGGGCCTCCACATAGGCGACGCGCTCCTTCGAGAGCCGTTCGTCGTGATAGATCGAGGCGAGGAGTTCCTTCTGCGCTTCTCCGTTGGGGAGCGCAATGCCGTTCGTACGGCCGTCGGAATTGACGCCCGAAGCGCGGATCACGGCGTGAATCGCGTCGCCGTCGCGAAGCGCGGCGTCGAGAGGCTTGACAAGGAGCACGGCGCCGCCTTCGGAACGGACGTAGCCGTTCCCTTCGGCGTCGAAGACCTTGCAGCGTCCGTCCTGCGAGAGCATGTGGGCCTTCGAGAAACCCACGAACGACAAGGGCGAGAGGAGCACGTTGACGCCGCCCACGAGCGCCATGTCGGCTTCGCCCGCGGAGAGGGCGCGGCAGGCTTCATGGAGCGCCACGAGGCTCGACGAGCACGCCGTGTCGAGCGTCAGACTCGGGCCGTGCAGATCGAAGAAGTAGGAAAGACGGTTGGCGATGATCGAAAGCGACGTCCCCGTCATCGAATAGGGTCCCATCACCGCCGGATCGTCGGCATGGATCATCCCCATGTCGGTGGCGGCCGCCCCCACGTAAACGGCCGTGCGGCTTCCGCGCACGGAGGACGGCGCAATCCCGGCATCCTCAAAGGCCTCCCAAGCCATTTCCAAGATCATGCGCTGCTGGGGGTCGAGCGCCTCGGCTTCCTTCGGGCTCATCCCGAAGAAGGCCGCATCAAACTGCCGGAGATCGCCCACGACGCCGGCGCTCACCGTACAGGTGCGGCCCGGCGTCTTGCGGGAGGCATGCCAATAGCGACGAAGATCGAATCGCTCTTCCGGCACTTCGGTCACGACGTCGAGCCCCCGGCTTAAAACCTGCCAGAGGTCGTCGAGCGTCGCAACGTCGCCCGGAAAGCGACAACCGACACCGACGATAGCGAATCCATTTTCGTAATACATGTTGCATTCCTGAATTGACGGATTCGACCGTCTTCACGCCCCGGAATCGTCTTCCCCTCTTATCCGGCGGACCGAACCGTCATGGGGACGGGATCGGCTCGACGCCGCAACAAAAAAGCCCGTCGCCGAACGTCGTTCGGGAACCTGACGGGCTCACGCGGGGGACTTAACGAAAAACGCAGGTAAGCATGAAACGGTCGAATGAATGGGGTCCATAAGGCGGTTCGGATCAGACGGCGCGCCGGACGAGTACCGGCGCCGCACCACCGCGGGCAACCTCAACCCTCGGTCGACAGGGCGAAACGGGGGCTGCACGGTGTGCGACATCCATGAAGCGAAAGGTCTCGTCATCGCGTCGGAGAGAGAACGACGCGGCGTTTTGCCCTTCGTCTCGGCGGACGGAGCGAACGTCTCCCGATTGTGCCGCTCATTCTAGCTGAAAAAGAGCGAGGGAGGGGGTGCGGCGCACCCTTGGTACTACCGTCCCGACGGTATGCCGTCGGGACGATCCGAAGACCGTCCGAGGGAAGTTTTCCTTCGAACGCCGATCCGAATTTCGGGTACGAAAAAACCGGGCGTTTGCCACACCCGGTTCTTTCGTACCCGCCTTCGGGCGAGTGCACTTTCACCCGAAGAGCGGAGGGAATCGGAAGCTAACCGTTCTAAAAGAATTAGAAGGTGTGCTTCATACCGACGACAACCTGAGCGGCGGTCGGATCACGGTCCTGGTCAAGCGAGACGGAGTCCTGGACCCAAGCGGCACCACCGTAGACGGTCGTACGCTTGCTGAGCGGGTAGTCGTAGCCGCCGCCAACCGTCCAGCGCTTGACGTCGTAGCCCGTACGGTCGCTGTCGGCGTCCATGTAGCCGGCCATACCGTAGGCATTGCCGCCCCAGACCGGAACAGCCACGCCGAGGACGATGCCGAAGCCGTCGATGTCGCCGGCGTTCTTGCCTTCACCCTTGGGGGAGATCATGTTGTCGCCGAGCGTGTAGCCCATGCCGTCGAAGCCGCTGCCGCCAACCCAGTTGGCGTCCTTGAAGTACTGGGCGGCCAAGTAGCTCGTCGCATAGCCGCAGTCGTAGTTCACGCCGAGCGTGACCGTCTTCTGGTCTTCGCCGAGGTATTCACCCTGGAGAACGCCCTCGTCATAGCGGCGGCCTTCATCGAGGTAGTCGAAGAGGGCGACGGCGCCGAACTTACCGTACTGATACGTGAAACCGATACCGGCATAGCGGTCGGCCGTGTTCTTGTTTTCCTTACCGTCCGCGCTGTCGTTCTGGAACGAATACTGAGCGTGGACGCGCAGGCCGGCGAATTCCGGCGAAACGTAGGTGATGGCGTTGTCAAGACGGGTCGGCTTGGCGGCAAAAACCAAGTCGTGGTTGCCGATGAAGTCGCCCCAACCCGTGCCGAACGGGGAGATGGCGCCCGTGATGCCGTAGGAACCGACGTCGCTGCTCAGAGCGCCGACACGGCCCATGCCGAGCTTGCCGTAGGGGCCTTCGACGAAGAGGTGAGCTTCACGGCCGAAGATGCGGTCGTCGCCCATTTCGCCCGTGTCGGAGGAGAAGCCGTTTTCGAGCACGAAGCCGACGTTCCAGCCGTTGCCGAGCTCTTCAACGCCCTTGATGCCGAAACGGGAACCGGAGTTGAGGCCGGAATCAAGGCCGAACGAGCTGTCGCTATGCTGTTCGAAAGCGGGGACGTCGTCACCGGCGATCGACTTGAAGTTCAAACCGGCGTCAACCACGCCGTACATCGTAACACTCGCCGCAAAAGCGGAACCGGCCATAGCGCCAAGCACGGCCATCGCAATACAAGTCTTCTTCATTTGTGTACCTTTTGATAGAAAGGAGAGCGCTCACCGCCTTCTCTGGACTTCGTTCTCTTCCGCTTTGGAATTTTCCTTTTCAGAACAAACGAAGCGGGATGCAGGTCGGCGATTTCTCTCGCATGGAAATTCTGAACACATTGTGGAACAGAATGCGGGGGGGGGGGTCGTGGGAAGGTATTTTTTCCCCTTCTCCCCTCGAATACCCTATTGCCAAATAAGGTTCTCTTTACTCCCGCAAGGCAAAGCGGTCTGTTACACAAAGTTTGTAAATAAAAACGCGTTGTTGCAAAAATGCCATTATCGTCTGCGGGACCGTAGATTTCATACGTTGCAAACCGGTTGGTACGATGCTTTTTAGCGTCGATTTTTTGGCCTGATCCCCTATCCCCCAAGGGGTTGGGTCACCCAATAGCTCTTACGAAAACTTCTGGAGAAGCCGTCGTCAATCGTTTCTCTCAAACGGACGTCCATCCGTCGTTTCTTCACCGATCGGGCCCCTCTTGACAACGTTCGGCGGTATTGCTCCGATCTCTCGATTCGTACAGTATCTCACGGTCGGCACCGAACGGCCGTTTGCCGGGCGATGCTTTTCTCATAAGCATACGCCGTTCGAGCCAGATTTGGAGCGCCCCTCGTGGCGGCGTTGGCGGTCGGTTCTATTCGCAACCGTACTGTGCGCTTCGTTCGGCCTCTCTGCCGCGATAACGGGTCAGGCCTCAGAGCCGGCCGAAGCCGATGCGTCTTCGGACTCGCCGAAGACGGTCCGACTCGGCGTTCTCAACCGTCTCTCTCCGGACTTTTATGCGCAGACCCTGGAACCTACGCTCCAACACCTGAAGATAGCGCTCCCGTCGCTTCGATTCGTCGTGCGGATTCTTCCGGAAGACGATCTTCTCGAAGAAATTAAGAAAGGACGCATCGACTTTTCGCTCCTCCCCGTCAACGTCTATTCGCTCAGCAACGCCTACGGCGTGCACTATGTCGCGACGCGCCATCTGCGGGAAGTCTCGGACCCCGGCCGCGCCGTAGGCGTCACGCTCGTTCGCCGCACGAACGAACCGCGTTTTCCGACGCTCGCCGCTCTCTCGAACGCGGCCCGCGTGCGTCTGGCCGCACCGCACCCCAAGGACTTCGCCTTCTGGAGCACTACGGAACGTCTCTTTCGCGATCCCGACAAGGTGCGCGAACGCACGCTCTATTACTTACTGGCGCTCCCCCGACGTCTTTCAGATGCTCCTTTCCGACACGGCCGACGTAGCGGTCGTCCCGACCTGTGTGTTCGAACGCTGGCAGGCGACGCACCCGGCCGAGGCCGACGATCTTGCCGTCGTCACGCCGCAACCCGAAAACGGCCTCGCCTGCGCCCGCACCTTTCCTGAGCTTTTGCCCGACATGGCGATGGGATCGTACCCCGTCGTCGCCCCCGTCATCGTGCAGGACGTCGCCATGGCGCTCTTTTTTCCATGCCGACCACGCCCGACGGCGTACACTGGGGCGTCGCGAACGCCCGAGACGACGTGTTGTCGCTCTACAAGGAACTCCACTACGGACCCTTTTCACCTTCGGGCCTCTGGACGGGATATAAGGAATGGATCCTCGCGGGCATCCTCCTTCGCCTTCTCTGGGGCGTCCACACGATCCGCGTTACGCAGCTCGTCCGGATTCGCACCGAAGAACTCCGCCGCACCGTGGAGGTCCTTCGCGAAACCCAGGCCGAAGCCGCCCGCACGCAGGCTCGGCTTCTTGGAATGGAGCACGCCGGCATCGTCTCGCAGCTCTCCGCCATGTTCGCGCACGAAGTGAGTCAGTCGATCACCTCGCTCGTCAGCTACGCCACCGGCCTTCAGCAGCACCTCTCGGCCCGTGCCGAAGCCGATCCGATGGTCGACGAAGCGACCTCGCACATCCTTTCGCAGGCCAAACGCGTCGCCGACATCGTCGACCGCGTCCGCCGCTACGCCAAACAGACGGAGCGCCGCCACGTGGAAGTGGCGATTGCGGATCTGCTGCGACACGTGGAAAACACCTTCCGACACAGTGAAGCCGCAACGCGGGTTCGCCTCACGATCGAAGAGCGCGCCTTCGGCATCCTTTCCTGCGATCCGCTTGAAATTGAGCTGCTCCTCTACAACCTGCTGAAAAACGCCGCCGCAGCGCTTCGCGACACGCCCTCGGCCGATATTCGCTTGAAGGTGGAAAAGACAGAAGACGCGCTCCTTTTTAGTGTGACCGACAACGGTCCGCCCGTTCCGAACGCAGTGTTCGAGCAGCTATTCCACCCGACGGGACTCGGGTCGTCCACGACGGGCGGTCTCGGACTCGGACTCAATCTTTGTCGGCTTCTTGCCGAGCATCACAACGGGCACCTGACCTTCTCGCGCCCGCTTGAGGGCGGCCTCTGCGTCACGGTGCGTCTCCCGCAGTCGGGCGTCGCCTCGAAAGGCTCGACGGAAAGTGAGAAGACGGATGAAGAGGCCGGCTCGTAGTGTGCCTACGCGCTCCGGCCAGCCCGGTCAATTGTCCTCTTCGGGCTTTTTCGGATGCCGTAGCGCCAAGCCTTTGCCCTATCCTTTCCTGCGTTTTGGTTGTGTTTTGAGGTCCGCCATGGTCGCGCTCATTCGCCTCGTCGACGACGATCCGAATGTTCTTTCTTCCGAAGCCTATCTGCTTCGTCTCAAAGGCTGGCAGGTCGCCGCCTATTCGAATGCGGAAGACTTTCTGCTCCACGACGACCCGGCCGTACCGGGCTGCATCGTACTCGACATCCGCATGCCGGGCGCGAGGAGGGTGTCAGAAATTTCGTGTCTCATGGGATAATACGTGCCCCTGACGGGTTCA